>Ga0208856_1000404_pt1 | contig 17037 bp, 12 predicted proteins | sample LakMenEpi13Jul12_FD_150690 | JGI IMG/M metagenome (GOLD analysis project Ga0208856, IMG submission 150690) | Freshwater microbial communities from Lake Mendota, WI - 13JUL2012 deep hole epilimnion (SPAdes) | ecosystem: Environmental > Aquatic > Freshwater > Lentic | place: Lake Mendota, Madison...
GGCTCGGCCGTGGCAGCCGCGGCGAGCACATGGGAAAAGTGAGCGGCGATTGCGGCCCGCTTGAGCTTGAAGGCCGCCGTGGCTTCGCCGTGGGCCACGTCGAACGGCCGCGGCACGAACACGGCTCGCCGCACTCGCCACGCCCGCGGCAACGCCCCCTGCCGCGCCTCGAGCCGCCGCGCGAGCCAGCGCACGAGCCGCGGATGTGCGAGGGCCTGGCGGCGGCTGAACACTCGCAGCCCGAGCCGCCGCACGGCCGCGCGCACCACCGCCGGCTCCGGCACTACGAGCGCCACCGGAGCCGCGAGGCCCTGGCCGAGCACGCAGACCTGCGCCACGACCGGGTCTTCTGCGAGAGCCCGCTCCACCTCGGCGGGCGGAACCTTCACGCCGGTCGAGAGGGCGAACGTGTCCACCGCCCGGCCCGTGATCACGAGGTGCCCCGCGTCATCGAGCCGGCCGAGATCGCCAGTGGCGAGCCAGCCATCGGCCGGCGCGGGAACCACGTCGGTGCACCCCGGCTCGATCACGCCGAGTGTCGCGCTCGGCGTGCGCACGAGCAGATGGCCGCGGCCGTCGCAGCGGACGTCGAGGTCGGGCAGCGGCGGGCCGACGGTACCCGGCCGCATGGTCCGCGGGCTGGCCAGGGCGACGACCGGCCCGGCTTCGGCGAGCCCGTAGCCCTGCACGAGCGGCACGCCGCCGGCAGCGAAGACCGCGGCTGTGCGGTCTTTGAGCGGCGCCCCGCCAGACACGCACACCCGAACCGCGCCGCCGAGCGCGGCGGAGAGGTCGGTGATCCGGCCGGCCGCCACGCCCGCCGCGATTCGCTCGAAGAACACCGGCACACCGAGGATCACCGTGGGCGCCGTCGCGCTGCAGGCGTCGAGCACCTGCCGCCGATCCCCGACCACGACGAGCGACCCGCCGCGGACGAGCGCCGTGTAGAGGTCTCCGACCCGTGCATACGCATGCGCGAGCGGAAGCCACGAGAGCCGCACGTCGCGCGGGTCGTCGAGAAATACCGCGCTCGAGGCGGTGGCGTTCCAGGCGAGCGCCCGCTGCGAATGCACGACGCCGCGCGGATGGCCCGTCGTGCCCGACGAGAGAAAGATCGCCGCCGGTGCATCGGGATCGCACGCTGCGGCACGTGCGCCGAGTGCCTGCAGAACGGAGGCCTGACATGGTGGGGCGGCGGTGCCCGAGCGCACGACGCGCCGGCTCGGGGGCGGCAAAAGTCTCGTCGCGGGGCCGCAGCGGCCCAACGCTCCTCGAGCGTTCGCCGACCCCCTCGCGTCCCTCGACTCGTAGGCGATGAGGCCAGAAGGCGTGAGCCAGGCGAGTTGCTCTTGAAGCTGGGCGGGGGAATCGTCGTCGTGCAGGGCGACGTGGACAATGCCGGAGAGCAGGCATGCGAGATCGACGACGATCCAGTCGCGCGTGTGCGGCCCGACATGTGCGAGCCGATCGCCTCGCACGAGCCCCTGGGCTTCGAGCACGCGGGCATACTCAAGCGCGGCACCGATGAGCCCGCCCCACGAGTCCGTGTCGATGGCCCCGTCGCGCCACGTCATGACGGCCGGCCGATCGAATGCGTCGGCGGCACGCGCGCAGAGCAGGTCGACGAGCGTTGCCGGCACGGTGGCCGTGAGTAGGGCCGGCGCAGAGACCGACGGCGGCGCGACGCTCATGCTTCCACCCGCTCGAAAAGCACGGCGATCCCCTGCCCGAGGCCGATGCACATCGTGGCGAGCCCGAGCCGCTTGCCATCGGTCGCGAGCGAATGCACGAGCGTGGTCGCGATTCTGGCTCCCGAGGCACCGAGCGGATGGCCGATCGCGAGCGACCCGCCGCGGACGTTGACCCGCGCCCGATCGAGCCCGAGTGCCTCGATGCAGTGGAGCGCCTGGGCCGCGAAGGCTTCGTTGAGCTCGACGAGGTCGATCTCGGCGAGATCGATGCCCGTGCGTGAGAGAAGCTTGTGTGTGGCAGCGATCGGGCCGGTGCCCATCGCCGCGGGTGCGACACCGGCCACGGCCGTGGCCACGATCCGGGCGAGCGGCACGAGCCCCTGCCGCGCGGCCTCCGCCTCCTGCATCACGACGAGCGCCGCCGCGCCGTCGCTCAAGGGGGCGCTCGTGGCCGCCGTCACCGTGCCGAGCTTCGGCAGAAACGCGGGCTCGAGCGACGCCATGGCCTCGAGGCTCGTGTCGCCACGGATCGCCTGATCGCGGGTGGCCGCCACGAGGCCGCCAGCCTCGTCGTGCCCGAGCACCGTCACGAGCTCGTCGTCGAAGAGGCCGGCGTCGGCCGCGGCTGCCGCCTTGCGGTGGCTGTCGAGGGCGTAGGCCTCTTGCGCCCGCCGCGAGATGCCGTGCGCTGCGGCGAGATGCTCGGCCGTGAGGCCCATCGAGAGCATGCCCTTGCTCGACCGGGAGAAAATCTGCGGATGGATGTCGAGCGCCGCATCCATCGGCAGATGGTGCATGTGCTCGGCGCCTCCGACCACGTGCACGTTTTCCGCGCCGGCGGCGATCGCCTGCGCGGCCCGGGCGATCGCTTCGAGCCCCGAGCCGCAGAGCCGGTTGACCGTGGTGCCCGCCGCGGTGAAGGGCAGGCCTGCGAGCAGCGCTGCGGTGCGGGCTGCATTGCCGCCGAGCTCGCCCCGCTGCTGCGTGACGCCGAGGATCACGTCGTCGATCGTGGCGGGGTCGACGCCGCTGCGTTCGACGGCCGCGCGGATCACTGCGGCGGCGAGCTCGTCGCCGCGTACGTGGCGAAACAGGCCGCGCTCGGCATGGGCCCGGCCGATCGCCGTGCGACAGCAGGCGACGACGACGGGCGTGGTGTCGGCCGAGCGGCGGGGCAGGGTCATGCCGAGACCTCGGCGGTGAAGTGGCCGCCCGTGCGGGCGAGATCGAGGAGCCGCGGTGTGGGTTGCATGCGCGGGCCGAGGTCGGCGAGCGGGGCGAGCCGCCGCACGATCTCGGCGGCGCCCAGCGAATCGGCCCAGGCGAGCACACCGCCGCGAAACGCTGGAAATCCCAGCGCGTGGATCACGGCGAGATCGATATCGCGGCCATCGCGCACGAGCTCTTCATCGAGCACTCGCGTGGCCTCGAGCACCATCGGCAAGAGCAGGCGATCGGCGATCGTGCGATCGCTCGTGTCGCGGCCTGGGAGGGCATAAGCCGCCACGAGCGCCGGCACGCCGTCGTCGGGCCGGGCGGGCTTCGCCTGTTGCCCGGCCTTCGTGTCGTAGAGATAGAACCCGGCCCCCGTCTTGCGGCCGAGGCGGCCCGACTTCACGAGCGCCGGGATCACGGGAGACGCCTCGATGCGGTCGCCGTAGGCGTCGTCGAGCACGAGCCCGGCGTAAAACGCCGTGTCGAGGCCGATCATGTCGTAGAGCTCGAGCGGGCCCATCGGCATCCCGAACGCCCGGGCCACGCGGTCGATCCGCCGCGGCTCGACCCCTTCGCGCAGCATCTCGACCGACTCGTGGAGATAGGGCATCAACAGCCGGTTCACGAGGAAGCCCGGGCTGTCGCGGACGACCACGGGGCACTTGCCGAGCCGCTTGGCATGGGCCACCACGGTGGCGATCGTGGCGTCGCTCGTGGCGGGCCCGCGCACCACTTCTACGAGCGTCATGCGGCGCACTGGATTGAAGAAGTGCATGCCGCAAAACCGGGCCGGGCGGTCGAGCGCGGTGGCGAGCTTCGCGATCGGATTGGTGGACGTGTTGGTGGCGATCACGGTGTCGGGGCCGACGGCCCGCTCGATCTCGGCGAGCACCTGCCGCTTGACGTCGGTGCGCTCGAGCACGCTCTCGATCACGAGGTCGGCGGATGCGAGCGCGGAGATGTGCGTGGCGGTGCGGAGGCGGCCGGCGAGGCTGATCGCCCGCGCCGGGTCGGTGCGTTTCGTGGCCCGATCCCAGGCGGCTTCATCGAGAATGCCGGACGCAACCCGCTCGATCGCCTCGGGGCTCACGTCGACGAGCATGACACCGCACCCGTGCCGGAGGTGGCTGGCGGCGATCCCCGCTCCCATGATGCCGGCGCCGATCACGGCCGGGTGCTCGATATGCGTGGCCGGCACGGTGTCGGCATCCGGCTCGCCATCGACGCGGCCCACGCCCGGGTCGCGACGGTTGCGCTCGCCGAGTCGGAACACGCGCACGAGCTGCCTGGAGACGTCTCCCGTGGCGAGCCTGGCGAACGCCGCCGATTCGAGCCCGCCCGCCGCGGCCAGATCGGCCCCGGCGCCGGCGAGGATCGTGTGGAGGATGGCCGGCGGCGCGGGATAGTGGCCGCCGGTCCGCCCGAGGATCACGGCCGACGTCACTGCTTCGAGGAACGCCCGCTCCTCGGCCGCAAGCACGATGGGCTCGGCGAGACGCCGCCGGCGGGCGTGATGGCCGGCGCGAGCGATTTCGTATTCCAGAAGTCGACGAGCCGATTCGAGCGCCTCTTCGGGGGAGACGCAGGCATCGACGATGCCCAGCCGCCGGGCCGCTTCGCCATCGACAGGCTCGCCTCCGGCGGCAAACTCGACGGCCGGGCCAGGTCCGATCAGCCGTGCCAGGCGCACCGTGCCGCCCCAGCCCGGGAGCAGCCCGAGCTTCACTTCGGGAAGGCCGAGCGACGTGTGACGGGCCGTGGTGGCGATGCGATAGTCGCAGGCCAATGCGAGTTCGAGGCCCCCGCCGAGGCAGATGCCGTCGATCACCGCCACGCTCGGCCACGGCGCCGCGGAGAGCCTGCCGAAGAGGTCGCGGCCCGCCGAGCAGAGCCGCTCGATCTCGGACGGTGGCTTCGTCGGCAGGGCCTCCAGCCGGGCGATGTCGGCCCCGGCGAAGAACGATCCCGCGAGGCCGGAACAGACCACGACGCCGCGGGGCGGGGGGCCGCTCGCGAGGCTCTCGAGGGCGGCGGCGAGATCGCGCAGCACCTGCTCGGTGATCACGTTTTGGCGGTGGCCGGAAACGAGAAACGACACCAGCGCGATGCCGTCGGGATGACGTTCGACGGTGACGGTGGGAAGGTCCCTGCCTGCAGCCGGCATCGCGCTGGTTCCGTCTCGTGCGTTTCCCGGGCGGTTCGCTTGCCTGGATCGGGAAAACCGCTAGTGTATCGGGAGTTTTCCCGGGCCCCAGTCCGGGCCATCCCACACGGAGGGCAGGGTCGGCCATGCAGCATGCCACCACGATGACCGCGCCGCGCGACGCCGCAGGCACAGGGCCGGGTTCCGGGTTTGCCATGCGGGCGTGTCTATGGGGCGTGCTCGTCGCGCTCGGGGTGTGCGGTCGCCTCTGGCAGCCGGGCTGGAACGTCACCCCGATGGCCGGCGTGGCGATCGCCGCCGGTGCGGTGTTCCCGAATCCGCTCGTGGCGGCCAGTGTGCCGCTCGTGTCGCTGGCAGTCGGCAATCTCGTGCTGCCCGGCTACGGGAGCCTGGCAATGGCGGCTGTGGTCTTCGCCGCGACGGCCTGGCCGGTGCTGCTCGGCCGGCTCGTCATGCTCGGCGAAGGGCGGAAGTCGTTTCGTTGGGGGGCCGCGGCGGGCAGTGCACTCGCCAGTTCGCTCGTGTTTTTCCTGACCACGAACCTCGCCCACTGGTGGCTGACGCACGATTATCCGCATACGGCGGCCGGCCTCGTGGCGTGCTACGCGGCGGCGCTGCCGTTCTATCGGTGGATGCCGGTGGGCGACGTTGCCTGGACGATCGGCATTCTCACCGGACTTTCGGCAGCCATCGCAGCCCTGCGGGCCTCCCGCAACACCGTGGCGGCTTGACTGGCGGCCTCCATGCCGCAGAATGCAGGGGAAGTTGATCCCTCAGTGATCCACGCCGCGGGAATGGCGGAATTGGCAGACGCGCCAGGTTGAGGGCCTGGTGGTAGTAATACCGTGCAGGTTCAAGTCCTGTTTCCCGCATTTCAATCGAGATCGGAATGAGTACGACGCCAGACGCGGCACCTTCCGGTGCAGATGATGCAGCAGGGGAACAGCAGGCGGCCCGGCGGATAGCGATCGGTACGCAGCGGGCCGGCGTGACAGCGCCGAAACTCCCGCCGCGGCACCAGTATGTGGTGCCCCCGCAACCGGCTCCCACCGATGCTCCTGCTCCTGCTCCAGCGGCTGCCGCACCCGACCGCCCCGTCGACACGAAGCCCGACGCCGACAAGAAGCCCCGGCGGGAGCGGCGCGGAGGTGGCGACCGGAAGCCGTCGTTCACCGATGTTTTGCCCCCTTCGAAGCGGGTGGCGGTGCCGAATCTTCGCGGCGCGCTCGAGGATGACCTCGAGGAAGACTTTCTGGCGGCGCTCGAGGGTGTGGCCGTCGACGACCTGCTCGTGGGCAGCGTGCCGTCCAAGGCCGAGGCTCCGCTCGATCCGGGCGCCCGGGTGACCGGCACTGTCGTCAGCGTCGGTCACGACACGGCCTTCGTCGATCTTGGTGGTCGCCGGCAGGGGGCGCTCAAGCTCGTGGGTCTCGACGACGTGCCGAACGTCGGTGACGTGCTCAATCTTTCCGTGGGCACCCGCAACGACGACGACGGGCTCTACGACGTGGCCCCGGCCAACCGGGCGGTGGCCGTGGAAGACTGGTCGCAACTCGAGGCCGGGATGATCGTGGAGGCCCGCGTGACGGCTGCCAACAAAGGCGGCCTCGAATGCGAGGTGGCCGGGCTCCGCGGATTCATGCCGGCGAGTCTCGTGAGCCCGTGGCGCGTCGAGAACCTCGAAGAGCTTGTCGGCCAGACGCTCGAGAGCCTCGTCACCGAGATCGTGCCGGCCGCGCGGCGGCTCGTGCTCTCGCGGCGGGCGGTGATCGAGCGGCAGGCGGCCGACGCCCGCGCGACGATGCTCGAGACGCTCGAAGTGGGAGACGCGCTTGACGGCATCGTGCGCAGCGTGCGCGACTTCGGGGCGTTTGTCGACATCGGCAACGGTGTCGAGGGGCTCGTGCACGTCAGCCAGCTCTCGTGGGATCGCGTGGAGAATCCGGCCGACGTGCTGCAGCCCGGCCAGAAGGTGCGGGTGGTCGTCAAGAAGATCGATCGCCAGACGGGCAAGATCGGCCTCTCGGCCCGCGATCTCGTCGAGAGCCCGTGGAAGCACGCGGCCGAGAAATATCACGTGGGCGCCACGGTCAAGGGTGTGGTGAGCCGCATCGCGCAGTTCGGGGCCTTCATCAAGCTCGAGCCCGGGGTCGAGGGGCTCGTGCACGTGTCGGAACTCGCGCACCGCCACGTGCGCAGCGTGGGCGATGTCGTCAAGGAAGGCGAGCCCGTCGAGTGCCGCGTGCTCACGTGCGACCCCGACGAGCAGCGGCTCTCGCTCTCGATCAAGGCGCTGGCCTCGAAGCCGGCAGCGGCGGGTGCCGGAGCGGCCGACGAGGCCGACGAGCCGGAGCCGGAGGCCGCACCGCCTGTCACGAAGAAACACACGGGACCGCTCAAGGGCGGCTTGGGCGGCCAGTCCGACGGCGCCCGCTTCGGCCTCACCTGGTGAGCGGGTCGGATTCCGTCGCCCTGATCCTCGCGACGCGCCCCATGACAGCCCGTGCGAATGCATGCATGCGTTCGTCGAGAAACCAGTGGGCATTGAAGGCCGGCTCCTCGGCGTAGCCGCGGCAGGTCTTGTGCGGCGCAGCGACGCCGGCGTCGATGCGGGCGAGGCGGTGCTCGATGGCGTAGGCCTTGGGCCGATGACAGGCGAGCTCGAACACGAGGTCGCGGGTGGATGCCATCGCGCTCCAAGGCAATCTCAACAACGTTTCATTGTCGCGCAGGCCGAAGCTGCCAGCCACGAAGCGGCCGGCGTCGAAGGCCGCCTCGATCACGACGGCCCCCGGCATCACGGCGACGAGTTCGTGGAACATCGCCTCGGGAAGCCAGACCGGCTTTCCATGCCGGGTGCACACCCGCCGAAATCCTTCGTAGAAGTCGCGAATGAGCGGCGGGGTAATCTCGTGACCATGCAGCGTACGCACCTCCAGGCCGAGCCGGCGGAAGCTCCGCCCCTCGACGAGCGCCTGCCGCCGCTTGCGCGCGGGAAGCGTGGCGAGGTACTCATCAAACGTTGCGTGGCCGGGGTTGTGCCAGATGTTGCGGAGCTCATGGGTGATGAGTGCTCCATGCCGCTCGAGCGCCGCCGCGGTGGCAGCATCGACCTGCATCACGTTGACAACCTTGGACAGGTTCCAGCGCCCGGCGATCGTCTGGAGCACATCGACGAATATCTTGTGCATGGCGTCGACGGGTATGCCCGGCCGCACGAGGAGTTTCGGACCCGCCACGGGATGCAACGGGATCCCCACCTGAAACTTCGGCCAGGCGAACCACCCGGCCGCAGCTGCCGCGTTGAGCCAGCCGTGTTCCGGGCCATGTTCGCGCCACGTGCCTGTCTTGAGCATCGCCGGAGCGCATGCCACGATCTCGCCGGGGCGTGTTTGCAGCACGAGATACTTCGGCACGATGCCCACATCCGGCCCGACGCTGCCCGAGCGCTCGAGGGCCAGGAAAAACGCGTGCTGCAGGTGCGGGCTCGGGCCCGCGCAGCGATTCCAGGAGGCCGCGTCGATCTCGGTGATGGAGTCGCGCAGCGAGTAGTCGACGGCCACCATCGATGCCATATGGTCAGGCCGGCACGAGCACCGTCTTGCCGACCCAGGGTACGAGGGCCTGGGGCACCTTCACCGAGCCGTCGGCCTGCTGGTGATTCTCGATGAGCGCGATGATCGCCCGGCTGATCGCGATCGCCGTGCCGTTGAGCGTGTGCACGAAGTGCGTGCCCTTTTCGCCGGGCTTCTTGTAGCGCACGGCCAGCCGGCGGGCTTGGAAATCGGTGCAGTTCGACGTACTCGTCACTTCGCCCCACTCGCCGGCCGTGCCGCGGCCCGGCATCCAGGCTTCGAGGTCGAACTTGCGATACGCGGGGCCGCCGAGATCGCCCGACGCGGTGTCGATGACGCGGTAGGGGATGTCGAGGCCATCGAACAGCTGGCATTCGAGATCGAGGAGCATGTCGTGCATTGCATCGCTTTCCTCGGGCTTCGTGAAGGCGAACATCTCCACCTTCGTGAACTGGTGCACGCGGTAGAGGCCGCGGGTGGCCTTGCCGTGGGCCCCGGCCTCGGTGCGGAAGCAGTGGCTGATGCCGCAGATCTTGAGCGGCAGTTCATCGGCCTCGAAGATCCGCTCGTGAAATGCGCCGCCGAGCGTGATCTCGGCCGTGGCGACGAGCGAGAGGTCGGTGCCGGTGATCGAATAGATCTGCGTCTCGTTGCCACGCGGCATGAAGCCCGTGCCCTCGAGGATCGTGTCGCGGGCGAGATCGGGCGTGGTCATCACCGTGAAGCCTTCCCGCATCAAGAGGTCGATCGCGTAGCGCTGCAGGGCCAGTTCCAGCAGTACCGCGTCGTTCATCAGAAAGTAGAAGCCGTGGCCGGCGACGCGGGCGCCGGCCTCGAAGTCGAAGAGTTTCAACTGCTCACCGAGCGCGACATGATCGCGGGCCGGAAATGCAAAATTGGGCAGTGGCGTCTTCCCGCGCTTGATCTCGACCGCGGCGTCCTCGCCACCGACCGGCGCGGCCGGGTGGGTGAGGTTGGGAATCTGCCGGAGGATGTCGTCTGACTCTGCCGCGATCTTCTCGAGGCGGCCTTCGATCGCCCCCACCTCCTCGCGGAGCCGGCGGCCTTCCGCCTTGCGGGCCTCGCGCTCGGCCGCGTCGGCAGCCGTGGCGATCGACTTGCTCACCAGCCCGGCCTCGTGGTTGAGCCGGTCGACATCGGCCTGGAGGTGCCGCCGGAGCTTGTCGAGCTCCGCGAACCGGGCCACGTCGGCAGACGCGCCGCGGTTGCGGCAGTTGGCGGTGACGAGATCGACATTGTCGGCGACGAAGCGGCGGTCGAGCACGGGGCGATCCTCCGGGGGGAGCGGTGAATATACTGTGACGGAGCCATGTCAGAAGCCGCCAGCGCCGCCGTCGCCGAACCAGTCGAAAGCGTCACCGTCGCGCCCCCTGCGCCGGCCGCGAAGCCCACGGCCCGCGATCAGCCGCAGCGGCAGCCGCGGTATCACGTGGTGCTCTGGAACGATGACGATCACACGTTTGACTACGTGATCGCGATGCTCAAGCAGCTCTTCGGCCATCCGCCGGAGACGGGATTCAAGCTCGCCAAGGAAGTGGACGCCAAGGGCCGCGTCGTCGTGCTCACGACGACCAAGGAGCACGCCGAACTGAAGCGCGACCAGATCCACGCCTTCGGAGCCGACAAGCTCATCGCCCGCTCGAAGGGCTCGATGTCGGCCTCGATCGAGCCGGAGGCCTGAGGGCCAATCCGGTTAGGCACGTTATCGTGCCCGCCATGGCCGCGCCCAAGGCCGATGGCAAGCATCTCTCGGCCTACCGGCTGAACTGATCGCGGAGATGTACCGACTGCGGTGGGTCATCGAGATGTTCTTCCGCACGTTCAAGCAGCTCCTGGGCTGCGGGCATCTGTTCTCCGACAAGCACAACGACGTGGAGATTCAGGCGTACTGCGCCATGATCATTCGAGAGGGGGAGGCGAGGGGTTGCCCCTGCCATTGAGCCGGCGTAGCTGACCAGCGCAGCCAGGATGGCGGAGCGCAGGCAGGTCCGAGCGAACGGAGCCCAGGGATGGGCGCAGTGAGCGTCCGGCGAGATGGTATGGGGCAACCGCGAGCCGGATCGGGCGCATTCGGGCATGACAGGCTGAAGCCTGTCCTACAGCAGCAAGCGAGACGCGTGCCCCACAGGACGGTAATCGCTGTGCCGAACAGGATTGCCTGAGGGCTTCGGGCGTACAACCGCCGCGGCTCACCCGATCCTTGTGGTGGTGCCGAAAGGTGGGGTAGGCTCGACCGGTCGCGTCTCCCGCCGGGAAGCGCAGCTCTCTCGCGAGGAGGTGGGTATGACCGTCCGCACGCCGAAGCGCCGCCGGCGCACCCAAGCCCCGCTCACCGTCGAGCGGCTCGACGACCGGCGGATGCTGTCGGTCACGTCGCAGCCCCTGCCGCTCACGTTCACGGTGCCCGTCGAGATCGCGAAGCAGGGCGTCTACGCCGCCGTGTTCGGCGCGCCCACGACCACGTCGACCTCTGCCGTGTCTGTGAATAATGGCTCCAGCAACGGGCTCAACCAGACTTCGATCACGCTCACAAATGGCTCACTATTTCCCGAACAGGGGCAGTTCACGATCCAGAATCCGTCCGGCAAAGACATCGTCGTAGGCTACACAGGGAAGAGCGGCAACACGTTCAGTGGTCTCTCCTACGTGAGTGGCGCCGCGAATGCCTCCGCCGGTATCGGCTCTGACGTGTGGCTGGCCGGGCCGGCGATCAACCAAGCGCCCTTCGTGTATCTCACGTCGTCGTCGAGCGGGCTTCCACAGACGGCGACCGGCGGGACGACGCTCAACGTGGCGGGCTCGGGCGCCTCGCTCACGCCGACCGTGAGCGGCACCTCAATCACCGGGTTCACGAGCCTCGTGGGCGGCTCGGGCTACACGACGGCCCCGGTGCTGCAGTTCAGCCAGCCGCAGTCGGGCACCGCTGTCGCCTCTGCCACGGCGACGATCTCCGGCGGCCAGTTGACTGGCTGGACCAACTTGAATGGCGGCTTGGGCTACACCTCCGCCACGGTCACGGTCGTGGCTCCGACGACCACGGGCATCGCTCCGACCGCCACACGGCTGCCGGTGAACTCGGTCGCGGGCTTTCCCACGACCACCCCGCTCAATCCGATCCCGATTGTGATGAGCCTCAACCAGATCACGGTGCGGGCGACCTACACCGGCCTCGACACCACTCCCAGCTACAACGCCTTCACCGGCGTGACGTTCATCGACCAGGTGGGAGTCAACAACGGCTTCAGCGTGAGCCTCGGCAACGCATTCGCCGGCGGTTCGACGCTCGCGGTGGGCTCGACGGCCGGCTTCGCGCCGAGCGGCACGCTCCTCGTGCAGGCTCCCGCAGCGGCGGCGACGGGCACGTTCCAGGCGAGCACGAACGTGGCCGTGTCGTACACGGGGATCAGCGGTAATTCATTCACCGGCGTGTCGGCGTTTCCGTCGGGGGCGCTGCCGCAGCTGCTCTCGGGCGGCAACGTCTATCAGATGCCGGGGCCGACCGACGCAACGGCGTACGCTCCGCTGCCCGCCTCGGGCAACCTCCCGCTAATCAACCTCTTTCCGTCGCCAGGCTCGCTCCCCGCCAGCGGCACAACTCAGGCCACGATCACGCTCCCCGATCCTTCGCAGATCGGCCTCACAAGCGGCGTGATCGTGCTCAGCGTGGGCACGCCGATCCCGCTGCAGGTGCTGGGAAAGTTGGTGGACAACGGGAGCGGGAACGTGACAGTGCCCACGGTCGGCTCGCCGACCCCGGGCACGAATGGCAACGACGTGTTTGGCCTGTTCGAGTTTGGCCTCACGAGCGGGTCGCTCGACTTCGACGTGTCGGAGGTCGACCAGGTGGGCTTCCCGTTCTCGGTGACCACGCAGGGGGCGCCGCCCCCGGTGCCGGCCGATTCCGTGAACGGTGTCGGGATGCGGCAGGACCGAACGACCCTGTTCGACGGGTTCTCGACGTTCATCAACAATACGAGCCTCACGAGCCAGCAGGCCTGGCAGTTTCTCCGGGGCAAGCCCAATGCGCTCAACGCCCCGTTTGCCGCCGGCACGCGGATCACCGCCCCTCAGGACATCACGGGCGTGCTCCTCAAGAATCCGCCGACGCTCACCGCCGTGGCGCCAGCGGGCTCCACAGGCACGGGCGCGACGGCCTCCTATTGGGTCACGGCCATTGGCGCGACCGGCGGTGAGTCGATGGCGTCGGCCGGGATCTCGGGCACGTCCACGTCGTCGCAGGCGGCTCTGCAACTCGCGTGGAACTCGTATCCCTATGCCACGGGCTACAACGTCTATTGGAGCGCTTCGAACAACGTCGCGACGGCGCAGAAGATCGCGAGCAACGTGCCGGGCCTCACGTACACAGATTCGAATCCCGGCCGGTCCTCGGGCACAGCCACGCCGCCTCCCACGAGCAACTATCTTTACGACCCGCTCAACAGCTACTACACGACGGCCCTCCAGGACTTCTTCGCCTACTACGCCCCGACGTCGCTCACGCCGTTTGGCATCCCCGGGGCCGGCAACATGTTCGTGCTCGACGACCTGGCCACCGCGACGAAGTGGTCCGGGCAGACCGCGTCGGTCACCGGCGGCTACACCGCGCTTGTGCTCACGGGGTACCAGGGCACCTGGGGCAAAAAGTTCGAAGGACAAACGATCTGGGTCGTAGCCCCGTTCTTCTCGTCGAACACCGGCAATTCCGCCCTGCCGCCGGCCCCCGCACCGTCCACCGGCTTCCCCGCAGCGAACAGCGGCGAGTCACCCGCCACGATGGTGTTCGCCGGCGACGGCGTGTTTGGCAATTTCAGCGCCACGAGCATGAGCGGCGGTGACTCGGCGAACCTCTACAACAACATCGTCTCTGCGTTCAACCGCGGGCTCACGCCGCAGCGGAACGGCGACGGCTCGTGGAACCCCGTGCTGCCCCCCACCTACTGGGCCAACTCGCCGGTGCTCAAGTCGGTGACGCCGGGATATGCAGCGGGCAACAGCCTCGCCGGCGACGTGACCTATCGCTATTTCATCACGGCCGTCGGCATCAACGGCGACACCTCCACCACGCAGACGACGCCAAGCGTCGTGGTCGAGAAGTACGTGCCAGGAGGCTTCAATAACGCCACGGTGGAATGGAAGGCGGTGAATCCCGCCAGCGCGTCGGGTGCCCTGAACGCCGCGGGCTTCAACATCTATCGCAGCTACAAGCGGACCGACGGCTCGTGGACGACGCCCGTATTCCGGGGCTACCAGGCCAACAGCGGTCCCAACGGCCAGACGACGTGGATCGACACGGGCGTGCAGCCCACCGGCTCCGCCTCGACGCTCTTCACCTACTTCGCCCCCGGCACCACGTCGAACTGGTACGCGGCCTACTTCTCCCGGCTCGACGTGAGCTTCAACGGCCTGAACTATGGCTACCCCTACGCCGACAAGAACGGCCAGTCCACGAACGTGCGGATGACCTACCCCACGACGAACGCCTATCCGGCCACGGGCCAGACGATTTCGGGGCTCGCCGTCACCCTCAACCGCTGGGCGACCGGCACGACCGCCGCTCCGGCCGTGCAGGCCCCGGCGTCGTTCAGCGTGACGCAGAACGTGGCGGGCAATCTCGTCTGGCCAGCCTCGTTCACGCCGGTGGCCGATCCCTACGTGCCGCTCGTCACGGCCACGCTCGCCGTCACGGGCGGAGCGGGCACGCTCGCGGCCGCGCCGATTGCCGGCCGCGTGGCGGTCGCCGGCTCGGGCACGGCCACGCTCCAAATCACGGCGTCGGTCGCCGACCTCAACGCGTTCCTCAAGACCGCAGGCAACGTGACGTACACCGCGACGGGCTCGAGCGTCGCGTCGCGCACGCTCACCTTCTCGGCGACCGACGGCACGCTCACGGGCACGTCGGCGACGAGCACGATCAACGTCGCTCCCGCGGGTACCCTCCAGGCCTTCGCCCCACGGATCGGCACGGCGGCGTGGCTCCAGGGCGGACAGCAGGGCCAGTGGCTCGAGATCACGTATGCACAGCTCGTCGCCGCGACACGGGCCTCGCCCACCTCCCGGAGCCTGCAGTTCGTGGTCGACTCCGTGCCCAACGGCAAACTCCAGACATGGAACGGCCGGGCCTGGGTGACGATTCCGCCGACGGTCGGCCGGTTCGGGAATCCATCGCTGCCGCTCATGAGTGCCGGCGGCAAGATTCGCTGGATGCCGGGCTTCGTGCCGGGCGGCAGGGCTCTCGCGTTCAACGTGCGCGTGACCGACGGAGCCCGGACTTCGACGAACGCGTGCGCCGTCTCGATCGCCGTGTCGGGCTGAAGCCCGGCCTACGGAGTGGGGCAGGGCACGGGCTGGCCGTCGGCGTCGTAGCATTCGACGGCGCCGGCACGGTTCTGTGGCCGCGTGCCGATCGCGATCGAGTCGACGCCCTTCGCGTCCTTGATCTCGATCCGGCCGCCACCGGCGTCGATCACCCGGCCCATGTGGATGAGCACCGTGCCGTCTTCCGTCTCGACCACGATCTCGCGGCACGTGAGGCGGGCTGCTTCGAGGTTGCCGATCTGGGCGGCCGCGAATCGCTCCTCGGGGATCGCCACGGCCCGCACGGCCAGGCCGATGGCGAGGAAGAGCAGCGGGTAGACGGTCCACCGTTCGCGGCTGGTCATCGGGCAAACTCCTGGATGGCCTCGGGGGGTCAGTCGCCGTGCAGCTGACGCAGCCGGCCGGAGAGCCGCACGATGAGCTGGGCCCGCTCGAACTGGTCGAGCCAGTCGGATACAACCGCCGCGATCGCATCGGCAGGCGGAGGCACGGCGCCGCTCGAGCAACTCGTGCCCAGCTGGGCCGCCGCCGCTGCCCGATAGGCTGAGAGCGTCTTGTCTCCATAGAAAAGAATCGGCGTGAAGTCTTCCGAGAGGAACATCACGGTGGGCACGCGCTGCCCGCCGCAGACCTTCATGTGCGCAGCGATGTCGGGCCGGGCATCACGGTCGAGAAAGCGGACGTCGAGTGCGGGCGCTGCGGCCGCGAAGTTGGCGAAGATCGGGCACTGGTTGACGCAGTCGCCGCACCAGGCACCGGCGAGCACGAGCACGGGCATCTTGCGGACGAAGCCGCCGAGAAGCGCCTTTTGGGCGGGCGTGAGCGACACGCGGCCATGAAACGCATCCCAGCGGGAACGCTGGTCTGGGTTCGCGTGCCGGTCGAGAAACGCCTGATACGGCAACGCCGCATCAAAAGCCGCCTGCCAGGCGTCGGGCGTCGGCGGCGCACCGGCGCCTGGGATGGCCGTGGCGGGGGATGAGATCTCGACGGGTGTGGCCATGGGGCATGGACTCCGAGGGCGTGGCAAACTGGGCGAGAGCATAGCGTGCGGGGCGGGTTTTGACCGGCAAATGCCCTTTTTTTCTGCGGAAAAATCGGCATTGATTCGGAAAATACCGCCCCCTACTGTCCGCCCGCCTGAAGGCTGACGGGGCAGATGGAATGGCCCCACCCCGAGGCACGCCGGCAGCACGGATGCAGCCGGACCCTCGGGCCTCACGTGCAGTGATCGTCCAATCGCTCCCGGAAACGGTTCAGGTTCTCCGCCCCCCTGGGGCCTGGACCGTTCCGGGGGCCTTTGTTTTCGGGCCCCCCGATTCGCCCGCGGCGCGTCTATAACGTTCGCATGACGACGCCCTCCGCCCCGCCCGGTGCCGACCGGATCATCCGCTGGATCATGGTCGCGATCGTGGTTTGGGGTGCCATCCTCGCAGTCGGGGCCTGGACGCTCAACCACGACATTCGCCGGCCGATCATGGTGATGGCGTGCGTCCTCGGCTTTCTCGCCTTCTGGCTCGCAATGCTGCGCACCCTACGCCGGCCATCGTAGGACAGGCTTCAGCCTGTCGTGTCTCTTGTCGTACTCGCCGGCTCGGGGTTACCCCGTACCGTCTCGCCGGACGCTCACTGCGGGCTTGCTGTCGCGCCGTCGCCGCCGTCCCGGCGTCGTCTCCGGCTTACGGTCGCCGGGCAAAGCCCGGCTCCCACGCCTTTGGCGTCAGGGCTGGAGGCCCAGGTGAACACCAGCCGACGGAGGTCGGCCAAAGGAAAATGGGAGGATGCCATGTTTCCCGTGAAGTGGCCCACATACGCCGTCTCAACGGCAGGGGTAACCCCTCACCTGCCCGTCTGGAAGCCCGAGGCGTGAGCCGAAGGGAATACGCGTCGTGTTTCGCCACCGGGGCATCCTCTCGGCTTACGCCTCGGGCTTTCGTTGAGGAGGCTTCAGGCTCCCCGTGTCCCGCTCGCCGGCGTATTTGACCAGCGCAGGCAGGATGCCCAAGCGGAGGCGCTCCCGCCGGCGCAGGCAAATCCGAGTGAGCCGGAGCCGGGC
>Ga0208856_1000411_pt1 | contig 16904 bp, 17 predicted proteins | sample LakMenEpi13Jul12_FD_150690 | JGI IMG/M metagenome (GOLD analysis project Ga0208856, IMG submission 150690) | Freshwater microbial communities from Lake Mendota, WI - 13JUL2012 deep hole epilimnion (SPAdes) | ecosystem: Environmental > Aquatic > Freshwater > Lentic | place: Lake Mendota, Madison...
CGAGGCGTGAGCCGAAGGGATGCCGGGTAGCAGTTTCGGCGGAGTCGGTCGGTGGGCACGCGCAGACGCAGGGAGTCGTTGAGGACTATCGGCTCCTGAGCAAAACCCAAGAGTCTTGTACTCTCAACACGACCGGAGTCGAGCATGTCTACCGCCGGCTCCGAATGCGGGCATTTGTCACCTGCCAGAACCGCTTGACCGCGTCAGGCTTGGAGGGCCGGGTTAGCACGAGCCGACGGAGGTCGGCCAAGGGACGTTCGGCACGATGCCGAGACGACCCGTGAAGACAGCCACGACAGGCTGAAGCCTGTCCTACAAGTCCTACAAGACGCTCATGCCGTCTCTGGCACTTCGTCGAGGGCCACGGCGTAGGCCGTCGCGTGGGAGCGGCAGTGGGAGATGCTCACGAGCACGCAGCGGATGCCGAGCTTCTCGGCCACTTCGAGCGTGCCGCCCTTCAGGAAAGCCTGCGGCCGGCCGCCGGGGGCGTTGCGCACCTCGATGTCGCGCCATGAAATGCCGCGCCGCCAGCCGGTGCCGAGTGCCTTGAGCACGGCCTCCTTGGCGGCCCAGCGGCCGGCGAAGTGCTGCGTGGCCATGCGGCGGCTGCGGCAGTATTCGATCTCGGCGGGCGTGTAGACCCGGCCGACGAACAGTTCCCCGTGCCGCTCGATCATCTGCGCGATGCGCAGGCATTCGGTGATGTCGGTGCCGATGCCGAGGACGTTCATGCCTTCCTCCCCGGCACTGCGGCGCCCCGTGAGAGCCCGCAGGCAGCGCGGGCTCTCGCGAGCACGGCCGCAGCCTGGCGCCGCGCCCGGCCGGCGCCGTCGGCGAGAATCGCTTCGATCCGGGCGGGATCGGCCTCCAACTCCGCCCGGCGGGCCCGGGCGGCGGCGAAGAAGTCGGCCGCGGCTTCCACGAGCGCCTTCTTCACGTCGCCGTAGCCGAAGCCGCCGCGCCGGTAGCGGTCGGCCATCGCGAGGCGATCGGCCTCGGGCGCCATGAGGGCGAAGAGTTCGAAGAGGTGGTCGCCGACCGGATCCTTCGGCTCGTCAACGGGACGTGAGTCGGTGGTGATCCGCATGATCTTCTTCTTCTGCGCGGCGAGGTCTTCGAAGACGTCGATCGTGTTCTCGTAGCTCTTGCTCATCTTCTGGCCGTCGGTGCCGGGCACCTTCGCGCCTCCCTCCACGAGCCGCGGCTTGGGGAGCGTGAACACTTCGCCGTAGAGATGGTTGAAGGTGCCGGCGAGATCGCGGCAGACCTCGATATGCTGCACCTGGTCTTCGCCGACGGGCACGATGGTCGCATCGTAGGCGAGGATGTCGGCACTCATGAGCACCGGATACGTGAAGAGCCCGGCGTCTGCGGGCAGCCCGCGGGTCTTCTTGTCTTTGTAGGCGTGGCAGCGCTCGAGGAGCCCCATCGGGCAGACCGTCATGAGCAGCCAGGTGAGCTCCGTCACCTCGGGCACGTCTGACTGCACGAAGAGCGTGGCCCGGGCCGGATCGAGGCCGAGCGCCACCAGATCGACCGCCGCGGCATGCACGAGAGACCGCAGGCGGGCGGGATCACGCACCGTCGTGAGCGCGTGCAGATCGGCGATGAAGTAATAGGAGTCGCCCGCGGTCTGGAGTTCGATGTATTGCCTGATCGCGCCGAAGTAGTTGCCCCAGTGAAAGCGGCCCGTGGGCTGGATGCCCGAGAGCACCCTCACCGGTGGCGGGGCCTTGGCGGCGGGGCTCGATTCACTCGGCATGCGACGGGCTTTCCGGGGTGGGAGGGGGGCAGGCGGCGCGGGCGGGCGTGACGAGCGTGCCCACCACGTCGGTGAGCGAGGTGGCGCCGAGCTCGGCGATTGCGGCGGGGAGGGCTTCGAGCAGCCGGATCGAGGCGATCGGCTCGGCGAAATTGGCCGTGCCGATCTGCACGGCCGAGGCGCCCGTCACGAAGAATTCCATGCAGTCGTCGATCGTCATGATGCCGCCCACGCCGATGATCGGGATCTCGACGGCCTGCCGCACCTGGTGCACGCAGCGCAAGGCGATCGGCTTGATCGCCGGCCCGCTCAGGCCCCCGATCACGTTGCCGAGCAGGGGGCGGCGCCGCCGCCAATCGACGGCCATTCCCTGACAGGTGTTGATCACGGTGAGCGCGTCGGCGCCGCCGTCGCGGGCTCCCTTGGCCACGCTCGCGATGTCCGTCACGTTGGGCGTGAGCTTCGCGAGCACGGGCAGCCGCGTCGCGTCGCGCACGCCGGCCACCACCCTCCGGCAGGCCTCGGGGTCGCTGCCGAGGTCGACGCCATGGCTGACGTTCGGGCAGGAGATGTTGAGCTCGAGGGCGGCGATGCCTGGCAGTGCGTCGAGACGTCGCGCCAGTTCCACGAACTCCGCCTGGTTCGCCCCCGCGATGCTCACGATCACCGGCGCGCCACAGGCCACGAGCCACGGCAGCAGTTTCACGAGGAAGGAGTCGATGCCATCGTTGTCGAGGCCGATCGAATTGAGCAGGCCGGCCGCCGTCTCGACCGTGCGCCACGGCACGTTGCCCTGCCGCGGCAACGGGGTGATCGTCTTGGGCACGATCCCGCCAAGCCGGGCGAGGTCCACGAAGCCGGCCATCTCCCTGCCGTAGCCAAACGTGCCCGACGCCACCAGGATCGGATTTGGCAGCCGCAGGCGGCCCAGGGTCACCGCGAGATCGACCGACCCGGCAACGGGCGTCTGGGAGGTCCTGGCGGGGTGGGACATGGTCGTGGAACAGGCCTTGGGCGTCTGGGCGACCGAGTGTAGTGGGTTTTCCCGCCGCCCCAACAAGAGTCTGTCAGCCATTTCTGCCGATTGTGCCGATCGGGTGAAGTTTGCCGGTCGGGAAGCCGATATCAGAGGACGGAAGGCTGGTGTCGCGAGGTGGCCACGGTGGCCGTCCGGTTGACATTAGTGCTTGCCAGTCATAGGCTTCGGTCAAGTCCCCTTGCTGGGAAGGCCGGAGCCGTGACCAAGAAAGACATCGTCCGGACCATCGCCGAACAGATCGATCTCCCCCAGCTTCGCACGAAGGAACTGGTGCAGCGGACGTTCGACGCCTTGATCGAGGCGCTCGTCCGTGAGGGGCGGATCGAACTGCGAAATTTCGGGGTGTTCCAGATCAAGAAACGAGAGGCCCGCATGGCTCGGAACCCTCGCACGGGCGAACGGGTTCCAGTGCATGCGAAAAGCGTGGTCACATTCAAGCCTGGCAAGGAGATGGAGGCACGGGTGCGGGAGCTCGATCGAGCGGCCGCAGAGCTCTCCTCCCCCCCGACGGGCGACACCTCCGAGCCCCCGGCGGGCTCGGCCGAAGCGTAAAAACAGAACGGCTCGCACAGACTGGGAAAACTGGACAACAAAACTCGGCATCGCGTCGCTGGCCATGGATCGGCTACATGCGAGGCTGAAACACGGTGCCCGAGGCACTCGTGATGAGGTCATGGAGGACCGAACGATGAGGAAGGCCTGCTGGATTCTGGTGGCGAGCGTGCTCGTCTCGACGGGCACGGGCTGCCTCATCCCGATGTACTCGGGCGATCCGATCCGCCGCGCCCAGCAGCTCATCTACACCTCGGAAGACCTCCGGGCGATCACCGACGAATGGGAACGCATCTGGTTCCTCGACCAGCCGTCGCACATGACCCCGTGGCGCACGCACGGCGGCATTCTGTAGGCCGTTTCACGCAAAGCATCGGCCTCGTGCCGATCTTTGCTTGGCGAATCGCCATTCGCTCTTGATGGCCTGGCCTCCCGCCAGGCGGCGTATTGCAGATCACGGCTGGAGGCCTGTGAGCCGCAGCCAAGGTGCGGCTCGAATGCCACGGTCGCACCTCCGGGCGACCGTGTGGGACGAGCATTCCTGCTTCGGCCTGGCCTCCAGCCAGGCGGCGTATTGTTCGCGATCCTCCCGCGAAACATCGGCAGGCGCAACGGTTATGCCGTGATCCAGACGGCGCGCTTGAAGCTCCGGAGCCAGGTCAGCTGCCGCTTCGCGAGCTGACGCGTGCGGTCTTGAGTGCGCCGGATCGCGTCGGGGATCGACAGGCTGCCGGCGAGCACGTCGAGAGCCTCGGCATAGCCCGCGGCCTGACGGGCCGTGGAGCCGATGCCGCCTGGCAGGGCCATGGCGGCGCGGGTTTCATCAACGAGCCCGCGGGCGAACATCGCTTCGACGCGACGGTCGATCCGGTCGTAGAGCAGCCGGCGCGGCAGATCGACGATGAGGAGCTGCGACTCGAAGACAGGGTGTGGCTGAGGCGCGAATGATGCGCTGAGCGGCCGGCCGGTGGTGTGGGCGACCTCCAGGGCACGGATGATGCGCTTGGCATCGTGCGGATGGATGCGGGCTGCAGCTGCCGGGTCGATCGCCGCCAGCCGCGCGTGGAGGGCGTGGGTGCCGGTGGAGCGTGCCTCGGCCTCGAGCTCGGTGCGCAGGGCGGGGTCGCCCGGTGGCAGGGCCGCGAGGCCGTCGCGGAGGGCGCGCAGGTAGAGCGGCGTGCCGCCCACGAACAGGATCCGGCGGGCCCGCGCGCGGATGCCGTCGACCGCGGCCGCGGCGGCCGCGAGCCAGTGGGCGACGCTGAAGGCATCCGCGGGAGAAACCACTTCGATGAGATGGTGTGGCACCGCCGCCTGCTCGGTGGCCGACGGCTTCGCGGTGCCGATGTCGAGGCCCCGGTAGACGGCCATCGAATCGACGCTCACGATCTCCGCATCGAGCCGCCGGGCGAGGTGCAGGGCCAGGGCCGTTTTGCCCGCGGCCGTCGGCCCGGAGAGGAACCAACAGTCAGCATCGAGCCGGGGGCCGGGGGCCGGAGCGGCCGTGGCTGCATCGCCGCCAGGGCATGCTACAGTTGGAGAATCTTCAGGAGCCATCGGATGCCGCGTCTGGGAGAGACCCTCGAAAGCCTCGAACGGGTCGTCGATTCGCGCCGCAACGACCCACCCGACCGATCGTACACCAGCCGGCTGCTCGCCGGGGGCGTGGAGAAGATCGGGGGCAAGGTCACGGAAGAGGCGGCCGAACTCGTCGCCGCGGCGGTGGGCGAGGCGGACGAGCGGGTCGTGGCAGAGGCCGCCGACCTCACCTATCACATGCTCGTGTTGCTCGCCTGCCGTGGCCTGTCGTTCACCCTGGTCGAAGGCGAGCTCGCCCGCCGGTTCGGCGTGTCGGGCCTCGACGAGAAGGCGGCCCGCGCGAAGACTGGAGACCCCGCATGACCCCCGCGACCACCAGCCGCCTGCTCCGCATCGGGCTGCCGAGCAAGGGACGGCTCGCCGAGATCTCCGCCCACCTGCTCAACGAGGCCGGGCTCTCGTTTCGGCGGACAGACCGCAGCCTGTTCGCCCGCTGCCGCGACATGCCCGTCGAGGTGACTTTTCTGCGCACCGACGACATCCCCGTGTTGTGTGCCGAGGGGGCGATCGATCTCGGTGTGACGGGAGCCGATCTCGTCGCGGAGAGCGGGGCGGCGCTCGTCCACCGGCTCGACCTCGGCATCGGGTCGTGCCGCCTCGCCCTGTGCGTCGGAGAAGATTCCGGCATCGGCGACGCCCGCCAGCTTTCGGGCAAGCGGATCGCCACGAGCTTCCCGCGCATCACGCGCGACTGGCTGGCACGGCGGGGCGTGGAGGCCCACTTCGTGGAACTGTCGGGCAGCGTCGAGATCATGATCCAGCTCGAGGTGGCCGACGCGATCGTCGATCTCGTCGAAACGGGCAGCACGCTCGCCGCCAACCGGCTCCGCGTGCTCGACGAGATCGGCCGCTACGAGACGGTGCTCGTGCAGAATCACCACGTGCCCGACGCGGCCACCGCCGATCGCATCGTGCGCAGGCTCGAGGGGATCGTGATCGCCCGCAGCTATTCGCTCCTCGAATACAACATCCCGCGGGAGCGGCTCGCCGCAGCGGAGAAGATCACTCCCGGATTCAAGTCGCCCACCGTGAGCGCCCTCGAGGATGCCGCCTGGTGCGCCGTGCGGGCCATGGTGCGGCGGGGCGAGGCGCACGGCATCATGGAGCGACTGGAGGCGATCGGGGCGTCGGCGATCATCGAGACCGAAATCTCGAATTGCCGCTTGTAGGACAGGCTTTAGCCTGTCATTGCCGGCTTGTAGGACAGGCTTCAGCCTGTCATTGCATGAGCCTGTCAGCCGTGCAGGCTGCCGTGGATCACCCGCCCGGCACGCAGCGTGGCCACGACTCGGGTTTCCGGATCGAGGGCAGCCTCGTGCGGATCGGCCCAGGGCCCGCGCGGCCGCAGGACCACGAGATCGGCGGGCCGGCTCGGTGCGAGCAGGCCGGCGTGACGTTCGAAACCGAGGGCCCACGCGCCGGCGACCGTCGCCATGTGCAGGGCTTCGGCTGGGCTTGCCAGGCCGCCGTCGACGAGCGCGCGACACTCGGCGAGCACCGAAAGATCGGGGTTCGACGCCCGGCTGTCGGTGCCGATCGCCACGCGGATGCCCGCCTCGCGAAACCGGGCCAGGGGAGGCAGGCCGCCCGACAAGAGCCGGGTGGTGCGCGGGCAGATGACGAGGGACAGACGGTCGCGATGGCAGGCACACCGTGCGAGGGCGTGGTCGTCGAGAAACGTGCCATGCACCACGAGGCCCCGCGGCCCCCGGGTGAGGCATGAGATCCAATCGGCGGCGGACAGCAGTCGGGGAGGGGCCGCCGTCGGCCACGCACCGAGTGTTTCGAGCAACGTGCGGAAGCCGCCCGATCCGGCGGCCACGAATTCCGCTTCCGCTTCGCTCTCGGCCAGATGCATCGCGGCGGGCAGCCTCAATCGTCGGGCACAGGCGAGCAGACTGCGGCCAAGTGGCGCCGAAACGGAGTAGGGGGCGTGCGGCGAGATGCCTGCGGGAATGCCTGCGGCGGCCAGTCTGGCCACGTCTCGGTGCACCGCCCGCCGCGTCGCCTCGGCCGCCGCCTCCGACAGGCCCAGGCCCTCGCGAAACACCCGCACCCGAGGGCCGTGGCGGCACGCCTGCGTCGGCCAGGCTCCTGTCGAGATCTCACCGATCGAAGTCACCCCGGCCGCCGCGCTCTCGGCGAGGCCGCGATCGAGTGCCACCGCGGTCTTGTGCGGCGTTTCGGATTGCGACCGCCGCAATCCGACTACGCGTGCGATCCACGCAGGCAGCCCGCCTTCGCCGGCGAGCGGCGACTCGAGCGTCGAAAACTCGAGGTGCGTGTGGGCATTGACGAGCCCCGGGAGCACGATGCAGTCGCCCAAGTCGAGGGCGTCGGCACCGGCGGAGCCCGTTCCCAGGCCGCAGATTCGCCCGGAACGAATCCGGAGCCAGCCCTGCGTCGCAGGCTGCCCGGCGATAGGCACGAGCGCCCGTGCGCGAACGGTGAACGACGCAGGCCGTGTCACGGCCCGACGGTCGCCATGGGCAAGGGCACCGCCCGGGCCCGAGCCCGTGCGCCGTCGGCGGGGTCGTCCTCGAACAGTTCATAAAATACGTTGCGCCGACGGGGAATCCAGCCGAGCTGGGCGATCGCCGACCGCATCTGCTCGAGCGTGAGGTGGTGCACCGTGCCGGCGGCGCTGACGACGTTTTCTTCGATCATCAGGCTGCCCATGTCGTTGGCACCGTAGAGGAGCGCCAACTGGCCGATCTCACGGCCCTGTGTGACCCAGCTCGATTGGATGTTCGGGAAGTTGTCGAGATACAGCCGCGCGACGGCCTGCGTCTTCAGATACTCGAACGGCCCCGATGCCGGGATGTCGTCCATCTCGGTGTTGGCGGGCTGGAACGACCAGCAGATGAAGGCCGTGAAGCCGCCCGTCTCGTCCTGCAGGTCCCGAAGCCGCTCCAGATGCTCCACCCGCTCGGCGAGGGTTTCGATATGGCCGTACATCATCGTGGCCGTGCTCTTGCCACCGAGCCGGTGCCATTCGCGGTGTACTTCGAGCCAGTCGTCGGTGAGCACCTTGCCGCGGGTCATGGCGGAGCGGACGCGATCCACGAGAATCTCGCCCCCGCCCCCGGGCAGTGAGCCGAGCCCGGCCTGTGCCAGCCGCTCGAGCACTTCGCGGAGCGGCCGCTTCGAGACCTTTGTGAAGTGATGGATCTCGGGGGGCGAGAAGCCGTGAATATTCACCTGCGGGAACCGATCTTTGATGTCCCGGAGCAGTTCTTCATACCACTCGAGCGTGAGCGTGGGATGGAGCCCGCCCTGCATGAGGATCTGATCGCCGCCCAGGGCCACCGTCTCCTCGACCTTCGTGAGCAGCACCTCCCGGTCGAGCACGTAGCCCTCGGGATGTTTCGGGCCCCGATAGAAAGCGCAGAAGTCGCAGACCGCCGTGCAGATGTTCGTGTAGTTGATGTTGCGGTCGATGTTGTAGGTGCGATACGGCTCCGGATGGAGCCGCATCGTCATCGCATGGGCCGCCCGCCCGATCGCCGCGAGGTCGCGAGACCGCAAGAGCAACGTGGCATCGTCGGCAGAAAGTCTGCGGCCGGAGAGCGTGGCATCGAGGATCCGCCGCACGGTCAGGGAGTCGGGGATCGACGTGGCGGAAGTGACCATGCGGATTCCAGACAGGGCCTCAGGCGGGGCGTGACATGGCCATGGGCATCACGCAATTTCGCCGGATGTCGAGCCCGGCCGGCGCCAGATCGAGGGCCGCGGCGTGGGCATAAAACACGGCAAGAGCCTCTCGCTCCGTCGGCCCGAGGTCGTAGTGGAGATTGTCGCGCAGGTAGCCCAGGCACTGGGGCACGGTCAGACCATGCGCCGCCGCCTCGGCCGAGGCGATGGCTGCGAGATTCGACCTGCCCGCATCACGGGTGGCGGAGAGCAGCGGTTCGATTTCGCCGAGGGTCGCCTGGCTGACTCCCGGATGGGCAGCCCACACGGCGAACACGAACGGCAGGCGTTGCCACCGCACCCATTCGTCACCGAGGTCCCACACGAGCTGAAACGCACCCCGCTGCGGGCCGATCGCACGGTCGCCGATCAGGAGCACGGCATCGGCAGCGGTGTCGGCGAGCCCGGCACCGATGGCGAGCGTCTCCACCGCCGGCCTCACGTCGAACCGCTCGTCGAGCAGGATTTTGGCCAGCGTGGCACTCGTGCGGGAGCCCTCATCAACGGCGAGCGTGGCGACCTTGTCGGGTGGGGTTCGGAAATACAGTTTCACGCTCATCACCGCGCCTCGGCACCCGATGCACGCATCGGACACCACGCGATACCCGTCGCCGCGGAAAAGTTCGATCGAGGGAATCAGGGCGACGTCGAGTTCGCGGCGGGCGAGCCTGTCGGCCAGTCGACTCGGCAGGTCGTAAACAACATCAAACCCGCGTCCGGCGAGCCCGTGCACGAGCGGTTTGGTGTTGAGATACTGCACGGCTCCGATCCGGGGAGCCCGGGAGAAACGCGACAGTGGCAGGCGACTGATCATGAACCACACGACTGGGGGGACGGTCAGCTCAGGCCGAACGAAGGGTGATTTCGCACCGATTCATAAAGGAAACCGCACCACGGCCGCGATCGTAACCGGTGGGGGCCCGGAGAGGCACCCTCAGTCGGGGGCCGGGGAACGGGCCACCCAATCAGGGCTCCAGCCTGCGAAACGCCCGTAATCCCAGCCACATCGGCACAATCGTAGCCACCGTGCCGATTGCCACGACGACCGCCATGCTGGCGGCGACACCCTGGCTGCTCCCGACCCACGCCATCAGGCCGCGGACCGTCCCGGGCCCCAGGGCATTGGCTGCCAGGAACAGGTGAGAAGGCAGGGCCGCCACCACGACCACTGTCATGATGAACAACGAGCTGATCACGAGGCTCAGCGTGCCTCCGAAGCCCGAGGAGATCTTCGACGGAGACACTTCGCGCAGGTCGGGCATCCGGGCCCCGAGGCCGACGGCGATTCCCGAGAGTCCCATGCACAGCACGATGCAGCAGATCTCGTGGATCAGGATCACTTGCCGGGGCAGCCCGAGCATCACGTCGCTAAGGAGCACCAGGCCGCAGCACGGGAGCACGCCGCCCAGGAACGCAAACAGAAACTTCGACCACACGATGTGATCACGATGAACGGGCAAGAGCCCGAGGATCCAAAACCTCCGACCTTCCAGGCTGATCATCGGAAACACGAACCGCGTCGTGAAGGTCGACAGGATCAGCCCGACGACGGCCAGATTCAGAAAGCCGATCATCGAGGCATAGGCGTTGTTGTAATTGAACGATCGGACGTTCCAGAAATAGAGGCCGAGGAGGCCGAAGAAGATCAGAAACTGCGACCACTGGGAGATGTCGCGGCGAAAAAGTCGCAGGTCTTTCACGATCAGCAGCCGGAGTGGCCGGCTCGCGGTCGATCCGGCGTTCACGAGCATTTGGTCGAACCAGCCGATTCGACGCCGGCGTCTGGCCGGCACCTCGCTCACGAGCTGGCTGAACCCGAGGCGGTAGGCCCGTCGGGCGAGCCAGCCTGCCAACAGCTGCAGCAGCATGCCGTTGGCGACCAGCAGCGCGAGAAATTTTACCGCCTCGGCGAAAGCGGCCCAGGCTTCCCCGCGGTTGGTGCCCCGCCGGGCGGCTTCGAGCAGTCCGCTCGACAGCCACCAGCTGGGAAAGAGTTTCTGCTCCGTGATCGCCAGCCGGGAGAAGGTCTGCTCGAACCACGCGGCCGACATGCTGTCGGCCCGCACCGACGAGAGTGTCGACCACGCCACCCAGAGGGTCGCCACGCACGCCGTCGCCAGGGCGATCGACAGCGCGTGCAGCCGCAGCCGTGGCAGCCATGCCACCATCGCCATGCAGCAGATGCCGCCCACCGTGGCCGGAATGACGACGAAGGCGATCATGAACGGCAGGAGGAGCGCGAAGTAGGTCCAGGGCGAGTCGCGAACGACGCCGTAGGCGACGAGCATCGGGCTCCCGAGCAGGATGAAACCCCAGCTCGAGAACCAGACCGCCTCCTGAAACTTGTGCGAAAAGATCGCCTCTTCGCGGGCCGGCAGCGTCATCAGCAGCCGTGACTCGGGCGAACAGTACATGCCGCCGTAGAGGAGGATGCCGGTCGAAAACACCAGCATCACCATCAACGATGAGAAGAACGCATTGAACAGCAGCGAGATCACCTCGGCATGCAGCGCTTCGAGGAAGGTGAACGCCTCCACGAAGATGCCGTAGAGCGACACCCAGAACATCGCGCTCAGGAGCATGACCAGGCTCAGCCGGAGCCGCGCCGTGGAGAGCATCGTGGTGCAGAGCGCCCAGGCGATCCGCGTGCGCAGGCGGAGGAACAGGCCGGATTCGGCATCCACCGGCAGGAGCCTGCAGCACGACACGGTGAGCCCGTCGAGGGTGGCCGCCGTTGCAGGGCCCTTCGCGGCATAGGGCGGCGTCATCATGCCCGATCTCCACGGCCAGCCTGCGGGCTCGTGAGCTCGAGATACAACTGCTCCAGGCTCGTGGACTCGATCGCCATCTGCTCGCGGAGTTCGGCTACGGTGCCGAGAAATCGCAACTGACCCCGGACCATGATGCCGACTCGATCGGCCATCTCTTCCGCCATCGCGAGCGTGTGGGTCGACATGAACACGGTCATGCCCTCACGCGTGTGGGCGGCGAGCAGGTCCTTCACGATTCTGACGCTGCGGGGGTCGAGACCGACCATCGGCTCGTCGAGCACGAGCACGTCGGGGGCATGAAGGAGTGAGGCGGCGAACACGAGCCGCTGCTTCATGCCGAGCGAATAGCTTTCGGCGAGGTCGTCGGCGAACTCCGCCAGTTCGAAGTGATCGATCTCGGCGGCGATCCGTTCAGTGGCCACGTGTCTCGGCATGCCGAACATGTCTGCGATGAACCAGAGAAACTCCCGGCCGGTGAGCTTGTCGTAGAGGGTGGGCTCGTCGGGCACATAGCCGATGTGCAGGTGGGCGTTGCGGGGGTCCTTGACGAGGTCGAAGCCGCTGACCCGCACTGAGCCACGCGACGGCTGCAAGAGCCCCACCAGCATCTTGATGGTGGTCGTCTTGCCGGCGCCATTGGGCCCCAACAGCGCGAAGAGTTGGCCCCGCGGAATCGCGAGCGACAGGTCGGCGACGGCCGTCTTCAGGCCGTACGTGCGGGTCACGTGGTCGAACTCGATCATGGGGTCAGCCAGGCCGTGGTCATGGTTCGGCGGCGGGTTCGGGGGCAATGCGGAGGCTCTGGGCGAGCCCCTCGGCGGCGTCGTCGGAACGCCGCAGGAACGTCAGCGTCGAACCGAAGATCGTGCTCTCTTGTTTCAGCACGCGGCCGCTGCGATCCACCCAGATTCGGCAGCACGGCTCATGATGGCCCGAGGGATCGTCGCGGTAGACCACGAGGTCGACCCGCAGGAGCCGATCCTCCCAAAACAGCGTTTCCTCGCCCACGACTTCCGCATGCAGGACTTCGAGGGCGGCTTTGCCGCCCCGTAGCGGGCTGTACACGGGAACGGTCCACCGCTTGCCAAGGGCGAGGCCGGGCATGGTGGCCTGTGGCGAGAGTTCGTCGCCGATCATCACGTGCGACGGCAGATACCGGCTCGTCTCCCACGACAATTCGCCGGCCTGGATCGTGATCTTCACATGGCCATCGTCGACCGTTCCATCGAGCACCACCTGGTCGACGCGCCCGGGGAGATCGACGGTCGAATGAAAAGATCGGAGTTGTCCCGTGGCATCGATCGACAGGGTGCTTCTGGCCTCGAAATCGAAGACCACGGAGCCGTCGAGAGCACGTCCGACGAGCGTCTTCATCCAGGCCGGCAGAAGTTCGTCGATTGGAAGTCGCTCGAAGTGCAGGATCGTCTCCACGCCGACGCTTCCGTCGTCGTCTCGGCTCGACTCACTGACTGCCCAGCCGAGAGGCTGGTCTTTCCACAACACTCCCCATGCCACGGGAATGAGCCGATTGTTCGACGCGTAGAGCGCCTGATAGCCGGGCGGCGAGCCTGGAAGCAGCGAAGGAAGGATCTTCGCCACCACCAGCCACGTGGTGGTGACGCACCAAAAGATGATGATGATCGGCGTCAACCACGGGCGATGCATCGCACGCTCATCGAAATTGAAGAATCGGCCCAGGGGTGTTCCCCGATGCCGTGAAGTCTATCTGTTTTTCATGAGCCAGACGAGTCGCGGCCGCCTCACGGAATCCTCAGACAAGATGCAATTGCCTCTCCGGGGGATCGGCCGTACACTGCTACCCCGGGAGGGTTGGAACTCCCCGGCCAATCCGTTGAACGGTGAAGTCATGACGAAGTCGCTCAGCATTCCGGTTTCCTTCCACCAGGGCTGCCCTGTGTGCGGCCGCCTGCTGAACATCGGCGTGACCCTGCTGGGCAAACGCGTCTACTGCCAGCACTGTGGGGGGAAGTTCATTGCAGCCGACCCGTCGGCTGGGCCGACTGGAGCCGGTGGCCGAGACCGGCGCGTCGAGGATCTGATCGAACGCGCCGAAGTGGCCCTTCAGCAGGCGGCCGAATCACCGGGCCTGGAATCGGCGTGGCAGGCCCACGACTAGCCGGCGATGAATGACTGCCATCCGGCAGCATCGAGGTGGGCTCCATCCAGGCGGGCCAATTCCGCCAGCCGCCGCCAGTAGTCGGGAAACGTCTTGCCGACGCAGCCAGGGTCGAGAATCCGTACGCCGGGCACCCGCAGGCCCGCCAGCGCCAGGCTCATCGCCATCCGGTGGTCGTCGTAGGTGGCCACAGTGGCCGGATGCAGGGAGCGGGGAGTAATCCGCATTCCATCGGCCGATTCCTCCACATCGGCACCAAGTCGCCGCACTTCTCGGGCCAGGTCACCGATGCGGTCGGTCTCCTTGTCGCGAATGTGGGCTACGTTGCGGATCGTGGTGGGGCCGTCGGCGAACAGGGCGACGATCGCGAGCGTCGGCACCGTGTCGCTGATGGCGTTCATGTCGATGTCGATGCCACGGGCCGCCCGGCCGCGAACCGTCGTCGAACCGCTGCCGGTCTCGTTCCACACGACCTCGCAGCCCATGCGCTGGAGTGCATCGCAGAAGGCCACGTCTCCTTGCATGCTCTGCCGTGAGAGACCTTCCACGGTCACGTCGCCCCCGGTGATGGCCGCTGCTGCGAAGAAATAGCTCGCTGCCGAGGCATCGGGCTCGATGGAATAGTCACACGCTGCATAGCCGCCGGGCGGAATCCGCCACGTGCGTTCGTCGATGGCGTCGCATGCGGCGCCGAAGGCCGCCATCACCCGGCGTGTCATCTCCAGGTATGGCAGCGACACGAGCCGGCCCGAGAACTCGATTTCGAGGCCCTTCACCGAGCAGGGGGCGGCCATCGCCAGGCCGCTGGCGAACTGGCTCGACGTGCCGCCGGCGACCACGGCTCTGCCGCCCGAGATGCCGCGCGAGTGGATCACGACGGGCGGGCAGCCGCCGGGGCTCTCGGCTACGGCGTCCACGCCGAGGCCACGCAGCGCCGTTAAAAGATCGTCGATCGGCCGTTGCCGCATGCGGGCCGTGCCATCGAGCCGGTAGGTGCCATGCCCGAGGCCGCAGATCGCCGATAAGAACCGCATCGTCGTGCCGCTGGCTGCACAGTCGATCTGGGCGGTGGCCGCGGGGATCGAGCCCGCCGCTCCGGTCACTTCAACGATGCCGCGGGGCCAGTCGGCTGCCAAGGAGATGCCGAGCGCCTCGAGGCCACCGGCCATCACGCGGGTGTCCTGGCTGTCGAGCACGCCCGACAGTCGGCTCGTGCCGCGGGCGAGGGCCGCGCAGACGAGCGCCCGATTGGTGATGCTCTTGGACCCTGGTGGAAGGATCGTGCCACGAACCGGGCCTGGGCACGGCGGCATGTCGAGGGCGGGAATGGAGGGCGGCATCCGCTAGAGTGTAGTCGAACTCCACGTCTCTGCCGGAGCCCCGCCCGAGTGACCACGGCGCCCATGCAAACGGAACGACCTGCTCTGGAACGGTCGCTGGAATACGACCTCGCCCTGCCTCCGATCGTGCGCTTCGGCGTCGGACGGGTGGCGGAGATCGGCGCGGTCGTCGGCCTTCTCGGCCATCGTGCCTGGCTCGTGGGCGGCCGCAGGAGCCTGCTCGACTCGCCGGCGCGGCCCGGCCTCGAGGCGAGCCTGGATGTCGCGGGGATCGAGCACCGGGTGATCGCCACGACGGACGGCGAGCCGACGGTCGTGCAGGTTGCGACGGCCCTCGCCGGTGTGCCGCCTGAGAGCCATGCCGGCACCGTGGTCGTCGCGGTGGGGGGCGGGGCGGCGATCGACCTCGCCAAGGCCGTGGCCGCGTTGGCAACCAACTGCGATCTCGCGCGGGCCACGGCCCACGATCTCGAGGCGGTTGTGATCGACCATCTCGAAGGGGTCGGCACCCGCTCGATCACCCGCTGGCCGCTGCCCGTCGTCGCGATCCCTACGACTGCCGGCACGGGCGCCGAGGCGACTCGCAATGCGGTGATCTCGTGCCCACGGCGGCGGTTCAAGAAGAGCATGCGCAGCCCGCTCATGGTGCCTCGGGCCGTGATCATCGATCCTGCCCTGGGCGCAGGATGTGAGCGGGCGACGACGGCCGCTGCGGGGCTCGACGCGATCACGCAACTGATCGAGTCGTTCATCTGCCGGTTTGCCCGGCCCGTGCCGCGGGCTCTGGTGCTCGATGCGCTCCCTCGCGCGCTCGAAGCGTTGCCGCGGCTCCTCGCCGATCCGGACGACCTTCATGCGCGAGCCGCGATGAGCCATGCCGCGTTCGTCTCGGGCGTCGCCCTCACCAATTCCGGCCTGGGCATGGCCCACGGCGTGGCTGCGGCGCTCGGCATCGAATGCGGCACGCCGCACGGGGTGGCCTGCGCCCTCATGCTGCCGGTGGCCCTGCGGGTCAACGCCGCCGCCGCCGGCCACGACCTGGCCGCGCTCGAACGTGCGGTCGATCCGGCTGCAGTCGGCGACGACGGCACGTGCGCGGCGGCGTTCGTCGGCCGGATCGAGCGGCTGTGCCGCGAAGCGGGCGTGCCCGAGCGATTGGCAGAACTCGGCCTGGCTCGTGACCGAATCGCCTGGCTGGCCGACAACTCGGGCGGCGCCAGCATGCGGGGCAATCCGGTGGAGCTCGATCCTGCCCGCCTGCGGCCGATTTTGGACGCGGTGTGGTGAGAAGAAAGAGACAGGCTGAAGCCTGTCCTACTCGGAAGACTCGGGAGACTCGGGGGCGGCGAGAAGCGGGTCGTCGAGGAGCGGCAGCAGCAGGGAGGCATCGGCGCCGCGGGCTGCCGCCCGCTCCCAGCATTCCCGGGCCTTGTCGAAGTCGGGCTCCTCCTTCGTGGCGTGGTAGGCGCCGATGAAGAGGTCGTTCGCCGGGTTCTCGTCGAACCACCCAGTCACGATCGCCATCAGAATGCCGCCCGGAATACGATTGCGGGAGGTGGTCTTGTTCTTGCCGGCATAACGATAGATGAATTTCTCGTCGTCGATCTCGACCACGATGATCTTCTTGCCGTCGATGTCGAATTCCACGCCCGGAGTGACGGTGGCCAGGGCCTGGTTGCGGTAGTCGGCGAATCCCTGGGCGAACGTGACGAGCTCTGTCCAGCGTTCGACCCGTTCGCGCGAGGGTTTGGCCTGGGCGGCTGTGGCCGCCGCCTTGGCCGAGTCGGCAGCGGCCGAAAAATCCGCTGCGCGAAGCGTCTCGGCCACTCGGCTCAGGAGCGCCTCGATCTTCTGCGGATCTTCCGCGACCATCGGCGGCTCGGGCTTTGGCCGGGGCTTGGGCTCAGGCTCAGGCTCAGGCTTAGGCTTAGGCTCGGGCTCGGGCTCGGGCTTAGGCTTAGGCTTAGGCTCGGGCTTAGGCTCGGGCTCGGGCTCGGGCTCGGGCTCGGGC
>Ga0208856_1000415_pt1 | contig 16781 bp, 11 predicted proteins | sample LakMenEpi13Jul12_FD_150690 | JGI IMG/M metagenome (GOLD analysis project Ga0208856, IMG submission 150690) | Freshwater microbial communities from Lake Mendota, WI - 13JUL2012 deep hole epilimnion (SPAdes) | ecosystem: Environmental > Aquatic > Freshwater > Lentic | place: Lake Mendota, Madison...
CACGATCCACTTTAACGCCAAAAAATTTTCCCAACATTTCTTTTGAATTCCCATGTTGCAACAGAAATGTTGAAGGTGTGATAACCGGCCGATACGACTTATACAATTCGGCAAGAAATTGCCGGTACACCAAGATTAGTCCTTTCTCATCCAAAACATCCCGGTCGCATTCATCCAAGAATGCCTGGGCTAGATCACGATATTGTTTGTCCTGAAACACCTTGTTAAAGAGCCAGTCCGACCATTCGGCGTAAGATTTTTTTACCATGGCTATGTCGGCCAATCGCTCCCCTGGGAAGTCGAAAAGGTCAAGTTGACCTTTTGTCATACTCCAGTCGCTTCTATAGAAACTGCAGCTATAATGGTAAATATCTTTTGTTTTTGTGGGCCAACGACCATTTGCTTCGTTCCGAAATTTTTCGTAAGGAAACCTTGTAAAACCATTTTCTACTGGTAGCTCTTTGTCATATGTTATTTTAACACTTCCCTTTGGCTCGCCAATCTTAAGTTTTTCACGATCATGATACATGACATGATTAATGAAAGAAGTGATGAATGCTGTTTTGCCAGATCTGTAAATACCGATCACGGCCACCTTATGCTTGCTTCGAAATATTTTTGGTAGCATTAGATCTTATTTCCCCCGGAGTAATATTAGTTTAGCTTTGAAAACGGCTTTATCTAAAACTTACAATTTCCCTTAAGAATAAAATTATATTCTTAAATCGCAACCATGAAACCTTAACGTATGGCTTAACAATTACCGGCTGGGCGATGCCGGTAGCTGGGCATATTTCACCCAACATTGGATATATCGTGGGTGCGTAACAAGAAGTGCTAATATTCTGACGCCGAAGAATTTAATTGCCTTCAGCAACCACCCGGAAGCCCTGATTATTTAAAACTTGGTCTGGGGCAATGTAGCCACGGTGCGAAGATCGTAGAAAACTATTCATATCCATAAAACAGCCCCCGCGAATCACACGAAGGGCGCCTTTGGCTGGCCCCTGAGGAAACTCTTTTTGGGAAAGCAGATATGCCTTTTCGCCATACCAATCAAGGCACCATTCCCGGGCATTCCCTACCATGTCGAATAAGCCCCAGGGGTTTGGCTGCCGGGTACCCACCGGGCGGGGGCAAACCGTTTTTTTGGTATTCCAAAGGGACCAACAATAGGAATCCCGAGCTTTAATGGGGAAGTGGTAAATATCTGTAGAACCAGCCCGGCAGGCGTATTCCCATTCAGCCTCCGTGGGCAGCCGATAAATTTTGCCATCCCGCTTGCTTAACCATGCACAGAAAGCCAATGCGTCTTCGTAACTCACCATCGTAACAGGGAGATCAGCGGCAACGGGATAGCCCGGCGAAGACCAGTTCAAATTCGGATTTTGACTTCCCCAACTCGAGGCTGTGCTTGCTTTCCATCCCCCCAAACCAGATGACTCCGCTTGAGTTTTGTACCCTTGAGCTTCCACAAATTCCACAAACTGGGCCACTGTAACTTCATAGACGCCCATTTGAAATGGCTTAGAGAATGTAATGGTTCTGCAAGGCAATTCATCGGGCAAAGCATCCGAATCCCCGTCACAGGCACCCATGACAAAATTACCAACCGGGATGGCTATCATTTTCATGGGAATCGGGCTTTTAAATCCCTGCCTCAGATCCTTGAGGTGCTGTGCTCTAACATGTTCTTTGTCTTCACTCTGAAAACCCGAATAATTCGTTGAGCCTTGGGTCTTTGAAGTCTGTGCTCTGGCATGTTCTTTGTCTTCACCCTTAATGCCCCAAGGAGCAGGTATTTGGCTTATGACTGCCAACAAAAAGCCCACGGCCGCAATCACAATTAAAGCTTTCCATGAAATATTTCCCTTGGTGCGCACTTTTTTCTGAAGGTTCTCAAGAAGGATGCGAACTTCTGTCACGGATTGATAGCGCTGTTCTGGGGCATCCAGAGTCATGCGCTCTGCAATGGTGATTAACTCTTTTGCTTCAGCAGATTTCGCCCCTTGGGAACCTGCATCAAGGAACCCGGTTAGCATAAATTTCAGAAGGCATCCAAGAGAATAAATATCTACCCGATGGTCTATAAGGCCGCCCCCGACTTTCTGTTCGGGGGCCATGTACCCCTTGGTTCCGTTCCCATTTGGAGAATGGGGCAAAGCCATGTCTATTGCCAGACCGAAATCAATAAGTTTGATCGATCCATCAGACAGCCGAATGACATTAGATGGCTTGATATCGCAATGAACCAACCCTTGACTATGAAGGTATTCCAGAGCTCGGCAAGTGCCGAGAATCGCATCGAGTGCATCTACAAGAGTGGAGGAATTTCCCTTTGCGAAATGGTTCTGAAGCGATTGACCGTCAAGCAATTCGAAAGCCATGTAAAGGCAACCATCTGCCTCCCAGGCATCATAAGCGCGAACCAGATTTGGATGGTCGAGTTTGCCAGCATTCGCCATTTCCCTGAGGAAGTAACCTTCGGATGCTGGATCCTCTTGGCGATAACCCCGGATGACCTTAAGTGCCACCGGGCGATTGAGGCGAAGATGCTTAGCTTCGTACACTTCTCCCATTCCCCCTTTTGCGATAAGCTTTTGCACTTCGTAGGGGCCAAGTTGACATGGGGGATTAAGAGTTGGCCGATTGCTTTTTGGCTCGTGTAGTCCGGTGAGGTAATCATGCATGCGTTCTGATTCAATTTTGGACTCTAATTCCATTTCCGTGCGGGCCTTAGCCAAAGCTGCTTCAGTAATGCTGGTAAGGGATCGGATAAATCTATCTGGTTCAACTTCGAGCTGGGCAAGTAAACCCTGACACCTGGTACAAGATTCCACATGGAGACAAATGGAGTCAACATGGGCCGTAGGTAATTTGCCGGCCACCATCATGGCTAGTTCCTCATCAGCAGGGCAAATAGACTGTGGAATCATTGGATTGCCTGATACTATTAACTAATCGACCCATTTCCTAAATCATACATATCAGCAATGCGTAACATTCATGAGATTTCATGGGCATCTTCGCCCATCAATTCACGAAGTCGGCTAAGCACCCTCGCTTTTGCCATCCGCACCGCAGCGGGAGATACATTGAATTTCTTGGCCAGTTCCGAAGTTGACACACCTTCCACCAGATTCAACCAAAACATTTGCCACGTTTTTTCGGAGGTGGACTGCCGGACCAGTTCCAAGGCTCGAGCCTTAAGGTCGGTTAGTGCTTGCTCTTCGCTTTGGATGTCGGCGGGATCTTTTTGAGCAGGAACTGGGATCGCTTCCAGCGAGGACTGGCTGACAATTGACTCCAAAGGTTGGGCGCGAAAGTGGTCTACAGCTCTGCGTTTTACAATCGTTCGCAACCAGCCCCGAAAGGTTCCGCACTGGGAATCTTTTGTGAATTGGCCTATTCCGCTGAAGACAGAGCGCAGGGTTTCCTGAAGGACATCGTCCTCGGCTGCAAGGGCAACCCTTTCCCTACGAATCCAGAAACGGAGTAAGGGTGTATAAAGTAAAACAAAGGTTTCCCAACGTTCGCGGGATCCGGCCTGCAAATTCCCCACCAGGCTCGATGTTGTGGAAAGAGGAGAAGACTCACGGTGGTTTCGAATTATCGAATCGTCATTTTGCACTGGGCGCTCCTGCAAACGATCATGTATTGATAAGTAAGTTTAAATAAATAGCTTTGGGTTTTAGGTGTAATTTATCAGGAGATACTCCATTCATTATCTTTTCTTGAGCCAACTAAACGGGTTTAAAAAGCTGTAAGCGAGAATACGATATTTTCTAATAGGAAACAATCAAGTTGAATATAAATAATAGATAATTCTGATCGAGATTATTGGCGGGTTATTATGGTCACGAAAAATTCTGCCTTACAAAAGAACTTGCAACTTCAGTTCATGAAAAAGAACATCAGGCAAACTGATAAACTGTACAAATGGCTTAAAAACCCTTGCAAAACAGAACAAAAGAAACAGGTCTTTTCACACTGTTACCGCCATACAAAAAGAAATCATGCAAAATGTACCACATCTTCAATTGCGAAAAACTAAAAGCCTTGGCCCACAATTAAGAATGGGGTAAGGTACTACCAAAGCAGGGACCTAGCTCTTTTTTATCCCACAGTTGCGCAAACCTACGCCAGCCTTCGCTCACCCTTGTTTTTTCGATGCGGGATGCTAGTTTACTAGGTGAGTTAACTATTGGGCGCAAGCAAGAAAAGGGCAATAAAAAGAGACTGCCTTCTTTTATTCTAACTCCTATGGAGCCCGACCTTTGAAAAATGATCTCGATCCACAAGAAGCCCCCATCAACGCAGGAGAGGCAGGCAGCGCGGATCAGTTAGCCAGCGAGGCTATTCGTAGGCGAACTTTCGCAATCATTTCGCACCCAGATGCAGGCAAGACCACCCTCACCGAAAAATTCCTGCTTTATGCCGGCTGCATCGACGTAGCAGGAACGGTACGAGGCCGAAAGACTCGCAAAACAGTTACCTCCGACTTTATGGAACTCGAACAACAACGAGGCATTTCCGTTTCTTCAACCGCACTTAGCTTCGCTTACAAAGGCTACATCATCAACCTGCTGGACACCCCAGGCCATCAGGATTTTAGCGAAGATACCTACCGTACTCTTGCCGCAGCAGATTCCGCAGTCATGGTGATTGATGCAGCCAAAGGTATCGAAACTCAGACCCGAAAACTGTTCAAGGTATGCGCAGTCCGAGAAATCCCCATCCTGACATTCATCAACAAAATGGATCGGCCCAGCCTAAACCCGCTTACCTTGCTAAGCGAAATCGAAGAAGTGCTGGGGATCGTTGCGGTGCCTGTCAACTGGCCCATCGGCAATGGCCCCGAGTTCTGCGGGGTGTACGACCGCCTACAAAAAGAAGTGCTACTTTTCGAACCAACCGATAGCGGCTCACTGCAAGTGCCTATCCGTAGGGTGAAACTTGAAGACCTCGAACATCACATCGATCCTGCTCTGGCACATCGTTGCCAGGAAGATCTGGAACTTCTCGACGGTGCAGCAGCAGCCTTTGAACAAGACGCTTTCCTCTCTGGCAAAATGACGCCCGTCTTCTTCGGCAGCGCCATGAACAACTTCGGCATGGAGGCATTTCTTGAGGCATTTCTGAAGCTTGCTCCAGCCCCCGGCGCTCGCCGTAGCGACAGCGGCATGATACCCCCTGACCGTCCCGACTTTGCAGGCATCGTTTTCAAAATTCAAGCCAACATGGATCCGATGCACCGAGATAAAGTAGCATTTGTGCGAGTCTGTTCTGGCATATTCACCAAGGATACTAGGCCAAAGAACGCACGCACCGGAGAACGAGTGCGCATCAAAGGTTCACACCGGGTATTCGCCCGTGAACGAGAAGAAGTCGGCGCAGCATACCCAGGCGACATCGTGGGTCTGGCGATCTCAGGCGGATTACGACTAGGCGACACGGTTCACGAAGGCAAGGCACTAAATTACGAGGGCTTGCCACAATTCAGCCCCGAATGCTTTGCTGTAATCCGCTGCCTCGACACCTCCCGCAGGAAGCAAATGTCTGATGGGTTAGAGCAACTCGCAGACGAGGGGGCGATTCAAGTTTTTGAAGACTCAACAAATATACGCGAGCCTATCCTTGCTGCAGTTGGCGTTCTCCAGTTCGATGTCGTACGATCGCGACTAGATGTGGAATACGGAGTCAAGGTGGAGATCGAACCGCTCAAGTTCAAGGCGGCGGCATGGATTAAAGGCGAACGGGCTAATCTTGAAAAGTTATCGATGACTTACAGTTCCCGGCTCGTCGAGGACCACCGCAGACGACTTGTTGTTCTTGCTGAGGATTCTTGGAACATCACCTACATGGCAAAGTTGAATCCTGGACTGACATTTCGGCAATTTAGTGAAGAACTTTTTGTACCGGAGAAATAACGAGAGCCCCAAAAAGGGCTGCTGTTGCGATTATTATGCCCCTTAGTTCACGGAAACGCGTTTGCGTGAACTAAGAGCAATCCTTAGTTCACGATGCTGGACTTAACTTTTAATTGTTTGTGCGGGCTCACTTGGCTGCCTCAGAAGGTCGCTTCATTTCATCCAAAGTTACACCGTTTTTGTCTCTCCATTCAAGCCAACCATTCGCGGCCCTTCCCATTAGGGCAAGGGCTGCCATGCTTGGTGAACCAAACAAATGATCTTTTTCGAAAATTACTCGTTTTCCAGAAGTTCGCATCACACCAGAATTCAGCAACTTATTTCGATATCTCTCATGCGCAGTATTTTTTATAGATTGCACATTAACCTTACGGCCGTTAGAACCCTTAAGAACCACAAACCCCTCTGGGGTGTACAATCCACGACCATCAGCCTCCGACGCCTTGCAATAAAATATTTCCTCTTTATTCGATGATTCGATAGATGCGCCCACCGCATCAAAAGCAGGGTAACCAAGAGTTGCCAATAAGGTACTTCCTGTCTCAAAGATCTCAAGGCAGTCGGCTTCCAAAGGCGCAGGAGTATGAGGCTTGCTGCCAATATTACCGTTTTCCACAGTATATCGGCTCGCTTTCTTTGTTGCTTGCAGGCAGTGCCATTCCAGAAAAAGCGCATGTGTCTGAGTAAGGCTGTTAGTACGGGAGATGAGCACTAATGCCCGCTGCCAAAAATCTTTCTCTTTATTATGCTTCTTTAACCTTTCCCGAAGATCTCCCGTTTGCCCAATATAAACTTTATTGTCTTCGCCTTCCCCTTCATCGCCAAACAAGAAGTAAAGTGCCACCTGATTACTTTCAGACATCGCCAAAAAGTCTTGCAGCAAACTTCGGGGCACTTCAATCACCTGAACAATACGGGTAGTAATTTCTGCAATTCGTATCCCCCTAGGATCTCCACCAGGAAGAAAAATTTGGATTGTCTTGGGCGTAACTTTCATCCTAATTCCTTTACAACTATTTGGCGTACACCAATCTTGCCTGGGTCGAACAACAAAAGATCAAGTCCCAATATTACTTGCGCCATAGGCCCTGCTTACCCGTTGTTCAATTTTTCTTGCAGCCACACTTTGATAAGGGATTGATAAGGCACATCACGGGCGTTTGCTGCAAGTTTGATCGAATCCAGCATGTGCTGAGGCAATCGAAGAGAAATAGTCTTGGTGGTCGGTTTCAGGTTAGGCATTATCACCGTGCGGGCTTTCGACCAATCCAAATGCTGCGTTGAATCGTGCGCTTCCCAATACGCACGATCCTGCGCCTCATTGGCAAACACCGGGATTACTTTAGTTGGCTTGTTCATAAACGGATCGTTCCTTAATGTATATTGCCATCATATACAAAATCACGCAATGAAGATCATTAGTTTCATGACTGGCAAACAATATCCTCTTGGAAGCCCGAGCCCAATTGAACTTGCCTGAATTGATTACTTTTAATTAATATGAAAAGTGTCATCTCAATTAAGATGCGACCAACACCGTCAAGGAAGATCAAAATGAATCAATCTTTTATGCGCATTCTACTTATCGCGCTTTTCACTTACTCAATCAACGCCTTTACTATTGCCCAAGGCCCTACCAAAAGCTCCACCCAAAAAGCAGCTATCTCTTGGCCAACCAAACACCCCACCAAAATTTATGTTCTACCTTTCTCCATGGATAAAGCGGTAGCAGACGAACTAGCCAAAGATGACTCCCTGATTCCGAAAGGGCCACTGCGAAAAGCAGCCGATTCCCGACCACGAGTTACCGATGCAGTAACAGGCCATGATCGCAATACACCCATCGGCCAAAGCATTGCGATGCAGGTGGCAAAAAATCTTACTGATGCAGGTTTGCCTGCGGTGTTTTGGAATCAGCCAACAAATCCACAAGGGGAAGGCTGGAGATTAACCGGCCAAATTGTGAGTTTAAACGAGGGCAACAAAGTAGCTCAGAATGCAATCGGATTTGGTGCAGGAAACAAAAAAATAGCAGTTGATGCTGCACTTTCCGACCCAACAATAGGTGGGGGCCAACCATTCTTCCTTATGGACACTTCAGATAGTGGCAGAAAAATGCCAGGCACCGCCCCGGTTGCCATTATTGCAGGGTTCAACCCCATCGCAATTGCATCAAAAACTGTGGTATCCAACTCCGGAATAAAAGATAGCGGCCAGCAACATCGTATCGCTTCTGAAATTTCCAACGAAATTCTTGCCTCCATGAAAACTCATGGGCAAGTAAAAGCAAAATAAGAATTCTTCCTAGGCTAAATTATTCGCCAATCTGCTCAAGCAGATGCCCAACGACCGCATCTAGATTCAACCCATTGGCTTGCGTATGGGGCAGGGTACGTTCAGATTCCTTGATTTCACCCCTGTAAAAACTCAACTTATCCTCTTGGATTTGAATGATGCCATTCGGATTTAGTGCCAGGTATTTCAAACATTCATTCCAAGGCGAAGTGCAGCAGAGCAGGGCTTTAGACCAAAAAGAAGGCTGGGCCGGGGCTAAGCCTACAAGATGTTCGGGAAGAAGAATCTTACCCGAAGAACTTAATCCATAGCGAAGTTGCTGCAGTAATTCAGATTGAGGAAAAATTTCTGATTCAGGGGCATCTTCGCAAACAATCAACGAATAACAGAAAAGGCCCAATCCTTGATCAATGAATTCATCCCAGCTAAACTCCACTACTAAAGCCTTTAAATCTGGATGCTGGCACAATCTCAACACATCTGCCCCTGCACACCCGGAGCGTTTTGCAATTTTCATCGCATCCACGAAAAGCCCATCCAACCCAATAAGACCAGTAGCACCAAAGCACTGTTGTGCTTTCCTAAAAACCGACTCCGTAATCGAACTTGCACCTTTTTCAGAAATGATCGCTATTACAGGAATAAGCGCTTTAGCGGGCTTCGGAAAAAGCATAGAGACTATTGCTTTGCCCACAGGTCGACCCTTGCCTTCGGAAGGCTCAAGATGCATGCGAAGCCCAGGCCCTGCATTAACTTCAACAACTGCGCCATTCGTTTCAGCAAGCGGTTTGGAAATATCGCTGGTAATAATATCAACACCAGAAATATCTAGGCCCAACTGCCGGGCAGCAGATATCGCAAGGGTAGCAACCTGAGGATGAACTAAATCAGTAACATCTTTAGCAGTGCCGCCCGTACTCAGGTTGGCATTTTTTCGAATAAGAACTTTAGTGCCCTTATCTGGGATTGAATCTAGAGCAAGCCCCTGAGAAGCCAAAACAGCAAGCGAAATAGGGTCAAGTGGGATAGGACTTAAAACGCCCGCATGGCTTTCGGCTCTGCGTGGATCGCAATTCACCGCGGCAACCAGTTGCGCAATCGTGGAAACTCCATCGCCAACAACTTGCGCAGGCTCGCGCAGAGAAGCAGCGATCATTTTGTCGCCAATCACTAATATACGATAATCCGCACCTTCTTTAAAGCTTTCTGTTACTACCGAGCAATTAAAAGCGTTGGCATTATCAAAAGCATCTAGCACTTGCTGTTCTGAATGCAGATTAATGGAAACGCCATTACCCTGACTTCCAAACTGAGGTTTTATAACAACAGGCAGGCCAATTTCCTGAGCAGCCGCCCAAGCATCTTCACGAGATACTACGACTCTACCTTGAGGAACCGGAACGCCCACGGTTTCAAGCAGTTGGCGAGTCCAATCTTTATCCTGAGCGATATTTTCTGCGAGCAAGGGTGTTTGCCCTGTTTCTGCGGTCCAAACCCGCTGCTGCTGTTTCCCCAACCCCAACTGCAGCAAACTACAATCGCTCAACTTCCACACCGGAATTTGTTGCTCTAAAGCGGCGGCCCAGATTGCATACGTGCTGGGCCCAAGCCCGACTTTATGCCCCAATTTTCGAATATGATTAGCGATGCCAGCAGAATTATCGCAGGGCAAATGCGTAGAGACTTGCGCCAAATATAAAGCGCAAAGAAGAGAATCACGTGCAACTTCTTCTTCCAAATAAGCAAACGCAATGATCAAAGAGTTTTTTGAAACTAGGGTTCGAACTGCAAAATAATCCCCCTGATATGAAGCAAACTTCTGCAGGGCGTTCGCCAACTGCGCCAACCATAAACCCAACGAGGTTGAGTCAGCAGGCAAGGGCAGGGCAAGTTCTTTTAACAAAGCAACCCTAGAATCATCAGGTTGTTTGATTTGGTCAGCATCAAGAATAAAGGTGCAAACTGGATGTTTGAACCAAGCGCTGGGGCCTTTGATGAATTTCATATTCTGTGTGATTTTAATGTTCATAATTGTTAAATGTAGTACTCAATAACTTTACGAGAAAACGAATCCAAACTGCCGATCTTCGGTACAAGGTACCTGATTCCCTGAGAATCTTGAATTAAAGCACCATCCTCAGGAAGTCTGCGAATAGCTTCTTCGGAAGAGAAAACAAGCGAAGATTCACCCCGATCGGTAAGCACTTTCCATTCTGCAGGGGTCCTAAGATTAGTGACTTTGTGAATTTTAAGGATTTTCAAGATGAAGCGATTTCGAAGTAACGCCACTTGAATGTTATTTGCCAGGACTGGTTCTAGTTGCTGCAAATCGTCGATATAGAAAACCTCTTGTTGATTAGCATCAAGAATGACGATATTTTTGTTGTCCTCTGAAAGTGGAAACAGGCTCATCGGGGTCAAGTTTTTAACAACGGTGCCATCTTCTAGGCGGACGCAAATATTGCAATCTGGTTCGGCCCACAAGTGCCCCTGTTTGATCTTATTATTCGATAGCGTCATATGGTGTATCCTGCTGCTAGCATTTGCTGCGCTTTATGAAGTCTGAAGTAAAGGCCTTCCTTTTGCAAAAGTTCGGCATGCGTGCCAGTCTCTGCTATGGTGCCATTATCCATCACAATCAAGCGATCTGCGCGCCTAAGCGTGCTAAGTCGATGAGCGATAGCGATAGTGGTACGGCCTTCCACCAAATTTTCGAGAGCGGCTTGAAGTTCTTTTTCAGTTTCTGCGTCAAGTGCAGAAGTAGCTTCATCCAAGATAAGAATTCCAGGGTTCACTAAAAGTGCGCGGGCAATCGAAACACGCTGCCTTTCGCCCCCGGAAAGTGATTGCCCACGTTCCCCGACTAAAGAATCATAGGCTTCGGGCAGGTTCAGAATAAAGGGGTGAGCCTTGGAAAAGCGTGCAGCATCGATGATTTCTTTGCGTGTTGCACCGGGTTTACCATAGGAAATATTATCTGCGATCGAACCAAAAAACAGGAATGGATCTTGAAGCACAATACCTATGTTTCTGCGGTAATCAGAAACTGGGAAACTGCGAATATCAGTACCATCGACAGAAATCGAACCGTGGGAAGGGTCGAAAAATCTGCAAATTAAGTTGATGAGCGTGGTCTTTCCTGCACCACTGGGTCCAACAATCCCAATCATCTCGCCCTTACGAATCGAAAGACTGATGCCATGAAGCACTTCGCGTGAGCCGTAGCTGAATCGCAAATTGCGGATATCAATATCGCCCCCGAGCTTGTTGGGTGCGATGGGTTTGGAAGGTTCAGGCACGCTGGGTTTTCGATCGAGGATTTCAAACAAACGGCCTGCACTTGCTGCGGCTCTCTGGGCATAAGACATAAACCTAATCATAGATTCACTGCGGGAATAAAACCTGCTGATGTACGCAAGAAAAGCGGTAAGAACACCAACGGTGATATGGCCCTTAAAAATCTGCCACGCTGCTGCAACCCAAACAATTAATAGGCCAAGTGTAGTAATAAAAGTAATCAATGGCCAGATAATGGCCCACCAGAAATTGATATGATCATTGGTTGCAACAACTACAGAGTTGGCATGATCAAAGCGCTGTATTTCACGTTTTTCCTGAGAAAAAGCCTTTACCACCCGAATACCGGGAATGGTATCCGCAAGCACGCTGGTCATATCTGCCCAAACAATACTGCCTTTACGATACCCGCGTAAAAGGTGGCCGCGCATTTTGAAAGCCAGAAAAGTTACAAAAGGAAACGGGACTAAACTAGCCATTGCAAGAAAAGGGTTGATTGCAAAAAGAGTGATCGCAGTGAGTAAAACCATAAGTACATCAGATGCAAAATCAACCACATGAGAGGAAAGGAAATTGCAAAGCTGATTAGTATCGCTCGAAATGCGCGACATAATATCGCCTGTTCTTTTACTGCCAAAATATTCAACCGAAAGGGTATGAAGGTGCGAGTAGGTTTTCATGCGTAAACTTGCGCTGATGCGTTCACTAACCCAGCTAGAAAAAAAGGATCTTGCCCATTCAAGTATGCAGGTTGCTGCACCTGCCAACGCCAGTAATCCAATGTAATAAAAAACCGGCGAGAACTCGGTTAACTTGCCCTGTTGCATGGGAATAAGCACATCATCCGTCAAAGGCATTACGAGGTAAGGCGGAATAAGGCCCACGAGGGTGCTAAAAAGGGTCAGGAAAAAACCAAGGATAATAAGAGGCATTTGCGGCTTAGAGAATTCAAAGAGCCGCAGAAGCATTTTAAGTGAAGTACCTTTTTCCGCAGGCAGCGGGTTGCAAGTGAGGCAAAGTTCATCAGTTTTCAAAATACCGCCACATCCTGGACAGATGGTGGTAATTGTTTCCAAAACCACACCTAGGGCTTTTTTACAATCTTGGATAAACTGATAAACTTGGGGCTTTTTTTGGGTTGTAAAATTCCAACGCAGCTCCACTCCCGAAGCAAGGGTTATTTTGAGAGTACCTAAACCATGTTGATAGATTGCTTCAAATCGGGAATCGGGCCCAAGAGTCCACTCTTGAAAATCATTGGAATTGGCTTTGTTTTTATGACAAGTGAGCTTATTTCTTAAAAGCTTCAAATAAACGGGGTTAAAACAAAGATTATGATCTAAGTCGATTTCCAACTCAACCAATACAGATTCTCCTGTAGAGTTTGCATCAGAAGTAAAAAACAAATTGCTGCTCAATAGTAACCCTGTATTTTTAGGCAGTTGCGAATAAGTAATTATACTTGAAAAACGAACGGAAAAAGTGAAAACCTTTCCCTTACTACTCGAATTAAAGGTTACTTACTTTCAGAAAACCAATTAAGCCCAAGGTTCAAACTTTAACGATTTTAACACCCAAAGCCTGACATTCTTTGCAATCTTTTTTAGTTGCAATCAAGTTGTTTTTCAATATTCAGCAATAATCAAAAGAGAAGGCAGAACCTTATTATTTCTTTGGGTTTAAATAACTTGTATAGTCTGCAGCTTTATTTTATTAGCTCTGTAAGGATTTTGGAGATCGTTACTCCAAGAGGTTATAAAATCCAGTTGGCAAATCGAAAGACGCATCACAATGGAATTTCAGCGAATTTTGGCCCTGCGTGGACCAAATATTTGGGCTACCTTTCCTGTTTTAGAGGCCTGGCTAGACCTTGGAACCTTCAAAGATTCCTCCTCCGCTGAACTCCCGGGCTTTAACGATAGGCTCAAACTCTGGATTCCTTCCCTTTTCGAACACCGTTGCAGCGTTGGCGAACCCGGTGGCTTTTTCCAACGACTCGAACGCGGAACCTACCTCGCTCACATCCTCGAACATGTGGTGCTTGAACTCCAATGCCTTGCTGGCATTAAAGTTGGCTACGGCAAAACCCGCCTTACCCACCAAGAAGGTGTTTACAAAGTCGCAATCGAATATAAGGAAGAATACACGGGCAAACTTGCACTCGAAGCCGCTAGAAATATATGCCTTGCAGCCATTAATGATACCGATTCAGAACTCGAACTCTGGCTTGAAAAGATCAAACAAAGCTACGAGAAATACAAACTCACTCCTTTACAAGAAGCACTGAGAAAACAAGCCCGAAAAAGAGGTATCCCTTTTCAAATCCTAGCCCAAGATATGATTCAACTGGGCCAAGGATTCAAGCAAAGGCGCATCAAAGGATCGCTCACGGATCATACCAGCGCAGTGGCTTCATGGATCGCCTACGATTGGTTCACCGCTTCGAAATTACTTGCAGATGTAGGCTTGCCCGTACCGCCCAATATTCCCGTTTCAGAACTTCCAGAAGTTGAAGCCTCTGCATCCCAAATGGGCTTTCCTTTCTTATTAAGGCCGCGCTATACATCCAAAAGCAACCCCGCAATTACCATCGAAAGCGCTGAACTTCTTGCAGAGGTTTTTGCAAGGATCAAAGCCAAAACCCACTACATGCTTTCTGAACCCATGTACAAAGGGCAAAGAGTTTACGCCTTGGTGGTTGGCTCGGAAATCGCTTCATATCTCGAAGATATCGATGGCGCATGGGTTCCCAAACCCATTTCTGATTACTCCAAAGAACTAAGCCAAGCTGTTCTTATGGCTGCAAAAGTAGTCGGTCTTGATGTCGCAGAACTCGAGCTTAATCTAAACCTTGATGATTCAAGTTTTACCATTCTTGGAATTAGGGCAAACCCCGATATTTCCTACTATCTCAAGGATGATGAAGACTGGAACCATGCTGCAAGCGCTTTGCTTAATCTGCTATTTAAAGAAGGTGATGAAGGTAGAATTCCCGTTGCTGCAGTTACCGGGGTGAATGGCAAAACCACCACCACCCGCTTCATCGCCCACCTACTAGCCCAAGAACATTCCCCTGTTTTAATGACCTGCACCGAAGGGATTTACCTAGGCGATCAGCGCTTGTTTACAGGCGATTGCTCTGGCCCCAAAAGTGCAAAAGTTGCTTTGCAACACGCAATGGCAAAGAGCGCTGCACTTGAAAACGCCCGCGGTGGCATGCTTCGTGAAGGCCTTGGATTCGATCGCTGCCAAGCTGCTGTCGTTGTAAACATCGGCCAAGGCGACCACCTCGGCTTCAACGATATAGAAACTTTGGAAGAACTCGCTTACGCGAAAAGCACCCTGGTTGCAGCAACCCATTCCAATGGTTATGCCGTTTTAAACGCTGATGATCCCTTAGTGGTCGGGATGCAACAGTACTGTTCGGGAAAAATCATTTTCTTCTCCCAATCTTCAAATAACGAAATTATTGAAAATCATCGCAAGTCTGACGGCAAAGTTGTGTTCCTTAAGGAAGGTATGATTATCCTTGCTGAAGGCAGCAACGAGCAACAATTGTTAAATATTAACCAAGTGCCAATTACCCATGGTGGCTTAGTAGGGTTTCAAGTTGAAAACACCCTTGCTGCGGCAGCAGCGGGCTGGGCTTGTGGCGTTATGATTTCCGCAATTACCCTAGGCCTAAAAACCTTTGGTGGTGGTTTGTTGCAAGCACCTGGCCGTTTCAATATGATGGAGCTAAATGGTGTAACTATTGTTCTGGATTATGGCCATAATACTTCAGCTCTTTCTAGGCTGATTGAGGCGATAAAACATTTGCCTCATACTGGACGAAATGTGGTTTACTCTGCTGCAGGTGATCGTCGTAATAATGACATCATCGAGCAAGGAAAATTATTGGGCGACCATTTCGATAGGGTCGTAATTTATGAAGATACTTACCTTCGTGGCAGGGAGCCTGGCGAAATTTTTGCCTTGTTCCGCGAAGGCCTAAATGACGGGATACGGGTTAAAGATGTGGAAGAGGTGCGTGGCGGTGTAGCTGCGCTTAAGAGCGGCCTCGAAAAATGTCTACCCGGTGATTTGTTGGTGATTCAGCCTGATTCGGTTGATGATGCAGTTGAGTTCCTTTCGACGCGACTAAAGGAAAGCAATGGCAGGGAGATAAAAATGGATAGTGGTGAACGGCTTGAAAATTCTAAAATTAAAATTGTTCATGGCCCTTTAGGGAAGGCAATTATTGCCACAGATAATCTCACTCCGGGCGAGGTTATTCTTAAAGCTTGGGGCAAACCAACCAAAGTACGCACCATGCATACGATCCAAATTTCTCCTGATGGTCATATTGTCCCTGATCATCCCCTGGGCTGGTTCAACCACTCCTGCGAACCGAATTGCGGCCTCCTGATCAAAGCTGATGAGCAGATCGCAGAAGCACATATTCTTAGGCACGTCGCTGCCAATGAAGAACTCACCTTCGATTACGCAACTTTTGAATACGAAATCCACCATATGCCCGAAGAATGCCTTTGCAATGCAGAAAAGTGCAGGGGAAGCATTTCTGGTTACAAGGATATGCCCGAGGAATTGCGTGAAATGTATGGCGATTACATTGCATCGTATTTGAAAGTATTTCAAGCTGAAGTTGCCCGCTAATAGCGGTGCAAATTTATTCTTATAAAAGAAGACCCATGGAATTGACTCCATGGGCTTTTTTATTTACTTAAACTTCTCCGACGATCGTTTACTTCAACAACCAGCGGATTAACATCCGCCGCTCAATTAGAATATAAAGCCCACCCCACAGCGGTGTTCAACTCTTACCCACATATTTTTCGGAGCCGGATGCATCAGCGATGGTTGCTTTCATTGCCCCTTCGGCAATCTCAGGGACCCTTTTTTATCGAGCGGCGCTGACGCATCCTGCTCTGAAAGACATTTATGCACCCAGCATTACAAAGAGGAACGCAGTCCATGGGCTTTTTTATACAGCCTTCAACTTCATCACATCACACACAAGCAAAAAACAAATAAGCCCATCCCACTGCGGTGGGTGGGTTCGCCTTAACCCTACTACTACAAAAAGAAGAAGGCAGGGGGAGCAAAGTCCACCTGCCTTCAAGATGTTTTAAAATCTAAAGCCTAATTTAGAAATCGGAGCCAATTACTTGGCCATCATCAGGACGAATCAACCAAGCCCAAGTAACAACGCTGATACCTGATGATACCGCTTTCACACCACCATCACCCATAGCAACA
>Ga0208856_1000416_pt1 | contig 16727 bp, 13 predicted proteins | sample LakMenEpi13Jul12_FD_150690 | JGI IMG/M metagenome (GOLD analysis project Ga0208856, IMG submission 150690) | Freshwater microbial communities from Lake Mendota, WI - 13JUL2012 deep hole epilimnion (SPAdes) | ecosystem: Environmental > Aquatic > Freshwater > Lentic | place: Lake Mendota, Madison...
CGCGAAAGCAAATTCTAGCAGTCATAGCCTTGAGATTCGCGGAATCTCGCGCGTTTCGACAACCTCATGCCATCAGCGACTGGGAGCGCGACTTCCGGGAGCGGAATCTTCCTGTCGGATCGTGGCCGCGAAGGCTCCCGGGTCGCGAATGGGCGACATTTGGGCCGATTCGACGCCTGAAAGGACGAGGGCGCAGAAAGTCCTTCAGCGTCCAGATTGACTGATGATTGTCGAACAACCGATTGCTGATTGCGGAGGTGTTTCCCTTCGTGGAACACGCCTCATCCTTCGGAAATGAAAAATCGATTCCTCTTCAATCGTCAATCCATGCTGCTTGCGCCGACTTGTTGCGCCCGCGTCTGAAAGACCCTTTTCGACATCAAGCAGGAGGGGCCGCGATGAGCTCTCGTGCGCATCCCTCACCGCCCCTCCAGCGCCACCACCGTGTTGTGCCCGCCCATGGCGACGCTGACATTGAGGACAATCGCGCCAGGCGGCAGCGGCAGGGCGCGCTCCGGCAGCGCAAAGCCGCCGAGGGGCGCGGTGAGGCCGTGCGGATTCGGTGGCAGCAGGCCGTGGCGCATCGCATCCGCCAGCAGCGCGGCCTCCAGGGCTCCGCTGGCGCCCAGCGAGTGCCCGGTGAGCGGTTTTAGCAGATGCAGCGACGGTTTTGACGCGGACGCCGCCCATGCGCGGCCCAGCGCCGCAGCCTCCGCACGCGCGTGGGAGGCCGTGCCGTTGGCGTGCGGGCAAATCGCGGCGATGGGACGCCCGCCCAGCTCCGCGCGGGCTTTTTCGAGGCAGCGGGCCAGCCCCGCGCCATCCTCCGGCGCGCCCACGATGTCGTAGGCATCGGAGGCGCTCCAGCAGCCGGCCACACGCGCCCACACCGGCGTCTCGGAGCCCAGCGCGTCCTCGCGCTCGATCAGCAGCACCGCCCCGGCCTCCGCGGGAGCAAACCCGGTCGTTAGCGGCGAATACGGATCATTGAGCGAATCGCCGCCCAGCAGGCTTGTTTCATCAAACGATGCCAGCAGCGGCTCCACCAGAGGCAGATCGACCGCCACGACCACCGCGCGCGACACACGCCCCATGCGCAACAACATCCACGCCATTCCCAGCGCATCGAGACCCGACGAGCAGCCGTTGGAGAGCAGATGCGCGCCACCGTGGATGCCCAGGTCGATGCTGACAGCGGAGGCGATTTCGCCGTGGAGATTGTTGCTGGCCGCGTAGATTTTCCGGCCCTTGCGACCCGGCCACGGCGCCAGCCAGCCGGCCATGTTTCCCCGGCTGCTGCCCGCCACCACGCAGGCGTCCGCAAGCTGCGCCGGCGTCCAGCAACGCTGTGCGACCGCGCGCCGCGCCAGATGCACCGCCAGCGCGCTGGCCGGCCCATAACGGCGGCTGCGCATCAATTCGCGATCTGGAATCCACCCGGCGCGCAACTCCGGCCAGCGCGTCTCCGCATCAAGCTCCCTCAGCGGCCGCAGTCCCGGCTCGCCGGACATGACCCGCTCCCGCACCGCCTGCAAATCATTCCCCAGGCAGCACGCGGCCTCCGCGCCGGTGATGGCGACGAAACTGGCAGGCGTGGCGGGAATCATGAAGGGCGGCGAGCATCCCGTGTGCGGGTGTCGTTTCAAGTTTCATGTTTCATTTTGCAAATGGAAGTAGGCACTGACTGATTAAACCTCTGAGAAATTCCACGGAACAAGCGGAGGAGGAACCACGGATGGCACGGATGAAAGAATTCTCCTCAGAAAACCATCCGTGCCATCCGTGAAATCCGTGGTGAATTTCTTCCTCATCCGAGTGATCCTGATTTTTGCACAGGTCTCAGATTGTCGGCCCCGCATTTGCGATGTGAACATTTCGTCAAATAATACGTGTAAGTAGTAATTGACTCCGCGCTCCGAATCCTACCAACCTGCTTCACGCTGCGAAAACCACGCGCCTTTCTGCTCCCATGAAAATCCGCCTCGCTCCTTCCCTAGCCCTCGCCGTCGCCGCCTCACTGTGCATCGCGCACGCGGCAAAGAAACCGCTCAAAGGCCAGCCCACCACCGAGGCTGCGCCCGCAAAATCCGGCTCCGTCACAGGCTGGCTCGCGTGGCGCGGGCCTTCGCAGAATGGCACTTCGCCGGAGACCGGATTGCCGGACAAAGTGGACGCAAAAGCTCCGCTGTGGGCCGCGGATTGGCCGGGGCAGAGCACGCCGGTGATCGCGAATGGCCGGCTCTACATCAATGGCTACACGGGCGACGGGCCGGACCTGCGCGAGGGTACGACATGCTTCGACGCGGATACGGGCAAGGTGATCTGGCAGCATTTCCAAAATGATTTCCTGAGCGACACGATCTATCTGCGCTATTCGACCTCGTCGCCGACGATCGATCCCGAGACGGGCAATGTCTTCGTGCAGGCCACGCAGGGCGTGCTCACGTGCTTTTCGCCGGATGGAAAAATCATCTGGCAGCATTCGATGATGGAGGAATTTGGACGGCTAACGTTCCCGAATTCGCGCACCTCGACGCCGGCGATCGATCGCGAACTGGTCATGACGCGCGGCGTGACGAGCGGCTGGGGCGCGGCGGGCCCGGCGGGCGACCGCATGTATGCGTTCGACAAAAAGACCGGCGAACTCGTGTGGATGGCGTCGCCCGCGGACCGTCCGCAGGACAACACTTTCTCGCAGCCGACGTTCTCATTCCTCGAGGGCAAGCGCGTGCTTTACACCGCGTGCGGCGACTCTTCAGTTGCGTGCATCAATGCGCGCACGGGCGACGCGCTGTTCCGTTTCCCCGCGGCGAAGGCGGGCGCGAAGGGCGGCATCAATGCCTCTCCGATCATCTACAAGGACTCGCTCATCCTCGCGCACGAATCGGAAAATGTGGACACAACCGAGGTGGGGCGCACCACCGCGTATCGCATCCCGAAGAGCACCGACACCTCGGCCGCCGTGCCGCCTCCCGGCGTGACGCTGCCGCCGGGCATGAAGCTTTTCTCGCCGAAGGAACTCGAGCTGTGGCGCAACCCGCTCGGCAATCTCGCGTCGTCGCCGTGCCTCGTCGGCGACACGCTGTATGAAGTGACGGGCGTCGGCGAACTCGCTGCGGTGGACGCCGCGACGGGCGAGGTGAAATGGAGGAAAAAACTCGGGGCCGAGCAACGGCAGTCGTCGCCATTTTATGCGGATGGAAAACTCTACGTCGCATTTTACATCGCCGGCACCGATGCGAGCGCGGCGGGCGGTGACAATGAAGTGGGCAACGGCGAACTGTTCGTTTTCAAACCCGGCGAAAAGGATGCCGAGCTGCTCTCACGCACGAAGCTCACAGGCCGCTGCTTCGGCTCGCCGATCGCATACAACGGCAAGCTCTACGTGCAGACCGACAAGAAGCTCTACGCCTTTGGCAAGAAGGGCGACAACGCGGGCGCGAAGTCTGTCGTGTGGAAGGACGAGGGCTGGCCGGAGAAGGCGGGCGAGCCTGCGAAGCTGCAGATCATCCCGAACGAATCGCTGCTCCGCCCGGGCCAGAGCGCGAAGCTCCGCGTGCGTGCGCTCGATGCGAATGGCTTCACGGCAAACGAAGCCGTGGATGTGAAGTCGGTGAAATTTGAGACCTACATCCCGCCGACCGCGCTCGTGAAGGCGAAGATGACCGGCGCTGTCGTGGACGGCGCGCTCACTGCGGAAAAGGCGACGTCGCCGAGCGCGGGCGCGTTCATGGGCACGATGAAAGTCGGCGAGAAGGAAATCAACGGCACCTTCCGCGGCCGCGTGCAACTCGATCTTCCGATCAAGCTCGATTTCGAGAGCACCGAGCTGAAGGAAAAGACCGGCCCCGGCCTCGGCAACGAGCCGACCGCGCTCGTCTCGCCCGGCCCCGGACTTCCCGCGTCGCAGCCCGGCCCGACGAATTGGAACGTGATCGAGCCGGTGACGGATTTTTCCTACCCGCCGCTGCCGTGGACCGGCGCGCGCTTCCGCTTCGAGGTGCGCAATCTGCCCGGCGGCGGCAAGGCGCTGTGCAAGACGATCGACAACAAACTCTTCCAGCGCGGCCAGGTCTTCATCGGCCACCCGGACATGCACAATTACACCATCGAGGCCGACGTGATGAGCGAGGGCAACAAGCGCAAGATGTCCGACATCGGGCTCATCAACCAGCGCTACCTCGTCGTGCTCCGCGGCAATGCGCGCGAGATCGAACTGAGCAGCAATCTTGAGCGGATCAAAGTGGTCGCACCCTTCGCACTCACGCCGAACGAGTGGTATCACCTGAAAGTGAAAGTGGACGTGGCGAAGGACGGCAGCGGCACGGTGCGCGCATCGGTCTGGAAAAAGGGCGACGCGGAACCCGCGACGCCGACGATCGAATTCAAGCACAAGCACGCACACCAGAGCGGCTCGCCAGGATTTTTCTCGATGACGCCGCAGGAGCAGCGCGCGTGGATTGACAACATCGAGGTGAAGGCGAACTGAGCAATGATGCCGCCGACGCTGGCCACGCGACTGGGGACTACGACGCACATTTCCGCGCTGCTGCGGAAAGCTGCGCGCCTCGGCTTGCGCACGCCGGCCGATCTGTCGGCGCTCGCGGTGCAGCGAGGGTGTCGGCACTACTGGCACGACGGAATCCCCGAGCAGGAATCGGTGGGCTGCGATGATTTCACAAACGAGGAACTCACGCTCGCGCTGCTGAATGTCGCGCTGCCATTCGACCCGAACGCGATTCGCTGCGGCGCTGCGATGGCGGGCGCAGAGGGGAATTCGCCGAAGCAACTCGCGTGGCTCGCGAAGCTCGAACGCTCCGAACAGGTGCTGCGCTACGTCGCCGAGTGCGGGAAAAAATTCGAGCCGGAGAATCCGTTTTGGACCGATCTGCTCGCGCTGCTGCCAGTCACGCCGCCGCCAAAGGAAGGCGCGCTGCCGCACCCGACGCGGTTTGTTTCCATGACGGGCTACGTGCGCGGCGTCGGCCCGAAAATCGTGACGCAGTGGGAGCGTCCGCAACGCAGAAAAATCGCGGCATGACCAACGCCGAACGCATCGTCAGCACGCTGGACTCGCTCCTCGATCACGAGGTCTCTCTCGTGATTTACGGTCGAGCAGCGGTCGCCCTCGGCTTCACAAGTCCGCCCCGCGAAGTGGCGAACTCGCTGGATGTGGACGTCATCCTCCGCGACTCGCACACCGCCGCGCTCGACGCTGACGATCAGTTTTGGGATTCGCAGGCTGCGGTGAATGCGAAGCTCGACCGCGAGGGACTTTACATGACGCACCTTTTCGGTGAGCGGCAGGTCTTCCTCCGCCGCCAGTGGGAAAGTGAAATCCTCCCAGTGCTGCGCCCGCCGCTGAAATTCCTGCGCCTGTTCCGCCCCGCGACCATCGATCTGATCCTCACAAAGATGATGCGCGGCAACGACGAGCAGGACATGCAGGACGTGGACTTCATGATCCGCCACGACCGTGTCACGCAGCGACAGATCGAGGATGCCTTCCGCGATGCTGTGATCCCCGACGTCGTCGAGCTGCGCGACGCCTACGCCCTCGCAAAACCGACCGTGCTCGCGCTTGCTCAGAAAGCGGCGGCGGATGGGTTCACACTGCCGCACCGCACTTCCGTCTGACTTCAATTCTTAATCTTATTCTTAATCCTAATCTTAATCCCGCGCCCATGTCCCGCCGAGTCCTCGATCACGAAAGGCTGCAAGTCTATCAGCGCAGCCTCGCGTTCATCGTATGGGCCGAACCGCTGCTGGATCGCCTGCCGAAAGCCCTCTCAGTCCGCGACCAACTCGATCGTGCAGGAACCTCGATTCCGCTGAACATCGCAGAAGGGAATGGCAAATTCACGGACGCGGATCGGTGCCGGTTCTTCGATAACGCCCGCGGCTCGGCACTGGAATGCTCGGCGTGTCTCGACGTGCTTGTTGCAAAGTCGAAGGCAGGCGCGACGGATGTGGGGCCGGGAAAGGTGATGCTCGTGGAAATTGTCTCGATGCTCGTCGGGCTCATCCGCTCGAACTCGGAGGTTCGGCTGCATGAGAAACCGGATGGTGGAAATTTTTTGACCGTCGCCAGGAAGCCGGTGAAATACACTACCAAGGGGCGGGCGAAGAGGGATTAGGATTACGATTAAGAATAAGATTAAGAATAAGATTAAGAATAAGATTAAGACACACCACTTTACCATGAACACCACTATGATGACCCGATTCACCGCCGCCGCACTTGCCGGCATCGCATTCACCTCCGTGCTCCGCGCAAACGACTGGCCCGCGTGGGGCGGCAGCGATCCGGGGCGCAACATGTATTCGACCGCGAAGGGCATCCCCGCCGTCTTCGGGCCGAAGGAGGCAAACAAGCAGGGGAAATTTGAAATCCAGTTCAAGAAGAACTCCGAGGAGATTGATATGGCGCAGACGAAGAACGTGCGCTGGATCGCGAAGCTCGGCTCGCAGACCTACGGCAACACGGTCGTCGCGTATGGCAAAGTTTACATCGGCACAAACAACGCGGGGATGCGCGACCCGCGCTTCAAGGACGACAAGTCCGTGCTGCTCTGCCTCGATGAAAAGGCGGGAGACCTCATCTGGCAGTTCACCGTGCCGAAGCTGCTGAGCGGAAAAGTGAACGACTGGGAATACCTCGGCTACCTCAGCGCGCCGTTTGTGGACGGCAACACGCTCTACTCAGTGACGAGCCGCTGCGAGGTCATCGCGCTGAATGCCGACGGGCAGAAAAACGGCAACAAGGGCACTTTCAAGGACGAGGGGCAATACATGGTCGGCCCCGGAAAACCGAAGGTCGAAGTCACTGCGAAGGACGCGGACATCCTCTGGAAATACGACATGATGGACGAGCTTGGCGTCTATCCGCACAACGCGGCAAACAGCTCGCCGCTCGTGCTCGAGGACAAGATCTACGTCTGCACCAGCAACGGCCAGGACTATTCGCACGTGAACATTCCCTCGCCGCAGTCGCCGAGCTTCATCGTGCTCGACAAGAAGACCGGCGCACTCATCGGCGAGGACGACGCGAAGATCGGCCCGCACATTTTCCACGGCCAGTGGACCTCGCCGAGCGCGGGGAAAGTGGATGGCAAATGGCAGATCTACTTCGGCGGCGGCGACGGCTTCCTCTACGGGTTCGATGCGAATCCGGTGAAGGAAGGCGACTCGAACTTCATGAAGACCGTGTGGAAATTCGATGTCGTCCCCGACGACTACAAGAAGGACAAGACCGGCAAGCCGTACAAGTATCCCGCGCCCGAAGGCCCAAGCGAAATCATCGCCACGCCCGTCGTGTACAAGGACAAGATTTTCGTCGCGTGCGGACAGGATCCTGAGCACGGCGAGGGTGTCGGCCGGCTCGTGTGCATCGATCCGAAAGGGCTCAAGGGCGACGCGACCAAGACCAAGGGCGCGCTCGTGTGGGAGTTCCGCGACATCAAGCGCAGCATCAGCACCGTCGCGATCGATCCTGCAACCGATCTGCTCTACATCGGCGACTACAGCGGCTTCGTATATTGCCTCGATTCCAAGACCGGCAAGCAGCTCTGGGTGCACGACACGCAGGCACACATCTGGGGCTCGCCGATGATCGCGGATGGAAAAGTGTTCATCGGCAACGAGGACGGCGACCTCTACGTCTTCGAGGCGAAGGCGGAGAAAAAGCTCCTCAACCAGGTGAACATGGGCGCGCCAATCCTCGCCACGCCAGTCGTCGCAAACGGCACGCTCTTCATCAACACGCAGACGCACCTCTTCGCCATCTCCGAGGGCGCGAAGCCGGAGGAGAAGCAGAAGTAGCCGCGCAGGCAGCGACGCACCGTCATGGCTAACACCACCTCCCCGCGGTTCACGACCACGCAGTGGCTCATCATCATCATCGCCTCGATCGGGTTTCTCTTCGACACCTACGAGCTGCTGATGACCCCGCTGGTCGCCGCGCCGGCAATCGCGGAGCTGCTGAATGTGCCGCTCAACAACTCGCTCGTGACGGACTGGGTCGGGCGGCTGCTGTGGATTGCCGCGCTGTGCGGCGGCGTATTCGGCCTGTGCGGCGGCTGGCTGGTGGACAGATTCGGGCGCAAGAGGGTCATGGCGGCGAGCATCTTCATGTACTCGCTGTCGCCATTCTGCGCGGCATACGCGACCACGCTGCCGACGTTCATCTTTTTCCGCAGCGCGACCTTCATCGGCGTGTGCGTGGAATTCGTCGCGGCGATCACATGGCTTGCCGAAGTCTTCCCCGATAAGAAACAAAGGGAACGCTGGCTCGGCATCACCCAGGCCTTTGCATCGCTCGGCGGTGTCGCGGTCACTGTGGTGAGCATCTGGATTTCCTCGCACGGCAAGGATCTCCCGCACATGGGCCTTCCGCTCAGCCTCGGCGCGACCGATCCCGGCTCGTGGCGCTATCTGCTGATGACCGGCATCCTCCCGGCCATCCCGATCGCCCTGCTGCTGCCATTCGTCCCCGAGAGCCAGGTGTGGAAAGATCGCCGCGCCGCCGGTTCTCTGAAACGTCCGAGTTTCGCCGCGATCTTCGCTCCGGAACTGCGCCGCGTCACGGTCGTCACGGCCATCCTTTCTGCGTGCGCGTACGGCATCGCATTCGGCGCGCTGCAAGTCACCGTCGCCCGCGTCACGCCCGGCCTGCCGGAGCTGAAGGATCAGGCAAAGACGCTCGTGCCGCTGCGCAAGGAAGCGGATGCGCTGAACAAGGAGCTCAACGACCTCGACCAGAAACTCGGCGCCGCAGCCGCAGCTTCGCCGGAGCGCAAGGCAATCGTCGGGAAGATCAAAGAGAACTTCGGCAAGCAGAAGCCCGCCAATGAGAAGGTGAAGAAGATGGCCGACACCGTGCAGTTCCGTCAGGAAATGGGCGGGCTCGTCGGGCGAATCCTGCTCGCGATCCTGCTCATCATCGGCATCAGCCGTGTGAAGCTGCTGAAGGTCTTCCAAGTGCCCGCGCTCGCGGTGCTGCCGCTCACGTACTTCATATTCTTCGAGAAAGGCGGGGAGCTTTTCCTGTGGAGTTATTTCGTCTGCGGCCTGCTCACCGTCGCGCAATTCAGCTACTTCGGAGAATACCTGCCAAAGGTTTTCCCAATCCATCTGCGGGGCACCGGCGGCAGTTTCGCCACGAATGTCGGCGGACGCATGATCGGCACCAGCATGGCCTTCGTGAACACCGCATGGCTCGCCCCGCTCATCGCGGGCGGCGCGCAGCTCGTGAAGCCGGCGCACATCGCACTCGCCGCGGGCTACATCGCCACCGCGATGGCCGTGATCGCCTTCCTAGTCGGATTTTTTCTTCCCGAACCTAAAGCAGAAATAACCGAATGAATTTAACCGCGAAGCAGCGAAGCGGCGAAGAAGTCAGACGATTGCAACTTCGCTCCTTCGCTTCTTCGCGGTTCACCTAAAACGCACCATGACCCAGCAAACACCCGAACAAGCCCAAGCAACCCTCGAAACCCATCTCCAGGAAATCCTCGCGTGGCATTTTTCGCCGGAGACCGGCTGCCCGTTCTGGCTCGAATGGGCGTCGAAGAACTTCGACCCGCGCAAGGAGATCAAGAGCTTCGCCGACATGGTGAAGTTCCCGCATTTCCAGGACGAATGGCTGCGCGACCTCCAGCCCGAAGTCTGGGTTCCTGCGAAATTCAAAGGCAAACCTTTCAACATTTTCGAGACCGGCGGCACCACCGGCATGCCCAAGCAACGCATCGGCTGGGAGGACTACAAGACGGACTACTCCGAGTTTTCCGAGAAAATTTCCGACGAGCATTTCCCGCGCGGCGGCGCGTGGCTGATGATGGGGCCGACCGGTCCGCGGCGTCTGCGTCTCGCCATCGAGCATCTCGCGCATGTGCGCGGCTCGTCGTGCTACTTTATTGATCTCGATCCGCGCTTCGTGAAGAAGCTGATCACGAACAAGCAGTTCGACGTGGCGAAGCAGTACATGGCGCACGTCGTGGATCAGGCGGCGATGATTTTGCAGCACCGGAAAGTGAGCGGCCTCTTCACCACGCCGAAGCTCCTCGAGGCGCTCGCGGAAAAGGTGGATATCTTCGAGGCTGGCATCCGCGGCTGCTTCTGCGGCGGCACCACGATGCTCCCGCAATACGTGCGCTTCATCGTCGAGGAAGTGCTGGAAAATCGCGTCGGCTTCTACCCCACCTACGGCAACACGCTCATGGGCCTCGCCGCCAGCGTGCCGCTCACGAAGGAGGACAATTTCTCCATCACCTACTACGCCCCGCAACCGCGCGCCGTGCTGCGCGTCGTGGACCCGAACAACACGGAAAAGACCGTGGACTACGACACATGGGGCCGCGTCGAGCTGACCACGATGACGAAGGAATTCTTCATGCCGCGCTTCCTCGAGCGCGACGAGGCGCTCCGCCGCAAACCGCGCGCGCCCTACGCATGGGACGGCGTCGCCGAAGTGCGCCCGTTCGGCGCGATGGAGAAGACGATCGTCGAAGGAGTTTACTAGCTGCAAGCGGCGCGCTATCATCCGCGCATGACTGCTGAACTCGCTGCGAACCATCTGCTTTCCGTCGAGGATTATCTCGCCGGTGAGGAGCATGCGGATCAAAGGCATGAGTATCTCGCCGGAGTCGTCTATGCGATGGCCGGAGGAACTTTCGACCACAGTGCGATAGCAACAAATCTGCTGGGGCTTCTGCATGCGCAACTGCGCGGTCATTGCTGCCGCCCGCTGAACTCTGACATGAAGCTGCGCATCCGTCTCGCCGATCAGACGCGCTTTTACTATCCTGATGCGCAAGTCGTCTGCCGCCCGAATCCGCCCGGCGATCATTTTCAGGACGAACCCATCATCGTCTTCGAGGTCGTGAGCGAGAGCACGCGGCGCATTGACGAACAGGAAAAGCGCGGCGCCTATCTCGCGATTCCGACGCTGAACGCCTACGTCCTCATCGAACAGGATCGCCCCGCCGCCACCGTCTGGCGGCGCACCGGGCAGGGCTTCGTGCGCGAGGACTACGCGGGTGCGGAAGCCGTGATCCTGTTCGACGAAGTTGCCGCCCGCATCACCCTCGGCGAACTCCGCGAGGGTCTCGCATAGGCCGCCGCGCTTGCCCATCGCACTGCCGCGTGCGAGTCTTTCCAATAATCGCCATGAAGCCCCTCGCCATTCTCCTCCTCCTCGGCGCAGCAGCCGGCGCCGACGATCTCCTGCCGCAGTCCTTCCCGAAGGATCGCTATGTGAAGACGATCGCGAAGAGCCCGTTCATCCTTGAGACGAAGGCCGCCGAGCCGGAAGCGCCGAAGGTGAATCCTTTTCAAAATCTCTACCTGCGCGGCGTCGGCAAGGCGGACGGCAAGGACTACGTGCTCATCCAGAGCCTGAGCGATAATCATGCGATGAAGCCGTTCATCGCGAACGAGCCGGGCGAAGACGGAATCGTCGTGAAGCTTGTGCGGTTCGGCAGCAATTTCCGCGAAACAAGAGTGGTGCTCGAAAAGGGGCCGGACACCGGCGAGATCGGGTTCCAGGAGAACACCATCAATGCCCCGCAGGCCGCGCCGAATGCCAGACGCGGGCCTGCCGGAATGCCCGGCCAGATTCAGAAACCCGGCGCACCGCCGATGCCGATGCCCATGCAGTTCAATGCGGTGCGCGCGTCGCAGCCGGTCGTGCCGACGAATCCGATCCCGAGCCCCGGCATCAGCTCCATGCCGGCTCCGATGTTCGGGCAGCCTTCGACCGTCCCGCAGCCGCCGGTGAACATGTCGGTGAAGGGCCGCCCCCGACCGATCGGCAAGTGAGGGGCGCGGCGGAAGACGGAAGGCTGCTCCTCAGCTCCGCCCCGCGAGCTGTTCCCACAGTGCGCGCTCTTTCTCGTCAAGGCTTGTCGGCAGCAGCACTTTTGCCTCCGCAAAAAAATCGCCGCGCGTGTCTTTTCCCGACGGCAGGCCGCGGCCTTTGAGGCGGAATTTCTGCCCCGGCTGCGTACCCGCTGGAATCTTCATCTTCACCGTGCCATCCGGCGTCGGCACCTCGACATCGCCGCCGAGCACGGCGGCCCACACAGGCACCGGCACCGCGCGGATGAGATCGAAGCCGTCGGCGCGGTAGTCCACATGCGGCGCTAGTTTCACGACCAGGTAGAGGTCGCCGCGTTCGCCGCCGCCGATGCCGTCCGCACCGCCGCCCGCGAGCCGGATCTTCTGCCCGGCGCGGACGCCGCGCGGGATGTTCACCGTCACAGTCTCCGCGCGGCCGCTGCGGTCGAGATTGAATGCCTTGCGCCCGCCATGCAGCGCTTCCTCGATGTGGACGGGCAGCTCCAGCTCCACATCATTGCCGCGTTGCGCGAACGAGCCGAAGCCCGCCTTGCGTTTTTTCCCACCGCCGCCGCGGAAGAACGCCTCGAAGAAATCGCTGAATGAGCCGCCGCCGCCCCCGAAATCCATCCCGCCGCCCTGCTGCCAGCCCGGCGGCGGACCCTGCCGTCCGGGGCTGTTCCAGTCCGCGCCGAGCTCGTCGTAGCGCTTCCGCTTTTCCGGATCGCTGAGCACCTCGTTGGCCTCGTTGATCTCCTTGAATTTCGATTCGGCGGTCTTCTTGTCCTTCGCCACGTCGGGGTGATGCTGCCGCGCGAGCTTGCGGAACGCCTTGCGAATTTCGTCCTGCGTCGCTGTCTTCGGGACGCCGAGCACTGAGTAGTAATCCTTGAACTGCACGGGCCGATAAAAGCGGACGCGCCGCGCGATTCAACCACGCAGATGCGCCGCGCGAAATTCGATGCGAGACAAACAGGCCGGTGCGCCAACGGCGCGGCCCGCCCGGCCGTACGCAGCAACGGCATCCTCCGCAGTGCGAAGGATGCCGTGAAGTGGATGCTGCACCGCGTGCGGCGCGGCTGCGATCAGATGCTGTCGGCGCTGTATTCCCAGCCGCTGCGGTACTGCTTGCGCTTGATGAATGCGTTTGCCGCCTCGTTGTTGCCGACCTTGAGCGACTTCGAATCCCACTCGAGGCGCTTGCCGGGGAAGTGCATCGCGAGGCCGCCGATGAGCGTGACCTCCGTGAGCGGCACGGAGTAGTCGAAGTGGCCCATCCACGGATCTTCCTTCCCGGCCTTGATGCACTCCGTCCATTCCTGCTGCGGATTGCCGGGAGTGCGGCTGCGGGGCAGGCTCTTCGCCGGCGGCTTCGCGAGGAATTCGTCGCGGCGCTTCTCGGGCCAGAGCTGCGGATCCTTCGCCTGGTCGCTCTTGTTCAAAATCACGCCCTCGGTGCCGACGATGAACCAGCCGCCGGGTGTCACCTGGCCGTTCTTCTTCTCGTCCTTGTAGGCGAATGCCTCGTTCATGTTCACGCCGCTCGGAAATTCGGGCAGATACGGCGTGCCATCGGGCTTCTTGCCCTCGTACCAAGTGAGCGCGACCTCGCCATATTTCGCGCTGTTGAATTCCATCTTCACGATCGAGCCGGTCGGCCATGCGATGTCCGTGAGATCATCCACCTGCGAGGCGGTGACGTGGTGCGGGGTGACGAGGCCGAGCGCGACACACGGGGCGTCGAGCAGATGGCAGCCCATGTCGCCGAATGCACCGGCGCCGTATTCGAGGAAGCCGCGCCATTTGAAAGGATGGATCGTGGACGAGTACGGTGCGTCGGGCGTGGCGGCGAGCCAGTGCTCCCAGTCGAGCGACTCGGGCGCGGGCTCGGGCTTGATGATGGCGCTCTTGCCCTGCGGCCAGATCGGGCGGTTCGTCCACACGTGGACTTCCTTCACCTTGCCGATCGCGCCCGCGGCGATCCACTCGGCCACGGTGCGGTTGTCTTCGTAAGTGTGACCCTGGTTGCCCATCTGCGTGATGACGCCCTTCTTGCGCGCGCCGAGATGAAGCTGGCGGTTTTCCCAGAGCGTGTTCGTGAGCGGCTTCTGGATGAAGACATGCTTGCCGTGGTGCAGCGCGTGCATCGCGGCGGGGTAGTGCGCGTGATCCGGCGTGCTGATGGTGACGGCGTCAATGCCCTTCACCTCGTCGAACATCTTGCGGAAGTCGGTGAAAATTTTCGCGTTCGGATATTTCGCTGCGGACTTCGCGAGGCGCGTGCGATCCACATCGCAAAGGGCGACGATTTCGTTGTTCGCCGCGACGCCCGAGAGGTCCGACTCGCCCTTGCCGTCAACGCCGATGCCTGCGATGGCGACCTTCTTCAACGCGCCCTGCGCGAGGAGGAGATTTGGGAACATGCCGGACGCCGTGATGGCGCCGATGCCCTTAATGAAAGAACGACGGGAGTTGCGTGGATAAGTCATGGGTTGGTGTGGAGATGAATTCGCAAAGCATCATCATCCGGCGCGGATGGAAAGCTTAGAACACGACGTGCGGATCACAGCCGTCCCGGCTGTGATGGCCGGCGGGCGTCCCGCGTGCTGTGGCGCGCAGAGGGGCAGCCGGGACGGACTGCCTGCCTTCACAGGCGGGACGCCTGTGATCCGCTTCATTCAGCGGTTTCTACAGCTTGATGCCGATTTTTTTGAAGCCTTCTCGGATTTCCTTTTCGAGCGTCGCCGCGTCGCGTCCGTCAAAAAGGATGCTCAGTTTTTCAATGCCGAAAGCCTCGTCGCGCTTGGCTGTCGGGAGCGGGATGTTGCTTGGCCACGAGTAGCTGCCGTCCTTGTCCATCTTCACGAGCGGGTTCTTGAAGAACTTCTCCCACTCGTCGCGCGCCTCGGCGATCGCATCGAGATACTTCATGAGGCGCGTGCCTTTTCCGTCCCCGTCGAGGTGGCAGAAAAAATAGACGAGCACGTACGACTGGAAATACAGCAGGTGCTGCGAGTGCGAATTCGCCGAGAGGCTCTCCCAGTTGTCGCGCTTCATCGCGATGTGCTCGCCGAACGGGCGGAACTCCGAGGTGAGCGTGCGGTGCGACGTGGCCTTCGCGATGTATTCCTTCACGCCGCGCGCGTGCGAACCGGCGAGGAAGCGGCCCGCGTTGTACGGCAGGCTCTCGGTGTATTCCGCCGAGCCCTCGATGAACCACTTCGGCAGGAAGGGCAGGAAGTCGTGCATCATCTGGTGCGTCACCTCATGCACGAGCGTGTCGCCGCGGTAGTCCGCCCTTTTGAACCACGTCTTGCCCTGCAATTGCAGCCCGAGACTCAGGAACGGGATGCGGAAAATGCGATCCTTTGAAAAATAAACGCCGCCGGAATTCACCGGCCCGCCGTCGGCGAAGTAATCCTCGCGCGTCACGAAAAGCTTCGCCTGATAGAAGCCGAGATCCGCCGGCGGCGTCGGCGCGATGCCCCACGGCAGCGAGGAGACGAGCGCGCGCGTGGCCTCGAAGGTGCGCGCGATCTCCTTCATCACGCTGCCCGCGAGCTTGTCCTGCGAGACGAATTCAAACGACTGCGACTTGTAAACGTAGCGGCGCTTCGCGGCGTCCTGTTCTCCGAGCGTGATCTCGATGGAATTCGGCGGAACCTCGACGGTCGCCGGCCATGCGCGCGCTTTCGCCGCGGGAGTTGCGCCGGGCTTGCCGTTCGTCGCGACCGGCGGGGCCGCCGGCTTCCCGACATTCGCCGCAGGCGCAGCGGCAGGCGTCGGCGGAACGGCGGGGATTGCAACAGCACCGCCGCGAGCCGCCGCCTGATCGGCAGCCGAGAGGAGATTCAGCGCAAACTTCGAGGTCTGCCCGGTCGCGAGCAGGAGCGTCACATTTTCACCCTCCACGCCGACGAACTTCGCCTGGAATTTCTGCCCGTTCGCTGCCGTCCACACGCGCATCGCCGCCGCAGGCTGCTGCGCAAACGCGCAGAGTGAAAATGCCACGAGAAGAACGGGCACACCGATGCGACGCACAACCTGGAGGATCATTTCGGAATGGTTGGATATCTGCCGGCGAACAGTCAATCGCACGCGGGGCAGCCACATCAAAAATGCGCGCGCATTCCGAAGGACGAATCACGCAGGCAAGGTGAGCGTGTGACGCAGGAAGGAACGGGTTCCCCGTTCATGGTGTCTCCTCGCGTCGGTGGTCGCTTCGCGCCGGGGGCGAAAGGCAGACGAACTCGCGCATCCTTCACCCCGCCTTCACGCGGGAAAATGCGGGCAAGAATCGCCTCGCCACGCCTCGTGCGGCTGTGCATCCTCCGCGCCGAATACGAACCCCCCAAGCGGTATGAACAAGGAAAACACGACGGCGGGCGCAGCCCGGAAAACCATCCGCTCCTTCGAGCTCGGCATCGCGTCGATCGGTTTCATTCCGCCGTGCGCTTGAGCCGCCGACGCTTCATTACTTATCAATAGATGGCCCGCTCGAAATCCACCGCCTCCCCCGCAAACTCCACCGCCACCATCGGCTTCGAGGCGAAGCTCTGGCTCACCGCCGACAAGCTCCGCAACAACATGGACGCGGCGGAGCCGAGCGGAGCGAACCGAGTGGAACGAGATAGCCTGCACGAAGTGCAGCCCGCAAGGGCGGGCGCGGCAGCGCACGGCAAACAGCCTGCCGCAGGCAGCCCGAAGGGGCAGCGCGGCGGCGCTGAGCAATACAAAGCCGAGAACGTCTTCTGGGTGCCCGCCGATGCCCGCTGGTCCCACCTCCAGGCCAACGCCAAGCAGCCCGAGGGGAAGGCAGAAGTCAGAATGCAGAAGGAAGAGCCACGGCTCCAACTTCCTACTTCTTCATTCTCACTTCAAACTTGGCCAGA
>Ga0208856_1000419_pt1 | contig 16625 bp, 16 predicted proteins | sample LakMenEpi13Jul12_FD_150690 | JGI IMG/M metagenome (GOLD analysis project Ga0208856, IMG submission 150690) | Freshwater microbial communities from Lake Mendota, WI - 13JUL2012 deep hole epilimnion (SPAdes) | ecosystem: Environmental > Aquatic > Freshwater > Lentic | place: Lake Mendota, Madison...
CATTGGCCGCAACGATCGTGTGGCGTTGGTTTTGCCCAACAGCGCAGAAATGGCCGCCAGTTTTGTCACTGTAGCCTGCTGCTGTACATCAGCGCCCTTAAACCCCAGCTACCGTGCGGATGAGTTTGAGTTTTATCTGAACGACTTGAATGCCAAAGCCTTGGTGGTTGAAAAAGGCTCCAGCAGCCCTGCCGTTGCGGTGGCGGCCAAAATGGGCATTGCACTCATTGAACTTGAGCCCACGCCTACCTTAGGTGCTGGCTCTTTCACTTTGAACATGCATGGCCTTGCAGCCAAAGCAGCACAGCATTCTGGTGATGCACACCCTGACGATGTGGCTTTGGTATTGCACACCTCGGGCACCACTTCACGCCCCAAAATTGTGCCGCTCACACACCGAAACGTCAGTGCCTCTGCGCAAAACATTGCAAGCAGCACACGCTTTGGCAGCACCGATCGCGGTTTGAACGTGATGCCGCTGTTTCACATCCATGGCCTCATTGCAGGCATCTTGGCACCCTTGTCGCAAGGCGGCGAAGTCTATTGCACCAGCGGCTTCAATGCCTTGAAGTTCTTCAGCCAAATGGACGAAGTCAAACCCACTTGGTATACCGCTGTGCCCACCATGCACCAAGCTATTTTGTCGCGCTCGGCCAACAACAAAGAAGTCATTGCAAGGGTGCCACTGCGTTTCATCCGCTCCTCTTCTTCTTCCTTGCCACCGCAAGTTTTGGCAGAACTTGAAGCCACCTTCAAAGCGCCCGTCATTGAAGCCTATGGCATGACCGAAGCAGCTCACCAAATGGCATGCAACCCTCTACCACCTGGCCAAAGAAAGCCCGGCACCGTGGGCTTGGCAGCAGGCCCCGAGATTGCCATCATGAGCGCTGAAGGCGAGTTATTGCCACCGGGCAGCACTGGCGAAATTGTGATTCGTGGCAACAACGTCACGCCAGGTTATGAGAACAACGACAAAGCGAATGCAGAAGCTTTCACCCACGGATGGTTCAGAACGGGTGATCAAGGTGTGTTGGATGCCGAAGGCTACGTCAGCATCACAGGAAGGTTGAAAGAAATCATCAATCGCGGCGGAGAGAAAATCAGCCCCCGTGAAGTCGATGAAATTTTGATGGACCACCCTGCTGTGGCCCAAGTGGTTTGCTTTGGCATTCCGCATGACAAATTAGGCGAGGAAGTTGGCGCCGCCGTGGTCTTGCGCGAAGGCATGACGGCCACTGAAAAAGAACTTCGCGAATACACCGCAACACGCTTGGCCGATTTCAAAGTGCCTCGCAAAGTTTTACTCTTGGACGAAATTCCCAAAGGTGCTACCGGTAAATTGCAACGCATTGGCATGGCTCAAAAGCTCGGCTTGGCTTAAAGCCCATGGAACTTCAAATCTTTTTAGAACTGGGCCTCACAGGCACAGTGGTTGGTTTCATGGCTGGCTTGTTGGGCTTAGGCGGTGGCTTGCTGATGGTTCCCGTGTTGAGTTTTATATTGGGCAACATGGGTGTTGCCGAAGACTTGTCTATCAAAATGGCCATCGTCACGTCCATGTCGACCATTTTGTTCACCTCTATTTCAAGTGTGCGTACCCACCACAAACTGGGTGCTGTTCGTTGGGACTTGGTCAAAGGTTTGGCGCCCGGCATCGTGCTTGGCAGTGCCTTGGCCAGCCTCTGGATTTTTGTAGCCGTTAAGGGCGCCACCCTGGCCATTTTGTTTGGCGTGTTTGTGTCTTACTCTGCGTTTCAAATGTTCATGGACAAGAAACCAAAGCCTTCGCGGCAAATGCCGGGTTTTGTGGGTCAGTTAGGCATGGGCGGTCTCATTGGCATGCTGTCTGGCTTGGTGGGTGCTGGCGGCGCCTTTGTCAGCGTGCCCTTAATGGCTTGGTGCAACGTGGCCATTCACAACGCCATTGGCACCAGCGCTGCCTTAGGCTTTCCCATTGCGCTTGCCAATGTCACAGGCTTTGTCATTAGCGGACTGAACTTAGACAACTTGCCGCCAGGCGCCTTTGGTTATATCTGGTTGCCTGGCATGGTGGTCATTGCCTGTTTCAGCGTGGTCACAGCGCCCTTTGGCGCGCGCGCAGCGCACAAACTTCCGGTGAAAAAACTGAAGCGGGTGTTTTCTTTCTTCTTGGTATTTCTGGCTGCGTACATGTTCCACAAAGGCATCAACGCTGCTTGATGGTTTGGCTTAACGCGTCATTTAATGCTGTTAGACGACGCACCATGGGGCTTGGTTGTGCACCAAGCCCATCCACAAAGCCCAGCCCGAAGTGATGGCCAAGGCCAGGCCGGCCAAGCGAATACCCCAAGCGCCATCGCCCAAGCTTTTGAGTTTTAACAACAACCACGGTGCAAAGCCCAAACTAAGGCTACTGCCCAAGGCAAAGCAAGCCATGGTGAGTGCGCCTTCCAAGGCATTGCCTGTGAGTGCTGCCACCATCAAGGCAGAGTACAACAAGCCGCAGGGCATGAAAGCCCAAAAGCCACCCACAGCCAAAGGCGCCACTTTGCCCAAGTTGGCATTGAGATGGCGAATTTTGGCCCAGAGTTGTTGGGCACTTTGATCAAGCCAAACAGGTTGTTTGGCTTGCCATACAAGCAATAAACCCAAAATAACAGCGCCCACATGCAGCATGCTCCAAACAGGCCTGAGCGCGGCAGACTCCACCGTGAGCCAGCCCAAAGCTTGAACGCTGAAAGCCGCCAAAGCGCCCATCAGACTGTAGCCAAAGAAGCGGCCCACCTGAAAAGAAACCAGTGCCCTGTTTGAATGTGGGCCTGCGGCATGACCGATGCCCGCGCAAGCTGCGCCGCACATAGCCACACAATGGGGGCCTCCGGCCAATCCCATGATCAATGCCGTGAGCGCTAATGATGTCTGCATTCAGCGATTGTGAACTTCTTAAAAGACTTTTAAATGATTTTTGAAAATCGGGTTCGGTTACGGTCGGTTTGCAAAAATTTGTCAAACACCATGGCCACACCTCGCACAAAAAACCAGCCTGTCGGTGTGACTTGCAATCCGCCATCCGTCAGCTCAACCAAGCCTTGTGTTTGCAAACTTTCTAGTTGGCTTAATTCAGAGGTGAAATATTTTTTGGCATCAATCAGCCATGCATCATTGAATGAAGCGAAATCAATCTCTCCTTGACACATGATGGTCATGATCCAAGCACGGCGGATCATGTCGTCGCGCGACAAAACCAAGCCCTTCACAATCGGCAACTGACCTTGTTCCAACATGTCCACATACTCTGCCATGGTCTTAGCATTTTGGCTGTAGGTACCACCCATTCGACCTATGGCTGACACGCCTAGACCCAGAAGATCGCAGTCGGGTTGAGTGCTGTAGCCTTGAAAGTTTCGGTGCAAGCGGCCTTGCCTTTTGGCCACAGCCAAAGCATCTTCTGGCAATGCAAAATGGTCCATGCCCACATACACATAGCCGGCACTCATCAGCGCAGCCATTGACCTGGACAACATGTCAATCTTATGAGGCGCAGTCGGCAACTCTGCCGCCGCAATACGGCGCTGAGGCTTGAAGCGTTCGGGCAAATGCGCGTAGGCATAAAGCGCAATGCGATCGGGCCGCAACTCAGTGACTTGCGCCAAAGTGCGATCAAAGGACTCGGGCGTTTGCTTAGGCAGGCCATAAATCAAATCGATGTTGATGGATTCAAAGCCGATCTTGCGAGCCGCCGTCACCAAGGCGAAAACTTGCGCTGCCGGTTGAATTCGATGCACTGCTTTTTGCACTTCGGGGTCAAAGTCTTGCACGCCAAAACTCAGGCGATTGAAACCCAACTCAAACAAAAAGGCCAAACGTTCTTCGTTCACGGTTCGGGGATCTACCTCTACCGAATATTCACCACCCGCTGTGAAGCTGAAGCTGCGTTTGAGCATGGTCATGAGTTCGCCCAACTCGACGTCGCTCAGGAATGTGGGCGTACCGCCGCCCAAATGCAACTGACTGACCGATTGGCCCGTGCCCATGGCTGCTGTGTAGAGCGCCACTTCACGCTTCAGGTAGTTCAAATAAGGTGCTGCCCTATCATGGTGCTTGGTGATGATTTTGTTGCAAGCGCAGTAGTAGCACAGCGATTCACAAAAAGGAATGTGCACGTATATGGACAAGGGCCCGTTTTTTGGGCCGACACCTTGCTTGCGAAATTCCAAAGCTTGTCTCAAATCGCTTTGTGAAAAGGCCTCTACAAACCGATCCGCCGTTGGGTATGAGGTGTAACGCGGGCCAGGGACATCAAAACGGGTGAGCAATTCGGGCGTTAAAAAGGACATGCGGAATTTATCAAGGCTGACATATTTTTTAGATTTGCTTAATGTGCCCTTTCCTTGTTGGCTTGAATTTGACATAAATCAAATTTTGACCAAATTGTCGCCTAAAAAGAGATTTATAAAATCTTGAGATGAATCAAGAGGTTCAAGTGGGTATAAGCTCAAGCCTTGACTTGCCGCAACGTCAATTTTTCCAAATCGAGAATGCCATGAACCCTGAAGCCATCAAAATCGCATGCTCCAACTGCAACTTGCGCGAACTCTGCATGCCCATGGGCCTGTCTGAACACGATCTAGAACGCTTAGACGATTTGGTCACCACGCGCCGCAAAGTCAAACGAGGCACCACCCTTTTCAGCAATGGCGACAAATTTACGTCGCTTTACGCCATTCGCACTGGCTTCTTCAAAACCTGCCTGGCGTCGGAAGATGGACGCGACCAAGTCACGGGTTTCCAAATGGCAGGCGAAATCATTGGCCTCGATGGCATCGTCAACGATCAACACAGCTGCGATGCCGTTGCCTTAGAAGACGCAGAAGTGTGTGTCATGCCGTTCGACCGCATTGAAGAAATTTCACGCGAAGTCACCGCGCTTCAGCACCATGTTCACAAAATCATGTCTCGCGAAATTGTGCGCGAGCACGGCGTCATGTTGCTGTTGGGTAGCATGCGCGCTGAAGAGCGCTTGGCAGCCTTCTTATTAAACTTGGTTCAACGCTTGCACTCTCGCGGCTTTTCACAAACCGAATTGGTTTTGCGAATGACGCGCGAAGAAATTGGCAGCTATCTGGGACTCAAACTTGAAACCGTCAGTCGAACATTCTCTAAATTTGTAGACGACGGCATTGTAGAAGTGAAGCAGCGCCACGTAAAAATATTGGACATCGAAGCGCTTCAGCGCATGGTAAACACACAGCCTCAATGCCATTAAGGCCAACAAAAACACTGAGTTGACTTAACAGCAGCCATCGCCTTTTTGGGTGCAGTTACTTGGGCGTTGATCGACTGGCACAGGGCAACGGTTGACCTCAAAGGGCGACATGGACAGCAGCGTAGTAAGACTGCTAGACACAATGGTCAGTGCCCAAAATACGAAAAATGACACGGTGTAAACACCTTGTCTTGATAGCGCCATCGGATGACCAAACCAGTGCATGTCTTCAGGGTCAAACATGCCAAAAACCACCGCTTCTAAAAGTCCTGCCACTAAAAAAGCGGGCCATACGATCCACATCAGTCTTTGAGCAAGCATGTTTGTCTCCTTGTCGGATTTTGTGAGTGAACTGACTTCTTATTTTTTGGGTGCTGGCACTACGCCAGTGCTTGCATGATTGCGAGCTTGTATGGCAGGCGCCATGGCAGCTTCTAATTTGCCTCGATTTTCTATTGCAGTGCGAGGATTCATTGCCTCTGTGGGAAGCACAGGGTCTGGAATGGTGATGGCCAGATAAAGGGTGGCAAAGGCCGCCACCACCACCACGGCTGGGCCTGAAATGATCATCCAGACCATGCCAAATGTCCACCATGGCTTGGCGGCAGCAGGACTTTGATTTTTCAATGTAGGGGTATTCATAAAACACTTTCTTCAATGTGAATGTGCAAAAATCTTGATTAGCGTGGAATTAAAAAGATCGATTTTTCTTCAAGCTTTTCACCCACCTTATCAGTGTCGTCAAAAGCCTCGATGGTGAATTGAATCGGATACTTTCCAGAGACCGCAGCATCATAAGGAACTTGCAATCGAACAGTGACCCAACGCGATTGGGTTGACTCCACCACCAAGTCTTCAGCATCGGTCAAGACCTTTAAATCATTCATACCAGAAGCAACGATTCGGAAATGCTGGCGTTTTTCTGCAGCATTCATGATTTGCAGCCGGTACACATTCTCGATGTTGCCACCACTCACAATGCGTGCCAGTGAGGCACGGTCTCGAACCACATCAACCTTGAAAGATTTGCGTGCGAATAAACTTCCAAACAGCAGTGCAATGACTAACAGCAAAATGCCCGTGTAAATGAGCACTCGGGGCCGAAAAACATGGCGCAGTGTTTGGGCAGAAGTCCAATGGTTTTCCATGGCGTGTTGCGTAGAAAATTTAACCAAGCCACGCGAATAACCTACTTTGTCCATGACGGTGTCGCACACATCGGCACAAGCACCACAGCCAATGCACTCGTACTGCAAGCCATTTCGAATATCAATGCCAGTGGGGCACACCTGCACACACAAGCTGCAGTCAACGCAAGCCCCCAAATTCAAGGCAGCGAAATCGGCTTTTTTAGAGCGTGAACCGCGCGGCTCTCCTCGCTCTGAATCGTAAGTGACAATCAAGGTATCTTTGTCAAACATGGCGCTTTGAAAGCGTGCATAGGGGCACATGTATTTGCAAACCTGCTCGCGCATGAAACCTGCATTGCCATAGGTTGCAAAGCCATAAAAGAAAACCCAGAAAACTTCCCAAGACGACATGTTTCCCAAGAAGAACACCATGCCCAAATCACGAATGGGGGTGAAGTAGCCTACAAATGTGAAGCCTGTCCAAATTGAAAATCCAAGCCAGAGCAAATGTTTGTACCATTTCTTGACCAATTTTTCCAGTGAGAATGCTTCAGCATCAAGGCGCATGCGGGCAGTGCGATTGCCCTCCACTTTACGCTCTATCCACATGAAGATTTCACTGTAAACCGTTTGCGGACATGCAAAGCCGCACCACAATCGGCCTGCAATGGCGGTGAATAAAAATAATGAGAAAGCAGAAATCACCAACAAGCCGGTGAGGTAAATAAAGTCTTGTGGGTAAAGCACAATGCCAAAAATATAAAAGCGCCTAGCGCCTAAATCGAACAGCACGGCCTGGCGCTGACCCCACTCTAACCACGGCAGCCCATAAAAAATAATTTGAGTGAGGAAAACAAAACCCCAGCGCCACTTAGCAAAAATGCCTTGAACGCTGCGTGGGTAAATTTTTTGATGTGCTTGATACAGCTCACCCCAAGCGCCCTCCTCCGTATCGTCTGGAGCCGCTACATCTTGCAAGGCAACGATAGGGATGAACTTTCGCGGCGCCTTCTCTGGCTTTTCAGGAGAATCCAAAATCACTCTCTCAATTTATTTTGCCGCTACTTTGGCAGGGTTGTTTGACAAGCCCCAAACATAGGAAGCCAGCACGTGCAACTGAGGGTCAGTGAGCTTGCCAGCTTGTGCGGGCATTTGGTTCACTTTGCCATTGTTGATCATGGCCACAATGGCGTTTTCGCCCCAACCATGTAGCCAAATGTCGTCGGTGAGGTTGGGAGCGCCAAGTGCTTGGTTGCCCTTTCCGTCAGGACCATGGCAAGCAGCACAGGTGCCAAATTTGGATTTGCCCAATGCTGCTCTCAAGGAGTCGTGAGGACTTTTGGACAAGCTCAAAACATATTGCGCCAAATTGCGAACATCTTCAGGGCTACCCACTGCAGCCGCCATGGGAGGCATCAAGCCGTTTCTGCCTTTCAGCAAAGATTCTTGAATTTTCTCGTGTGAGCCACCATGCAGCCAATCCTTGTCAGTCAGGTTAGGAAAGCCTTTGCTTCCGCGAGCATCTGAGCCATGACACTGAGCGCAATTGTTCATGAACAAGCGATCTCCAATGGCCATGGCCTGAGGATCTTTGGCCACGTCTTCAGGTGGCATGCCCGCAAATTTGGCATACAAGGGTTCCAACTCTTTGTTGGCCTTGGCCACTTCTGCGTCGTATTGGCCCGTCGACGTCCAAGCCAATTGACCGGCGTTGGTGCCTAAGCCTGGGTACAAAGCCAAATAGCCCAATGAAAAGACGATGGTGATCAGGAACAAACCCACCCACCAACGTGGCAAGGGGTTGTTCATCTCACGCAAATCGCCATCCCAAACGTGGCCGGTGGTGTTGTCGTCGTCGGTCATGGCCTTGGCTTTACCGCTGAAGTAAAGCAGCAGCAAGCAGGCCACAATACCGAACAAAGAAATACCGGCCACATACAAAGACCAGAAATTGCTTGTGAAGTCACTCATTTCAGATTCTCTTTCTATTCGTTGATCTGGGGTCTTCAGTCGTCTTGGCCGAAGGGCAACTGAGCTGCCTCTTCAAACTCAGCGGTGCGACGCTTAGACAAGCTCCACATCACGATGCCAATGAACAAAATGAAGGTGATCACTGTCACGGCCGATCGAAGGGTATTGACGTCCATGGTGTGTGCTCCGTTTATTTGCGGTGAATGCCCATGACTTGCAGATAAGCAATCACGGCATCCAACTCTGTTTTGCCTTGAACTTCTTCAGTGGCCTTGGTAATTTCTTCGTCGGTGTAGGGCGCGCCCAATGTGCGAAGACCACTCATGTGGGTTGGCAAACTGGCACCATCGACGGGCGCTTTTTCTAGCCAGGCATAGGCAGGCATATTGGATTCAGGCACCACATCACGTGGGTTGATTAAGTGAATGCGGTGCCAATCGTCAGAGTACTTGCCACCAACGCGCGCCAAATCGGGGCCCGTGCGCTTGCTGCCCCATTGGAAGGGGTGGTCATACACAAACTCGCCCGCCACAGAGTAAGGCCCGTAGCGCATGGTTTCTGCACGGAAAGGGCGGATCATTTGGGAATGGCAGTTGTAGCAACCTTCACGCACATAAATGTCGCGACCCGCCACTTGCAAGGCGGTGTATGGCTTCAAGCCAGGAATGGCTTCGGTGGTTGATTTTTGAAAAAACAGCGGCACGATTTCAACCATGCCCCCTGCCAATAACACCAGCAAGATCAAAACGATCATGAGGAAGTTGTTGGTTTCAATTTTCTCGTGGGACAAACCGCCACCCGTTTTTAAATTGTTTGACATTGAATGTTTCTCCAATTGTGCTTAGGCGTGCGCAAGCGCAGGTGCTGGAATGATCACCTCTACGGCATGCCCGTTCGTAGCTGTTTTCAAGGTGTTCCACAACATGATCAACATGCCGATCAAATACAACAGGCCACCCGAAAAACGCACAACATAGAAAGGGTATGTGGCTTTCACAGACTCTACAAAGGTGTAAGTCAAGGTGCCGTCTGCATTGACAGCGCGCCACATCAAACCTTGCATGACGCCGGCAATCCACATGGCTGCGATGTAAATCACAATGCCAATGGTGGCAATCCAGAAGTGCGCCTCAATGGCTTTCACGCTGTACATCTTTTTCTGACCAAACAAACGCGGAATAAGGTAGTACATGGTGCCCATGGTGACCAAGCCCACCCAGCCCAAGGCGCCTGAGTGCACGTGGCCCACTGTCCAGTCGGTGTAGTGCGACAAGGCATTGACTGTTTTGATCGACATCATGGGCCCTTCGAAGGTCGACATACCGTAGAAGGACAAAGACACAATGAGAAAACGCAGCACAGGGTCGTCTCGCAATTTGTGCCATGCGCCAGACAAAGTCATGACACCATTGATCATGCCGCCCCAACTGGGTGCCAGCAAAATGAGTGAGAACACCATGCCAAGCGACTGAGTCCAGTCGGGCAATGCGGTGTAATGCAGATGGTGCGGGCCCGCCCACATGTACGTGAAGATGAGCGCCCAAAAGTGAACAATCGACAAGCGGTAGCTGTAAACAGGCCGCTCAGCTTGCTTAGGGATAAAGTAATACATCATGCCCAAGAAGCCAGCGGTTAAAAAGAAGCCCACGGCATTGTGGCCGTACCACCATTGCACCATGGCATCTTGCACACCTGCATAAGCAGAATAAGACTTCATGAGACCGACAGGCATGGCAGCGCTGTTGACCAAATGCAGCAAGGCTACAGCTATGATGAAAGCACCGAAGAACCAGTTGGCCACGTAAATGTGGCGAACCTTGCGGGTACCCACTGTGCCAAAGAACACCACCGCAAAAGACACCCAGACCAAGGTAATCAGGATGTCAATCGGCCACTCGAGTTCGGCATATTCTTTGCCGCTGGTGTAGCCCATTGGCAAAGAAATGGCCGCTGCCAAAATAACTAACTGCCAACCCCAAAACGTGAAGCTGGCCAATTTGTCATTGAACAAGCGCACATGGCAGGTTCGCTGAACCACGTAGTAGGCCGAGGCAAACAAGCCGCAACCACCAAACGCAAAAATCACGGCATTGGTGTGCAAGGGACGCAACCTGCCATAGCTGAGCCAAGGGATACCTAAGTTCAACTCAGGCCAAGTTAACTGGGCCGCAATGATCACGCCAACCAGCATGCCCACCACACCCCACACCACTGTCATGATGGCAAATTGTCTGACAACCGTATCGTTGTAGACCGTTGCCTGTGCATTGGTAAATTTCATTTTCACCTCTTCTAAAATTACGAGGTGAGTTTCTCAAGCTAGGGAATAAGCGTCTTTGACTTACGTCAATCATTCCTCAAAATTCGCTCGCCTTCTGCTTCAATGTCTTCAAATTGACCTCGGTTCACGGCCCACCACAGGCCCGCCAGAATGAAAAAAACCAAGGCAACTGACAAGGGAATCAATAAATAAAGAATGTCCATTAAGTGTTTCCTTCCAATTCAAAACCAATGGTTTTGGACAATCGCATGGCGTTTAAAACTACGCCCAAAGAACTGCAAGCCATGCCCAATCCTGCCAACCAAGCAGGCAAGTAGCCCAGCATGGCCAAGGGCACACATGCAAAGTTGTAAACCCCAGCCCAAATCAGGTTCTGCTTCACAATCTGCATGGTTTTTCGGCTGATTTGAAAGGTGGTCACCAATGGCTTCAAGTCGCTGGCCATGAAAACAAAATCGGCTTTGGACTGTGCCAAGGGTAGCGCTTGACCCAATGCAAAAGAGACATCTGCCCCCGCCAACACGGGCCCATCGTTCAGGCCATCACCCACCATGGCGACGCAATGTCCCAGGGATTGCTCAAGCTTGACCTGCCGAAGTTTTTCTTCAGGCGAGCAAGTGCCTATTGCATCCTGAATTCCCAAACGTTGAGCCACTTGCGACACAGAAGCTTGACCATCACCCGACAAAATACGAATTCGCAAACCCATTTTTTCAAGCGCACGAAGTGTGGGCTCTGCCTCAGATCGCAATGCCTCTGAAAACTCGAAGGTGGCCAGCCAGCCGTCTTCGTCACTCAAACAAGCCTGCAGAACTTCCTGTTGGGTGGAAGGCAATCCACAAAAAGCTGCGGAGCCTAAGCGCAATTCTTTGTGACGCGTTGCGCCAGACTTGGAGTCGAGTTCATGCAAGGTGGCTTGCACGCCCTGCCCTGCAAATTCTTGAAGGTTTGTCACCAAGGGCTTTAGGTCTTGCCCCTTCATATGCGCTCGAAGTAAAGACTTGGACACAGGATGCATTGAATGCGCAGCCAAACCAGCGGTCCAAGTTAAGGCCTGCTCAGGCCGCACACCCTCTCGGGTGGTGATGCGTTGCACACTGAAATTTTCTTTCGTCAATGTGCCGGTCTTGTCAAAAATGACCGTATCGACTTGGGCCAACATTTGCAAGGCTTGCAAGCGTCTGAGCAACACGCCGCCCTTGGCCAATGCACCCGCAGTGGCCAACATGGCCGCTGGTGTAGCCAAGGACAAGGCACACGGACAGGTTACGATGAGCACAGAAACCGCCACCATCAGGGCATGTGCCGGGCTTTGCTGCCAACCCCATAGGGCCGCCAAGCCTGCCGCCAAAAGGACACCCCACAAAAATGGTTTGGCAACTTTATCGGCGATCAAAGCCATGCTGGGTTTAGACACCGAAGCACTTTCCATCAAGGTCACCATCTGGCCAAAACGGGTTTGCTTGCCTAAAGATTCAATTTGAACTTCGACGCTGGCTGTTAGATTCAGACTTCCCGCCAAGACGCACTGCCCAATGTGCCTAGGCAATGGCTTTGACTCGCCTGTTAGCAGCGCCTCGTCCACTTGCGTTTCACCTTTGACAATTTGCGCATCTGCAGCAAAGGCCTCGCCTGCTCGCACTTGAATGACGTCTTGAACGCGCAATTGGCGCAAAGTAGTCATCTCAAATTGACCGTCACTTGTGCGTCTGTGAACAACATCGGGCAAACGGTTCATAACCGCTTCCAAAGCACCTGCTGTTTGATCGCGCAGTCGCAGCTCTAACCATCTGCCAGTGAGTAGAAAAAACACAAACATGGTGAAGGAATCAAAGTAGACCTCAGATCCGAACACACCTTGTGGTTCAAACGTGCCGATGGTGCTCACCCCAAACGTCACCAACATGCCTATGGCCACTGGCAAATCCATGCTGATCTTTTTTTGTGTCAAATCACGCCAAGCCGTTTTGAAAAAAGGCAGGCACGAGAAAAACAAAACAGGCAGCGATAAAACCCATGAGGCCCACCTTAAAAGTTGCACCATGTCAGGGGCCATGTCGGCGGGATCGCTTAGATAAACAGGCGTGGCATACATCATGACCTGCATCATGCAAAGCCCAGCAACGCCCAAGCGCCAAAGCATCTTGCGGGCATCTTCACGCCTAGCTTCATTGGCAAATGCATCGTTGGCAGGCACAGTGCGGTAGCCTATTTGTGCCACTGCCTGCATCCATTGAGATGGCTTGGTGGTGTCGGAGGACCACACAACTCGCCCCCTGTGGCTGGCTGCACTGATCTGCGCCGACACCACACCAGGCACAGCCAGCAAAGCATCTTCGATGTTGATGGCGCAAGCTGTGCAGTACATGCCTTCGAACACCACGCTGGATGTCCAAACACTCGGATTTTGCTGGCTCGGTTGACTGAAGTCAGACCACTCTTGCTTTTGGTCTAGCAAAGCCCATGGCGTGGCGAAAGCCTTCGCATCGAAAGAGATTGCTGGATTGGACATGAGCAGAAGATAAACCAACCAGCTTGCAGGAAACTTGATCCAAATCAAGACGCACAGATTTGGCAGACTTAAGCTTGTGTCATCAATTCACAAAGGAGCTCATCATGTATGAACGTATTCTTGTCGCCACTGACGGTTCTTCGTTGTCAAAGAAAGCTGTTACCAGCGCCATTGGACTTGCAGCCACATGTGGCGCTGAGCTCATTGCACTGAAAGTGGTTCCTCGTTACCCACAGGCCTACTTCGAAGGCAGCATTCCGTTGAACGTCAAAGATGTTGCGCGCATTGAAGCCCAATGGGCGGAAGAGGCACAAGCGGCAGTTGATGCTGTTCAAAAAGCAGCAGCAGCCAAGGGAGTCAAAGCCAAAGCCGTGGTCAGCCGTTCCGACATCGTGTCAGACGCCATCATTGCAGCTGCTAAAAAGCACAAAGCAGATTTGGTGGTCATGGCATCGCATGGTCGCAAAGGCATTAAGCGCTTGCTCTTGGGCAGCGAAACACAACAAGTACTCACCCACTGCCACGTGCCAGTGTTGGTCCTACGATAGGAACAAATTTTTGTGCTGATCGCGCAGTAAATTTTTCTGCACCTTCCCCATGGTGTTTCGTGGAAGCTCTTGCACCACGAAACACTTTTTGGGTATCTTGAAATTCGCCAATTGTGATTTCAAACTGGCAATGATCTGATCAGCATTCAGTTGAGCGCCAGGCTTGGCAATGACAACGGCCACGCCCACTTCACCAAAATCTGGATGGGGCACGCCTACCAAGGCACTTTCTGCTACGCCTGGCATCTCGTTGATGTAACCCTCAATTTCAGCCGGGTAGACGTTGTAGCCACCACTGATGATCAAGTCTTTGCTGCGGCCCACAATGACCACGTAGCCGCGCTCATCGAACTTGCCCACGTCGCCAGTTTTGAAATAACCATCGGCCGTAAATTCTTCTTTTGTTTTCTCGGGCATGCGCCAGTAAGCTTGGAAAACATTTGGGCCTTTGACCTGAATGTTGCCGATCTCGCCCACGGGCAAGTTTTTGCCAGCGTCGTTCTGCACGCGCAGTTTGACGCCTGGCAAAGGAAAACCCACGGTACCACCACGACGTTCACTTTGACCAGCATGTCGTTTGTCAGCCGCATAAGGGTTGGAAGTGAGCATGACTGTTTCACTCATGCCATAGCGCTCCAAAATGGTATGACCCGTACGCTCCTGCCATTCAGCAAAAGTTTCAACCAGCAAAGGGGCAGATCCTGCAATGAACAAACGCATGTTGCGCACAGCTTGCTTGTTCAAGGCAGGCTCGGCCAGCATGCGCACATACAAGGTGGGCACGCCCATGAAGACGGTGGCCTCAGGCATTTTGGCAATGACAAATTGGGGGTCAAATTTGGCGAGCCAAATCATTTTGCTGCCATTGATGAGTGCGCCGTGTAGGGCCACAAATAAACCGTGAACATGAAAGATGGGCAAGGCATGAATCAGCACATCGCCCGTTTTCCACCCCCAGTAGGTTTTCAAAGTTTGTGCGTTGCTGAGCATGTTGCCATGCGTCAACATGGCGCCCTTGCTTCTGCCCGTGGTGCCGCTGGTGTACAAAATAGCAGCCAAGTCGTCGGCATTTTGAAGCACCACCTTGTGCTGATCTTTTTGATGCGCAGCGCGCTCAAGCAAGGTGCCTGTTCGATCGTCATTCAAAGTGAACACATGCTGCGTGCCTGCTTTGAATGCAATTTTGCTGACCCATCCAAAATTGGCAGCCGAACACACCACCACCGCGGGCTCGGCGTTGCCAATGAAGTATTCAATTTCAGAACTTTGGTAGGCTGTGTTGAGCGGCAGAAAAACATAACCCGCTCGAAGTGTTGCCAAGTAGAGCATGACCGCCTCTACCGACTTCTCAACCTGCACCGCAATGCGACTGCCCTTGGGCAAGTTCAAGCCATTCAACAGATTGGCCATCATGGCACTGGCCCGATCTAAATCGCGCCATGTGTAATTCAAGCCATGGTCTGTTTCAACCGCAATCAAATCTAAGTTTGCGGGGAATGCAGCGCGCAAGGCTGCAAACAAATTTTCTTGTGCCATCTTCAGTCCAGCTTTGCGCCAGAGGCTTTCACCACCTGGCTCCATTTACGCAATTCAGTTTTAATGAAGGCATCAAATTGTGCGCCCGTTAAATTAGGGAATTCTGCACCTTGCGCTGCCCAAATCGCTTTGGCTTCATCTGTTTGTATAGCTTTGCGCGCCTCTTCCACCATGCGCGTTTGCACATCAGCCGGCGTGGCTTTGGGCGCCCACATGCCATACCAAGTGCTCACGGTGTAGTCGGGCAAGCCCAATTCTGAAGAGCAAGGCACATCTGGGAAAGCAGGGCTGCGCTTAGCGCCAGAGACCATGAGTGCCTTGATTCGTCCGCCCTTAATGTGTGCCGCTGAAGAACCCAGTCCATCAAACATCATGTCCACATTGCCAGCGATCAAGTCTTGCAATGCAGGGCCTGCACCTCGGTAAGGAATGTGGGTAATGAAGGTCTGAGTTTGAAGTTTAAACAGCTCACCCGCTAGGTGGTGCGAAGTGCCACCGCCAGCAGAACCATAGTTCAACTTACCGGGGTTCTTTTTGACAAAATCCAAAAACTCTTTAAGGTTGTTGGCTGCTACTTTTTTGGGATTGACCACCAAAACTTGTGGCACTGCCGCAACCAAAATGATGGGGGCCAAATCACGCTCTAAATCGTAATCTAATTTGGGATACATGCTGGGTGCAATGGTGTGATGAACGGCACCCATGAAAAAGTTGTAACCATCTGGCGCAGCCTTGGCAGCGATGCCTGCGCCCACTGTACCGCCAGCACCGCCCCTGTTGTCAATGATCAGTTGCTTGCCCGTGAGTTTGGAAAAAATGGCCGACAAGGGACGCGCAAATGCATCTGTGCCGCCGCCCGCAGGAAAGGGAACAATGAGGTTGACAGGTTTTGAAGGCCATGTGGCTTGAGCCCAAGCAGGCAGAGTGGCCGCCAGTGAAGTGCCCGCTGCCCATTGCAAGAGGTTTCTGCGCTGGATTTGATTTTCAGAATGTTTCATTTTTGTCTCCTTTGATTAACTTTTTAATTGAATCACTGTCTCATTTTAAAGATGGCAAGTGCAGTCAAAGCCTGCTCGGCTTGTTGACCGCAACATACAGAAATACGCCGGCCAAAATCATGGGTACGCACAACCACTGCCCCATGCTGAGCCCTAAGGACAACAGCCCTAAATGCGAATCGGGTTCGCGAAAGAATTCAGCCACGAACCTGAAAATACCATAACCCATTAAGAAGACCGCAGAAACCTGGCCTGTTGGGCGGTCCTTGCGGGCAAAAAACCATAGCACTAAGAAGAGCAACAAGCCCTCTAATAAGAACTGATAAAGCTGAGACGGGTGGCGTGGAAAATCTCCGGCCCCCCTGAAAATCATGCCCCATGGCAATTCGGGATCGGCTTGCCTG
>Ga0208856_1000421_pt1 | contig 16618 bp, 15 predicted proteins | sample LakMenEpi13Jul12_FD_150690 | JGI IMG/M metagenome (GOLD analysis project Ga0208856, IMG submission 150690) | Freshwater microbial communities from Lake Mendota, WI - 13JUL2012 deep hole epilimnion (SPAdes) | ecosystem: Environmental > Aquatic > Freshwater > Lentic | place: Lake Mendota, Madison...
TTTAATTTTAGTCTATTTTCTTGTATAGAAATTATTTTTTTGCACCCTCTTTAAATGACTGATAGGGTGCGTTATTCTTTAAAAAGAATTATTTGTTTTTTGTATTGAGAAATGGTTGAAATCAGGCTCGATGCTCCAACTAAATTTAGGGTAATAAGAACTGAGGATGGTCGTCTCCATTGTGAGGGGTCTTTTTGTTGTGACGGGGTGTTGGAGTATCGTCAGCCTGATGGCTCCATAGTCCACGAACTCAGGAGACCGGAAACCAATGCAGAACTGGCCACAGTAGAGAGTTTCAAACTCCTCCCCCTGGTGATAGAACATCCCTATGTTGGACTTCTTAATAGCGAAAGCTACAAGGATTACACGGTAGGGATGACTGATTCTTCTGCTTATTATGACAAGACTGAAGGGGTGATCAAAGGCTTGGTGTCGTTTTTTGATGCTAAGGCGATCGCCCTAATTGATGCAAGGGAAAAGGAACAACTATCTGCTGGATATACCTGCGACATCAAGCAAGGGGAAGGGGTGTGGAATGGGCAACACTATGACAGGGAACAGATTAATGTCCGTGCCAACCATTTGGCTTTGACGAGCCGAGGAAGGGCAGGGGGAGATGTTCGCCTCCGATTAGATAGTGCTGCGGGGATTGGGCAAGCTGTCGCAGGGCAAGCTGTCGCAGGGCAAGTCATCGAAAACCCTAGCAACCCTAACAAAACCAATGATAATGGAGATAATGAACAGCGTATGGCAATAGTTAGATGCGATGGAGTTGAGTATTCAGGAATCCCTGAATCTTTCGCTTCCATTAGCGGTACTCGATTCCGTGAATTGAAAGAATTAAAGGAACGCCACGATTCGCTTGTTACACGGTTTGATACTACGAGTCGGGAGAACCGGAAGCTAGAAGCCGCACGGGAAAATTACCAGTTCCGGTTAGATAACCTAGAGATCATCGTAGACAATGCCGATAATGTCCTTGGTGAATTAGGTTATTACCGGAATGACATGGGGCAGTACGTCCGTGTTGATGGAGGCAAAAAGAAAATGATGCCTCCCGTTCCCGAAGATGAAGAAATGATGGAAGAGGAGGACAATGAAGAAGAAGAAATGATGGAAGAATGGGATGTTGCAGAGGAAGAAGAAACTATGACTTCCAGAAAGAAAAAAAAGTCCAAGCCTCGTGTTGATAGCAACGACGAAGATGAGAGTGCTTGTCGGGGTGATTCGGTCGGGGATCTTTTGGCGATATGGAAGGAAGCCGACAGTTTGTTGCCAGGGTTCTCTGACGCTCGGTTTGATAGTAGCTTCTCTACTAGCGACATCAAACGCACTTTGTTAGCTGAAATCGAACCCAATATGGACTTGACGTTCCGATCCGATTCTTATGTAGACGGGGTTTTTGCCTACGTTCAGGAGAATTACGATTCTTCCCCCACCGATCCAGGTGATAAAGAAGAAGGGGATGACGAGGAGGAAGAAGATAGAGAAGATAGAGACGATGGAGACGATGGAGACTCAGAGGAGTTCTCCCATCGCCTTGATTCGATGCTCAAAAGACCTGCTCAATCTACCCACGGAGATGAACTCACCGAAGGGGAAAGACGACGGGTGCACGCCTATAAGCAGCCTTTAACGATAGGAAAAACACGCATGGGGGTTACTAGATAATGCGGTACAACTACAATCTTCAATTTGATCGGGCGACTCCTGGCATGGGCGAGGGATCTATTAATTTTCCGAGAGTCAAAGCCCTTGTTTCTGTAAAGAATGCTGTTAAAGAGGTCTGGACTCTGGCGATTCCTGCCTCCCCTGCTTCTAGCACTGTATATACCGTCAGGTTAAACAACGGACTAGGCACGGCACGTTTTACAACCGATGCTAGTGCCACTCAAGCGGAACTGCAAGCTGGTTTATTGAATGCAATCCGAGTAAACCCTGCTTTTGGGCGACGGGGGATTGCAAGTGTTAGTGGGAATAACGTGCTGTTCACGGCACTGGAATATGGTATCGAGAACATCCTGGTAGTTACTGGTGCTAGTTTAACGGCAACTGTAACCACGGCGATGATTATTCCTCTCCCCGTACCATTCGGTCGGTTTGTTGCCAGAGCAAACACCGAAACCGACCCCAAAGTTGCAGGACTTCCTACTGCTACCACTGACGTAATCCTAGGGATTACTCGAATCGTCAAAGACATCGAAATGCAACCTTTGATTTATCAAGGTGCAAACTATAGTGGGACAACTTACCCCTATCAGGATGTGATGGACGTGGTTGACCGGACGGGGGAATCGTCAGGGATCTGGGTTGAATGTGTCGAGACGGATATCACAATCAATGATGCCGTCTACGTCTCTGTTGCTGCGGGACACGAGGGGAAAGCAACAAAAGTGACAAGTGGTACAATTAATATCTCCGCGAAGGCTGAGTTCAAATGTTCCCCTGTGGTCACTAGCACTGGCGCGGTGTGCGTTTTAATCGGCTTCAATGTTCCTTAATATAGAAAGAACTTAAACTATGATGAACTTTTCCGGGACTACAAGGTTGGATGCTGATGAAATCGGGACGTTCTTTGGCACCCTGATGGACTTAGAAGCTCAAGTAGATAAGGAGTTCGATCTTGCGGACTATCCTTTCGCTGCTGGAGTCATTTGCCCTCTCAACATCCAAAACAAGCCCTGGGCAAAAACCTGGGGATATCGGTGGCTCCGTCACGTCGGGCAGTTCAAATTAATCCGAAACTACACCACAGACCTTCCCGAAGTGGAACTGGTCTATGGCGAGATGAAGATGCCGATCCATAAATGGGGACAAGGTTATAGCGTTTCCGAGGATGATATCGCGGCTGTCAGTCGAATGGGCGAGAGCATTGAGGAGGACAAAATCTGGACAATTCAAGAAGCCGCACAACAAAAAATCAATCAGTTGGTGGCAAACGGAGATTTAGAAACAGGGATGCCAGGGTTTCTAAATCACCCCCAAGCCCTGCGGTCTTATGCTCCCTTCCCTTTAAACGGGTCTGCAACATCACAGCAAAAGCTGAGCGTGTTAAATGATTGTGTTAATGCTCCGACTCGGTTGACCAATAACCGAGAGAAGCCTGACACATTGTTAATGGATTCGGAAACTTACGAACACCTCTCCTCGGATATCATTCAAATTGGTACATCTGCCTTAGATCGCACAGTGTTAGAACACTTCTTAAAAGTCAACTCCAACATCAAAGAAGTCGGTGTGGTGTCCGAGATGGCTCCCGAATATTTAGAGTCGATTGGTTTGGCTCCTACCCGCTTTATTCAGGCTTTCCGTCGAGATCCCAAAAAAGTCTCTGCTAAGATTTATCAACCATTAAAGTGGACTGATACTCGTCCCATTGGTGTTGATTCTTTCTGGCGTGGTGCCAAGTTTAAGTTTGGGGGAATTGACCTCAAACGCCCATTCTCCATGCACATTGTAGTATTACCCGAATAAAAATGTCTAAAACTATCATCTTTGACCCAAAGCTAAATCCTCATAATCCACGCATTCCCTATGGAATATCAGTGGAGGCTATCACTTCGCCGATCCGTTTCTCCCGTCCTATTACTCGTGGGGGAACCAAAAAAACCTCGTTGGATGCGGTGGAAACACGGGGGAGTTGGATTCTGCCTGGGACTAATTTGGAACTTCCCGACGAGGACTATGACTATATTGTTCGGCATCCCCTCGGATTGCAACTTGTTAATTGCGGAGCATTCAGAGTAATCTCTCCCACCCTAGAGGAAGGGAAGTTTCCTACTGAAACAACCCTTGATTATATTGAAAAAGATGCTCTGGATCTAATTCGCAATTCTAGTGATATTGATTGGCTAGAACGATCCGAGAAAAGAGAAGATCGTCCCGCTATTTCTAAGGCAATAGCGGAGCAAGTCAAGAATATCAAATCGGTCAATACTATGAACATCCGTGGGTAATAAATGGTTCTCCCTTCCGATTTTTTAGCGGTTTATCCTCAGTTCGCTGTGGTCGAATCTTCTGTGATTCAATACAGTTTAAACTTTGCCGAGAATAATTACTGTGCTGGTTGGGCAGATCCCAAGAGAACGGATGGAATTATGTTGATTGCTGCCCATCGAATCAGCATTGATTGGTTTCAACAGGCGGATATTGCCTCTAGTGTCACGGGAATCGCATCAGGGCCAGGAAGTTCTACCCCTTCTGGCTCCGAGAACGATTGGTCTTTGACAACTTACGGGAGGCAATATATCCACCTCCGCAATACTATCTTCACTCCCCCTATTTTAGTTTTATGAAAGTACAGTTCCCTGATTTCACCGTTGATAATGGTCGAGTTACTTCTGCTGGAATAGCAGCTCCCGCCTCGCCAGAACTGCAAGCAATGGCAGCAATTTATGTTGAGTTACAGGAAATCAATAAGAAGTTAGACAAGCCAGACCACCCACAGGCTGCTTATACTCCCAAAGAGAAGAAATGAGTCAATCCTTTGTTGAGCAAATGATAGCCCTAAGAGACCGGATCTCCCCTCTCGCGGGGGGATTTGGCAATCCCAATATTCGAAGCCTTGTCGTTCGCACAAGATTGGGCAATGATTACGAGTATCTGGAGATTACCCCATCTCCGGTTATTCAAGATCAATTCCCAAGTAAGGAAGGGATTGAAAATCTAAGCTCAGTGGAGGGAATAACTAAATCCTATTCCGTCAAAGGGATTTCACGGCGTTATTTAGAAGAACAATTGAAGGGTGAGGGGGTTGACTATATTGTCGGAGCAGACACCACATTTTACCCTCCCGATGGAGTTGTTTGTAACTTAGTCTCACTAACTAAAAATATCGTGACGTGGGACATGGAGTTAGTTGAGAAGATTAGCTCACAAGGTTTTTACTTGTGATTAACTCACAAGGTTTTTACTTGTGATCAACTCACAAGGTTTTTACTTGTGATCAACTCACAAGGTTTCTATTTATAAAAGGTAAAATCATGTTAAAAACAAAACCAAGTTCTTTGTTCCGTGTTGACGAAGATGAAGTATTAGTTGGGGATGGTGGCGGAGGTACTGCACCAACCGAAGCTCAAATGAGGTTACTTATTGCCCAAACCTTGTCAATGGATTTTGTTTACAACGCCCCAGTTGTTGTGCTTAAATTTGATGTTGCCGAGAATGGCAATATTACCGGAGTATTTAAAGATGCGGCACGTCCACGGGTGTTTTCCTTTACCCTAGATGGGGAGTCCGTAGCCTATAAGCCTTATAAACCTGGCAAAATGGACAGCTTAGAATCAGAGGAAGATGTCCAAGAATGGGAGGCATTTTCAGCAGGGTATGGCTTCCGTGTTGATGCGGGAGTAGGTGGCAAAAAAAAGCCTCAATGCGTTAAGCCGACAGCCTATAACTGTGGGAAAGCCTGTATCAATATTAAGAATAGCTGCAAATCCAGCACAGAAGATAGTAATTCACAGGAGAGGCTTAGTAAATTAAAGGAAGTAGGGAAGGATTATGCAAAAACAACCAAAGTAACAGAAAAACCCAAGGCATCAGAAGTAACTAAAACAGCTAAAACAGATCCTAATGCTGAAACGAAAAAACCAGCAGAAAAACAGACGAAAGAAAAAGCAAAAACTCTTTCCATTGCTCAGATAGAAGGTTTGGCAAAGAAAGCAGGAGTTAGTGTTCTTAGACTAGAAGAAGCTGCAACGAAAGCCGGGGTTAGTGGCACTCAATTATCAAAAATAAAAGATGGTGTTGCTAACTACATAAAATCCCAAAAAACGACAGCGCCAAGTTCCACTCAATCTCCAGAGAAAGAAGCATCTAAACCAAAGAAAGAAGCATCTAAACCAAAGGAAGAAACTAAAAAACCTGAACCAGAGACCAAGAAGCCTGAGCTAACAAATTTGATTGGTGATGGGACTCATGAAAGTACACCTAAAAACCCACAAGAATACTATGAGATGGCCAGGAAGAAAGGAATTGAAATAACAGAAGGCGAGGCTAAGGCGACTGTTAAATATGTCAGATCGTGGGTTTATAATTCCGAAGCAATTAGAAGATCACAAAAAGAAAATAGACCAAACGTAGGAGCAAATTTAATTTCTAAATATCTTGCAAATTCGACCCCATACAAGGGAGAGATACAGAGGGGGATGAATTTTGATTCAGAAGATGAAGCTATGAATTGGCTAAAAGGGGACAAAGATGGGGTATTAGACAATCAAGGTGCCCATGCTTCATGGACTACTGATCCCAAGACTGCCGAAAAATTTGCTGGTTTTAGAGGAGCCGGTGATGCTGGACAACGTGTTGTGCTTAAGGCAATAAATAAAACGGGTGCATCTATTCAAAACCTTACCCCAGAGGGTTATGAGTGGGTGTCCGAAGTTGTTGTACCAAAAAGTGCAAAACATAAGGTTAAGAATGTCACAAAAAAAGATAGCACAATATATGTCGAAGTAGAAGAAATTTAAGCGACGACTCAATCCCAAATAAAACATAGTTAATTCCTACTATTAATTATGCTTTATCTCGAAGAAAAATCAATACAAAAAAGTAACCCAATAAACTTAATGGTGATGTTCTGAAATGAAGAAGCCCAAATGCGAAAAGCTAACATCCTATAATTGCGGCAATACAGGTCTTGATAATTCTGAAGCAAAAGGAAGAACAAAAACATGAGCATAGAGACTAAAACAGCCCCAACAAAAGCACAAATGCAAGCAGCGATCGCCCAGACTCTTGCTCTTCCTTTTGCCTATAACGCCCCAGTGGACGTGTTGGACTTTAAGGTAGATGACACGGGTAAAATATCTGGGAGATTTAAGGATTCTGCCCGTCCGAGGGTGTTTGATTTTGAGTTAGATGGAAATACCGTTAACTTCAAACCTTACACCCCAGGACGGATGGATTCGGGCGATGCAGTAGAACAATGGGAGGAGTTTTCTTTAGGCTATTCCTTCCGTTTTGATGCTAAAGCTAAAGGAGTTAAGGCAAAAGGCAAGGCAGGAGACAAAAAGAAACCCCAATGCGTTAAACCCACCGCATATAATTGCGGGAAAGCCTGTATAAATATTAATAATAATTGTAAATCAAACCCCGATGACGCTCAGTCAAAGGATCGTTTAGAGAAATTGAAAGCTGCTGGTATTGATTACGCTAAAGAAGCCAAGAAATCCAATCCTAAATCAACTACAAAAACCAAGAAAGAGGTAGAAAAACCACCAGAAATAGATAAAATCCCAGAAACAATAAAGGAAATTCCCCCTAGCAAAAAAGGGAAAGAATCTGACTTTGAAGAAGGGAAGAAAGCTGCTAAAATAGCTGTAAAGAGTGAAGATCAAACAGAAACCCTTAAAGAACTTGAAAACGAACCCAAGCCTCTTAATTTAGTAGGGAAGGGGGATCATGAGTCCGTTCCTGGCGACGCATACGGGTACTTTGAAGCAATGAAAGCATCGGGTAATCCCATCTCTTATGACGATGCTATAAAGATTACCGGAGCCGTTAAAGAGTGGACAGAAGATGCCTCTTATATTAGAGAATCTCAAAAAGCAGGGAAATACAGCCTCGTTGCCGACCGGATCACTGATTACGTCAAGAGTTCAACGCCATTCAAAGGTGAAATCTACCGAGGTATCTCCCTTGAATCAACAGAAGAAGCACTGGAGTGGGCAAAAGGAGACAAAGACGGAATATTGGACAATCAAAATGCCCACGCATCTTGGACTTCTAATTGGGATAAAGCGAGAGAATTTGCTGTTGACAATGCGTTCGATGAGACATCACAACCTATCATTATCAAAACAATTAATAAGTCAGGTGCCTCTATCAAAAATTTAAGCACCTTTGATACGGAAGATGAGGTAGTGGTCATCAAAGACACTCGCCATCGGGTTAAAAAGGTTGTGTACGAAGATGGTGTTTTGATCGTTGAGACAGAAGAAGTTTCTCCTAACAAGGAAAAGAAAACGCCTGAACCATCACCAGAAATAACTAAAACCCAAAAAGAATCCGAGGAAAAGGCGGTTAAACAACCCGAAGAAAAACCTAAAAACCTTAATTTAGTAGGGAAGGGCGACCATGAATCCATGCCCTCAACCCCCGATGAGTATCGTGAAGCACTGGAAAAAGCAGGGGTAAATATTTCTAAGAAAGAGGCAACAGCCACCACTACAGCCATCTATAAATGGACAAGGGATGCCACTGACATCCGAGTCGATCAAAAAGCAGGGGAAGAAAACGAGGATGCCAATCGGATTTCTAATTATGTCAGGAACTCAACCCCATACGAAGGCGAAGTTTACCGAGGGATTCATTTTGCAACCAAAGAGGAGGCTTTAAACTGGACTAAAGGCGACAAGGATGGGGTGCTAGATAATCAAGGTGCTCACGCCTCTTGGTCATCTAGCCTTAAAACAGCAAAGAATTTTTCGGACGATTTCTTTATTGAGGAAAAAAGGTATCCCGTCGTCATTAAAACCATTAATAAATCAGGTGTGTCTATTAGGAATTTGAGCAGGATCAAAGAAGAAGACGAAGTTATGGTGCTAAAAGACACTCGCCATCGAGTTAAAAGTGTCAAGGAAGAAAACGGACGGATTATTGTTGAAGCTGAGGAAGTATAGGAGATTTAACCATGAGTTCAACGACTAGAAAAGATGCCACGCCAACCGAGCCACAGATGAAGTTGGCGATCGCCCAAACTCTGTCTCAACCATTTGCCTATAATGCTCCGGTGGTGATGTTGGATTTTTCGGTAAATGATCAAGGGGAGTTTGAAGGCAAATTCAAGGATGCAACCCGTCCCCGTATTTTTTCATTTAATATCAAAGGGCAGTCAGTAACCTTTAAACCTTACACCCCAGGACGGATGGATAGCGTAGATGACTGGGAGGAATTCTCTAGTGGCTACTCCTATCGGGTAGATGCGGGGATAGGAGGTAATAAGAAGCCACAGTGTGTTAAACCGACAGCGTATAATTGTGGTGCAGCCTGTATTAACATTAGGAAAAGCTGCAATAGCAAAACCGATGATCCCACAATAAAAGATGGGCTTAAAAAGCTAGAGGGAATCGGGAAAGATTATGCAAAAACAACACCCAAAACCAAAGAAACTCCTAAATCTAAAACGGAAAAACCTGTAGCAGAAAAAACAAAAACTCTTTCCATTGCCCAAGTAGAAGGTTTGGCAAAGAAAGCAGGAGTTCCTGTTTATAAACTAGAGCAAACAGCTAAACAAGCGGGGGTTAGCGGTGCTCAATTAGAAAAAATAAAAGACAGTGTTGCTATTTACATGAAAACCAAAGGGATAGCGTTCGGGAGTCAGATTAAAACTACAAGGTCAGAAGAAGAAGGTTTGACAGGAGACGGGTCACACGAAGGGATGCCCAGAAATGCCCAGGAGTATTATAATCTTGCTACTAAAAACGGGAAGCAAATAACATTAAAAGAAGCTCAAGATACTGTTGAGGCTATTAATGACTGGACTGGAGGCGGGTATGAAGAAATAAGAAAAGATCAAAAAGAAGGACGTGTCAATGAACGAGCGACACTTATTGATAATTATATCAAAAACTTAACCCCATACAAAGGGGAGGTTTACCGTGGAATAACTTTTGACAACAAAAAAGAGATGGAGGATTGGCTGAAAGGGGATAAAGATGGTGTTTTAGACAATCAAAACGCCCACGCATCCTGGAGTTCTGAACTTGAAGTTGCTAAAGGGTTTGCAACAGATATAGAAGAAGATGATCTAGATAGAGTGCCTGTTGTAATTAAGTCGGTCAACAACAAGTCAGGTGTGTCTATTTTTAACCTAAGTTGGTTAGGAAAAATAGAGTCTGAGGTTATTGTTCCAAAGAATGCCAAACACAAAGTTAAAAGCGTTAGAGAAGAAGGGGGTGTTATGTATGTAGATGTTGAAGAGGTTGATCCTTTGCAAGAAAAAGTATCAATCAATCAGAAAAAAGTATCTAAATCCTCCAAAACAACTACAGCAAAACCAGGAATAGAAGCCGAAGAACCCGAAAAAAACACAAATCCCGCTAAGACCAAGCTCCAGCCATCTGTAATGTCCAAGGCAGATCAAGCAAAAATAGGAGGTGAATGGGCTAAGACAGCCATAGATTTTGTCAATCTTGTAAAAAAAGCTGAACAATTACCTCCGGGTTCCTTTCCTAAGCAAGAATATGTGTTAGGGAAAAAAGATATTGTCACTGAATCTTTTATTGTTACTACAGCGCTGAAAATCTATGGAGAGGGGGAGGATGTAGACAAGTCAGAGGAAGTTGATGTGGTATCCCTTAATGACAGGTCTGGAAAACCGCAAGGATTTTTTTGTATAGGGAAAGAAGCATCGAAGAAGGATTCTATGTATATAGAATTTCTTGGCTCTAATCCAAGTAATGTAATAAACGAGAAAAAAGGAGTTGGCAAGGAAATCATGTACCATGCTATTCAAGAGAGTAGAAAAAGAGGGCTTAAAGGGAAGATAAAACTACAGGCATTAGAAGGTGCTGTGCCGTTTTACAAAACAATAGGCTTCAAGGAAACAATAGACAAAGAAGGTGATTCATATTTTGACTTATCAGAAGAATCAGCTAACGCATTTATCAAGGAATACGAGAAAAAACTAAAATAAGATAAAATATAGGCACTATTTAAGGATAAAAACATGAACAACAAACCTCCTATGGAAGTGAAAATTAATCCAAATACTATGGTTTCCGAGGCTCAAATGAAACTCGCGATCGCTCAAACGTTATCGCTCCCATTTGCCTATAATTCGCCTGTGGTGGTACTTGATTTTGATTTAGGGGATAGTAACGGCGATAAGATAACAGGGCGGTTTAAGGACGCCATTAGATCTCGTGTGTTTAGTTTTGAGATAAACAGGAAGTCGGTTGTTTATAAACCTTTCGTGGCTCGACCCTTCGTGGCTCGAATTGACAGCACGGGTTTGAATGTTGAGGCATGGGAAGACTTCTCGGCAGGTTACTCCTACCGATCAGGTTATGCCTATCGTTTTGATACAGGGGGAGTAAAAAGGAAGAAAGCCCAGTGTGTAAAGCCTACATCCTACAATTGTGGAAGTATCTGTATCAATATCAATAAAAATTGCAGTGCTAATGCTGACGATGAACTTTCGGAGGAACGGATTGATAAGTTACTCAAGTTAAAAAAACTGTATTTAGATCAATTAAATAGTTTAAATCCTGACAAAGAGAGGGAGAGGGAGGCTAAACTTCTCAAAAAATATAAGGTGACTACTCTTGCACTCAGGGGTGTAAGAGAAAAACAAAGAGAGCCAGAGAAACAAAAGGAGCTAGAAAGACAAAAAGAGCTAGAAAGACAAAAAGAGCTAGAAAAACAAAAACAGCTAGAAAAACAAAAACAGCTAGAAAAACAGCTAGAAAAACAGAAACAGCAACAATCCCCAGTGCGAAAAGTTGGTAAATTAACGCCTTCTATTGCATCCGTAAAAGAGATAAAGAAAACGGCAAAAGAATGGATTAATAAATCCAGTAAGTACGTTGATAGTACGGGGGAAGCATTAAAGCAGTCCCCGTATGGTAAACTTATAAAGTATGACAATGAGGTGATTGAGCGAGATGTTCTGGAGGCAAAAAAAGATTTAGTTGATGACTCAAATGGTGTGGCGGAGGGTCTAGCTTGGGCAACAGAAGTCGAGGCAGGATTACAAGATGCGTTTTTTTTAAAGGACGAATCTGGAAAAACTCAAGGCTTCTTTACTACGGGAAATGACAAATCTAAAGAATCTATGTATATAGAATTTTTAGGTACTAATCCATCAAATATAATAACCAATACAAAAGGAGTGGGGAAACAAATCATATATCATGCTATTCAAGAGAGTGTAAAAAGAGGATTTAAAGGGAAAATAAAACTAGAGTCATTAGAAAGTGCTGTGCCGTTTTATGAGTCAGTTGGGTTTAAAAAACGAATTGAAAAAGGTGCTAAATATGGATATGAACTTGAATATTTTCATCTGTCAGAAAAATCAGCCAAGGCATTTGTCAAGGAATACGAGAAAAAAACCAAACTAGAATAAAATATAATAAGATAAAATATAGGCACTATTTAAGGATAAAAACATGGATAACAAACCTCAAACAGACGATGAAATCCTAATAGATATGGATGAAATTGATAATCTTGAACTTGAATACGGGATATCTGCTGCCCCATCTCGCAAACTCAAAGCACTCAAAGCATTGAAAAGCAAGTTAAACGCAGAAGGCAAGTCTAAAGATAAAACCTCTGGAGTACCTCAAAGAAAGATCAATATAAAGTAAACCAATTAGATCGGTTGTGATGTTCTGAAATGAAGAAGCCCAAATGCGAAAAGCCAACATCCTATAACTGTGGCAACGCCTGTATTAACGTCTCTAAAAATTGCCGGCAAGTCCCTTCTGAATCTTTTGGGCGATCGCGTCTTCAGAGGTTAAAACAAATCTCTCAATTCTATGCTCAATCAAAATCGAAGTCAGCAAGGTCTTTAAGGCAAAAAGCCGCGGCCGATAAATTGGTTGGCGTGGTAGAAAAAGCCAGAAAAACAGAAGCGTCCGAGTTGGCAGTGGACAGGAAGATTATCAATCAAGCTCGCAGGAAAGCACGACTAAAAGCGGAGGCTGCAAGCAAGCGAGAGGAACTGCTGAAATTATACGAGGGCGTTAGCGAAACATCTGTTACGAAGAAAGGGACTGCCTCGTTACTTGAATCGGAGAACCCCGTTCGGCAACTTAAAAAGAATAAACTTCTTTACAGTAAGAAAATCAAGGGTTTGTCGCAAGAAGACCCACAAGAGGCTGAGAGGCTATCAGCAAGGGCGGAGAGAGTGTTTAATACCTCGAACAAAGAAGCTCAGGCTTTTTTAGAGAAGGCTAGAAAATTGGTAGAAGTGGATAGTCCAACTAAGTTGAATTCATCCGTCAAAACCGGAACTCCTAGATCCCATCAAAAAGGTGTTGAGGTATTCCAAAAAATGATCTCAATTCCAGGGCTGGATACTCCAGTTAATATAGTTGATGCTCCTCCAGAAAGAAAAGGGAGAAGCTATTACAAACCGAAAACAAATAATGTTTATATGGGGAATCCTGACCCTGCTGTTGTAGTTCACGAGATGAGTCATTGGCTAGAGGAGAAAGTGCCAGGGATTAGAGAAGAAGTTGAATCTTTTTACGAAAAGCGAACGGCAGGGGAAAAAACCGTTAAGATGAGCGAAGTCACAGGAAACAAGAACTATAGAGATGATGAGGTTACAAAAGTTGATAAATGGTTAAATCCTTATATGGGCAAAGAATATAAAAATGCTTCTGAAATATTATCAATGGGGATGGAATTAATGTATAGGAATCCGGTATATCTAGCCAAGAATGATCCTGAAATGTTTGATTTTATTTATAGTGTTGTGAGGAGAAAATGATTAAATATAGAGAAGACAAGAGGGAAAAGAAAGCTCAATGTGTAAAGACTACTTCCTATAATTGTGGTCTATCTTGCATTAATGTTAAGAAAAATTGCAGGATAGTTCCGAATGATTCTAGGTCAAAGGATAGGCTTGAGAAGCTAAAAGCGATAGGAATTGATTACGTTACCGCCGTTAGTAGAAGGTCTGCAAAAGAAAAGGCTATTAAATCCAATCCTATTATTCCTCCTGGTGTCGATAACTTAAAGTCAATCAATGATTTCACCCCCGACATTCCTTCGCTTGCTAAAGAGAAACCAATAAATAAACCAGAAACCCCAGAACAAAGAAAAGTTAGGTTATTAGAAGAAGCGAAAGAAGTTAGGGGACGATTAGATAAAATGTCAGAGGATTTTATATCTAAATTTGATCCTTCTAAACACAAAGGTAGTGCTATTATAAAGGCTATTGACGATGGAAAGCCAGAGAAATACTTAAACAAATTAATAAAAGGAACAAAGAAAGAAATTGATAAACTATTAAAAACAAACCCGCCATTGGCTGATATTTTAAGTGAAGGTAAATTAAGGGAATTAGAGGCTGCATCAGAAGACTTCAAAAGGTTTTCAAGTGAAGCTAGAAAATTAGTTCAAGTCGATTTGCCTACAAATCTTAACATTGAAGTAAAAGATAAAAAGAATAAATCCCGATGGGATGAGGGGATTCAATCACTGTCTTTAATGGTGTCAATTCCTGGTTTAACGAGTAAGGTTAATGTCAAAGGCTTGCCAGAGGGAGATAAGAGAAGTTATTATAATAATGCAGATAAAACCGTGTCAATGGGGAATGATGACCCTGGTACAGTTATTCACGAATTAAGTCACTGGATAGAATACTCCGTCCCAGAAATAAAGAAAGAAGTTGTAGAATTTTACAATCGCAGGACAAAGGGAGAAAAAGCGGTCAAAATGCGAGACGCAACCGGAATCAAATCGTATAGAGATACTGAAATAACAAAGGTTGATAAATGGATGCGCCCTTATATGGGAAAAGTTTATCCTGACAAGTCAACGGAAATTCTCTCAATGGGTTTAGAATTAATGTATAGGAATCCAGTCGCACTTGCTAAACAAGATCCCGATATGTTTGATTTTATTTATTCGGTAGTTAGAAGAGGTTAACATGGCTTATCGCGTCAAAATCAACGGTGTAGTGGCAGTTATTGAGAATGGAGTTTGGACATCCTCAACGCCCCATTATGCCTCGATCCTGAACAATGTTTTAGCAATGGAGAAATTGGCAGCCATAGACCCGGACTCGCCTTTCTTCTGGCTTAATTCCCCCGCAACTCCCGATCCTGATTGGTTAATTGCCACCGAGATAGCAAAAACCTTTGATGGGACAGTGATGGATCAACCTATTGCTCCTCCTCCTTTGGTAATTAACGGGAAAGTTGTTGATGAGTCTGAAATTGTTTATTAAGTAAAATCATGGTTCAATCTTTTGCCCCTAACATGGCACCTTCCGAAGCTCAGATGAGATTGGCAATAGGTCAAATTCTGTCAATGTCATTTGCCTATAATGCTCCGGTCATTGTGCTAGATTTCGATCCTGGAACCCTGGAAAATGAAAAGATAACAGGGCGGTTTAAGGACTTAACCAGATCTCGTGTGTTTAGTTTTGAGATAAACAGGAAGTCGGTTGTTTATAAACCATTCACCCCTAGAATTGATAGTCGGGGTGTTGATTTAAAGAATTGGGAAGACTTCTCAGCAGGTTATTCTTACCGAATTGATGCAGGGGGAGCGAAAAGGGAGAAAGCCCAGTGTGTAAAGCCAACTTCCTATAATTGTGGAAGTATTTGTATCAATATCAAGAAAAGTTGCAGAGCCAATGCTCAGGACGATTTCTCTCAGGAAAGGCTTTTTAAATTAAACGAATTACGAGCAAAATATTTAAGACGATCAACGAAACCAGGTATTTTACCCGAAGAAGAAAAAGAATTTCTTAAAAAAGCTGATGAACTCAAGAAAATAACAGAACCCTTGTTAATAAAGGAATGGGAGGAAGTACAAAGAAAAAGGGAAGAATATGAAGTAAAGAAATCAGAAAAACAGAAACAGGTAATGCTAGAGGAACAAGAACGTCTCAAAAAAGCTAATGAGGTAGATGAGAAGTTCAGAACAATATCAGAACAACTTAGAATAAAAGCAGATCAGATTAGAGCGAAATGGGAGAAAGAAAGAAAGGAGAAAGAGGCTAAAGATGCAGAATTAGATATTTTATTGGAACAACGGAAGGGAAGACGAGACGCATTGATGATCGAAGCACAAGGGAAAAGAGCGCAGTTATTAAAATTACAGGAAGACTTAAACAATTCCCCTCCCGTACCCCGATTTTTACCTAAAAAGGTTATAGCTCAATTTTTAACAAATGAAAACATTGAATACTACACTGGAGCCAAGACGAACGAAAGAATTAAGGCAATTCTTCAAGAAGCCAGAAAATTAATCTATGTGGATAATCCCACAAAAATCAATACTAACAATACAGTTTTAGATAAAAAGAGAAAAAAAGAATATCAGGATGGGATAGAAGAACTTTCTCGAATGATTGAAATTCCAGGGTTAACCAGTACATTGTCTATTCGTGAAATAAAACAAGGACAAAGAAGCTGTTGCTGGCAAACGGGGACTATCGACATGGGAACCACGGAGAAAGCAACATTAATACATGAAGCTGGGCATTGGATAGAGGATCGTTCCCCTTTAATACACAAAGAGGTGCTTAATTTTTATAATAGAAGAACTGCCGGAGAGGAGATAGTAAAATTAAAAGATGTACATCCACTTAATTACGAAGATTACGAAGTTACCAAGGTTGATAAATGGATACATCCTTACATAGGGAAAGTGTACGGGAGTAATATGTATAATACAGAGGTTTTATCAATGGGATTAGAATTAATGCACAGGAACCCTATTTACCTAGCTAAGAACGATCCAGAAATGTTTGATTTTATCTATTCTGTAGTTAGGCAAGGGAACTGAAATTAATAGGTCAATCAGAATAAACGCCCCACTAATTTCACATCCTCTCTGGTGAATTGTTTGAATTTTCCAATAATACTAATTTTTTGATAGAATAGTTAAGAAATTATAGGATTAAAATGTATGGCTTCTATTGTATTGGACG
>Ga0208856_1000422_pt1 | contig 16570 bp, 10 predicted proteins | sample LakMenEpi13Jul12_FD_150690 | JGI IMG/M metagenome (GOLD analysis project Ga0208856, IMG submission 150690) | Freshwater microbial communities from Lake Mendota, WI - 13JUL2012 deep hole epilimnion (SPAdes) | ecosystem: Environmental > Aquatic > Freshwater > Lentic | place: Lake Mendota, Madison...
CCTGGAGGGCCGCAGCGAACGTCCGGCGAGACGGTACGGGGTAACCCCGAGCCGGCGTGTGGCCAACCGAACCTACTCCTTGAACTCCTCGTCCACGCTCTGCTGGCCGTAGATCGGGAGGTGGCGGTAGTAGACCTCGAGGATCATCGTGGCCATCGACGTGCAGTAGAGGCGGCCGCCCCGCTCGGGTCCATGACCCTTGTCGTATCCCTCGAACCAACTGCCGGCCGCATGGCCCTTGGTCTGCTGCGATTTCACGAGCGAGTCGCGCATCTTCGCGTTCCAAGCCACCCATGCGTCGCCCTCTATGTGATGGAGGATTTGGGTGGCGTAATAGTTGAAGTAGAGATCCGTGTTCGGCCCCGACTTCGCAAGCCGCATCACACCGCGCTGGAGGGCTGGGTTGTCCTTCTTCCATCCCAGATACATCCGGCAGAGTAGCCCCACGGCCGACGTGCCTAAGCCATTGCCCGGGTCGGTGTAACCGTAATTCGCTCCATCGTCGGCCTGCACGCGATTCAAGAACTCGACTGCCTTCTTGATCGTAAGCGGACTCACCTGGAGGTACGCCATGTTGCCGCTCTTGAGCGCCATCAATTGCCAGCCCACGGCGGAGGTGTCGCCCGGCTGCTTCGGTGCATAGCGCCAGCCGCCACCCACCGGATCTTGCGCCGCCATGATGTAGTTGAGCGCGAGCTGGGCCGGGCCTGCCAGGCGCTTGTCCTGCGTCATCGCGTAGGTCTCGGAGAGGGCGATGCCTGCGAGGCCTTGGGAGTAGAGGTTGCCACCTTTCTCGTACGCCTTACCCTGGCCTTTCACGGTCATGGCGGCGAGGAAGCCGATCCCGGCCTCGAACTGCTTCTTATATGGCCCCGCTTTGTGTGTGTAGCCGCGGCCGAGCATCGGGAGAAGCGCCATCGCCGTGGCCCCGCCGCGGTCCGCGAGTTTTCCAGGATGCGAGCAGTTGCCATTGCAGCTCGGGCACTTCGTGAAGTCGAAGTCCCAACTGCCGTCGGGCATCTGGTGGTTGATGATCCATTTGAGGGCGGCCTCTACCGCGGCCTCGCTCTGGGCACTGCCGCCGCCCGCCTGCACGAGCTTGTTGCGCATCGTCGGATCGGTGCGGCCGCCGAGGCCGCCGGCCTGGCCGCCGATCGCGCCCACACTCGCGAGCAGGTCGGATGAGGCGGCCGTCTCGGTGCTGAAGTCGGTGAACTCCACGGATACTGCAGCGGCATCGATGTCGGCCGCATCGCTCACCACCTGCACGTCTTCCACGACCGCGGCATCGGGTAAGACAACCTCGTTGCTCACTTCTGTGGTCTGGGGCTGATCGAGCGGCGTCTCCTCCTCGAACTCTTCGAACTCCTCGACCACCTCAGGGGCCGACGAGACGATCACACGCGGCTTCTCCTCCTTCGGCGGCTCTTGCACGATGAGCGCCATCGAGAGGAGCACCACGATGTGCAAGAGCATGCTCACGGCCCACGCCGGCGCTGTGCGCAGGATGCCGCCAGCGACTGAGCGGTGCGGCGCGTCGTCGGCCGGAGGCGGCGCAGCGGCCTGGGCCGGAGCGGGCGGCGCGGACGGTGGCTTCGGGGGCGCCGCAGCCGCCTTGGCTGCACCGGCTGTCGGCTTGGGAGCGGCCGGCTTGGCGGGGGTGGCCGCCGGTGCCGGGGGCGTTTTGCCCGTGCCTGACTGGATTTGACTGGCCATTGGATACCGCCCGTGAATGGCGTCCCGTGTACCTTCCTGTATGGTATCGACGCCGGGGGCGTTCGCAAACTCTGACCGAGGGTTTTGGCCCGTGCGACAAGGGGGCCGCTGGCGGCGTCCCGTTTGGATGATTACGATCCCGGCTTCACGACAATCGGCCCCCGCAGCGAGATTCCGATGGCAAAAGGCAAAAAGCGGCTCGAAGTGATCCACCTCGTGTGCGAGGAAACCGGCGATCAGAACTACACGCTGCGGCGTAAGACAGGTGGCGAAAAGCTGAAGGTGAAGAAGTATTCGCCGCGGCTCCGCAAGCACACCGTGCACAACGAGAAGCGGAAGTAGCCCTCAGCCAACCGCGGCGAGCACCGTGGCCACGTCTGCCGGATCGACCCGCTCGACGCGGTCGGCCCGGCGGGAGAGCCCCGGCTCGATCGCTGCTTCGGGCATCGCCAGCACGAGCCGGCATTCCGCCCGGCGGTTGAATCGGGCCGGGCCGGGCCGCGTGACGATTTCGATCTCGCACGTCTCGCCCGCGCCGACGCACGCTGCCACCGGAATGGCGGCGCCGACGGCTCGGCCGAGCGGCGTGTCATCGAGTGAGGCGGGCAGGCCCCAGCGGACCGTCTCGATCCCGCGAGCGGCGAGCCCCTGTCGGCACCGCGTCAATCGCCCACGGCGCATGAAGTAGGCCACGTTCGGGCCGTCGCGCCAGCGGGCCGTGGCCGTGGGATCGGTGGGATGCCACACATGCAGCGAGCAGGTGCGATCGAGGATCGACTCGAGCCGCACGCCAGCGGCACGCAGCCGCAGGCCGAGGTCGTCGTCTTCCTGGCCCCAGCCGACGAAGCGTTCGTCGAATCCATTCACCCTCTCGAAGTCGCTGCGCCAGACGCCGAAGTTGCCTCCCGCCAGCCGGGGCTTGGAAGGATGGCGGAGCAGGGTGTGCCACCAGGCCTTGCGAAACCTGCGGCGCAGGAGTCGTCGCTCGCCGGCGGGCGCGAGAGCTTCGAGATCGACGCCTGCCAGTCTGCCGGGCACGAGCGTGGCACTCGTCGCTTCCGGAAGGCGGGCGCAGTAGCCGAGGTGGGCGAGGCCCGGCCGCCGCCGGGCGAGATACGCCGCCACGTGGTCGCGCGGCAGGATGCAGTCGCCGTCGAGAAACAGGAGCGAGTCGCCTCCGGCCAGCCGCGCGCCCTGGTTTCGCACCCGGGCCAGGCGGAATCCGGCGTGCGGCTCGCTCGTGAATCGCACGGGCATGCGGGCCGAGGCGGCGAAGGCGGCCACCACGTCGGCCGTCTCGTCGCGCGAGCCGTCGTCGGCCACGATCACCTCGATCCGTCCGTCGACGCCGGCCTGGGCCGCGATCGACTCGAGCACGAGGGCCAGATGCCGCGGCTTCTCGAACGTGTTGACGATCAGCGAGCTATCGATGCCGTGCGACCTCATGCCGCGCCTCCGTTGCCGGCAGCGCCTGGGCCGGCAAGGATCGCAGACTGCACGAGCCGGTCGAGCTCCGCCTCGCCGTCGAGAAACTCGATCGCGATCTCGACCGCGGCGAGTGGGATGTCGCGGAGCGTTTCGTGCGGCAGCTTCACGAGGTCCTTGAGCGTAGTGATCGCGAGATCGGCCCGGGCAGCGGCGGCCAGGCTGCCGAGCAAGGCCACGTCGGCGGCGGAGTAGGCATGGTGATCCGCAAACGGCCGAAACTCGACCACCTCCGCCCCGAGGCGTTCGAGCGTGCGGCGGAAGGCCGCCGGATTGCCGATGCCGCAGAAGGCAGCGACGCGCTTTCCGCGCACCGCATCGAGCGGCAGCTCGCGGCCGGATGTGGTGCGCAGCCGATGCGGCGCGTGCGTGGCTTGGGCCCACACCCTTGGCCCGCGGTGGCCGCAGAGGTCGGCGAGCGCGGCGATGATCTCCTGCCGCCGGTCGGGCTCGATGGCATCTGCCCGAGTGAGCACGACTGCGTGTGCCCGCGCGAGCCCGCCGAGCGGCTCGCGGAGCATGCCTCGCGGAAAGAGATGACCGCAGCCGAAGGGATCGGTGGCATCGACCGCGACGATGTCGAGATCGCGGGCCAGCCGCCGGTGTTGAAAGCCGTCGTCGAGCACGATCGCCTGTGCACCGTGCGACACGGCCACGGCAGCCGCGGCCACACGATCGCGGTCGGCCACGTGCGGCACGCCGGGCAGCACGAGGGCCAGTTCGGCGGCTTCGTCACTCGTCTGCCCGGGCTTCGCGCCGTAGCCGCGGCTCACGATCGCCGGATTGCGGCCACCCGCGAGGCACTGCCGCGCCGTCCAGGCCACGAGCGGCGTCTTACCCGTGCCGCCGAGCGTGAGGTTGCCCACCGAAATCACCGGCACGGCAGCGGACATCGCCGGCAGGGCGCCGAGGTCGTAGGCGGCATTGCGGGCCCGCACCGCCGCTGCATAGGGCACTGCCAACGCCCTGAGGGTGGCACGGGCAAGCATCGCAGCCGCGCCATGGCGCGAACCTTCGACAAGCCGGCGAAACGCCTCGGCATCGGGAAGAAAAGACATGCGATCCATGCTCATGAGTCAGCCCGACGCGGGGAAATGCTGCCAGCGTGGGCTCGGGCACGATAAAAGCGGCTTCGAAATACCGTCAACGCGGCGAACCGACGGGGTGGTCCGGCCGATATACTTGGTGGTGATCTCGCCCGCCGCCGCCGGCACCCCTGGAGCCTCCCGATGGCGACCGTTTCCGATCCCTCCGCCCCGGCCGGGGTGGTCGAGCCGGTCGTGCCGCCCGGAGCGAGTCCGGCAGACACGAATCACGACCTGGCCGTCACGAGCTGGCAGTCGGATGGCGAGGCTGAATCGAAGTCGGATCGGTATCTCGCCCGGCGGCTGGCCGCGGCGAGCGCGGATTTCAAAGGCGTGGCGGTCACGACTTTCGTCTTGGGCGCGGCGGTCTGCGGAGGAGTGTGGCTCGCGCTTGGCGTCGTCGTCGAGCATTGGCTCGTGCCCGGCGGCCTGTCGCCGGGCCTGCGCTGGGCGTGGCTGGGCGTCGCGGCCCTGGCCCTTGTGGCCGCCGCCATCCGCTGGCTCGTGCCGCTCGTGCGCTACCGGGTGAATCTCGTCTACGCCGCGCGAGCCATCGAGCGCGAGCATCCGGAACTCCACAACGACCTTGTCAACACGGTGCTCGTGAAGGCGCACCCGGAAGCAAATCCCGCGAAGGTTGTGCGGTCGCTCGAGCGGCGCACGGCGAAGCAGCTTGCCGACGTGCCCGTGGAGGCGGTCATCGATCGCACGGTGCCCCTCCGACTGGCCTACGTGCTCGCGGCGCTCGTGGGCCTGGCGGGCCTCTACGAACTGGCCGCCCCGAAGAGCCTGCTCGTGAGTGCCGCGCGATTGCTCGCGCCGTGGGTCGGCTGGGCCGCACCGTCGCGGGTGCGCATCGAGCCGCCGCGGTTGGCCTGGCGGATGCCCGCCGAGCAGGGGCCCCTCGACGAAGCCCTCGACCGCCGGCGGGTCGCCATCGAGGCCGGCAGCGCCACGCTCGTGCGCGGGCGGCAGCTCGTGGTGGCCGCCGACATCCGTGGGCTGCGACGCGACGAGAAGCCCGTGGTCGTGGTGGCTCCGCTGCGGGGCGACGGCGGCGTCGATGCGGCGGCGTCGGCGTGGCGCGCGGAACTGGGCCGCGGTCAAAAGGCGGGCGGAGCGCAACGGCTCTTTACGGCGGTGCTGCCCGATGCGGCCCGCGGCCTCGATCATGCGGTTGAGATCACGCTCGAGGCTGGCGACGCCCGCACCGCTCCCATTCGGGTGGCGGTGGTCGATTCACCGTCGCTGCTCGTGCGCGAGATTCGCTACGCATTTCCGGCCTACACGCGCCGCGCGGCCGAGACCGTGGCCTGGCAGGGCGATATCCGCGCCGTCGAGGGCACGGAGGTGACGATCGTGGCGGAGAGTAATCAGCCGCTCGAAGACGCATGGATCGATTTTGATGGCGACGGCACCCGCGACCTGCGGTTCGCCAAGTCGGCTGCGGATCTGGCCCGGGTGACGAAGTCGTTTTCCCTGCGTCTCGATTCCGACGGCGTCAAGCCGGAGCACGCGTCGTATCGACTGCTGTTCCAGCCCAAGTCTGCTGCCGACGCCGGTCGCGAGGCCGTGATCACCGACGCGATGGAACATCGCATCGAAGTGCTCGCCGACGTGGCCCCCGAAGTGGCGATCGAGGAGCCGCGCGAGTCGCCGTTGCGGGTGCCGCCAGCGGCGCCGGTGACCGTGCGGGTGCAGGCGCACGATCCCGATTTCGCACTGGCCCGCGTCACGATCGAAACCCGCCTGCAAGGCGGCGTGGCTGGGCAGGAAGTCGTCGTGCTCGATGCGGAGCAGTCAGGCATGTTTCGCGGCACGGCGCAGCTCGTGCCGGAGCGGCTCGGCGCGGGCCCTGGCGCCACGCTCGAATATCGCGCGGTCGCCACCGACAATCGCCCCAAGCGGCCCAACGTCGCTCATTCGCCGTGGCAGGCCTTGCGGATCGATCCCGCGGCACCGCCGCGGCAGCCCGAGCAGCCACCAGCCGGCCGCAAGCAGTCGGACGACGGTCGTTCACAGGGCGAGGCTGGTGCCGACGGGCAGCCGGGCGCGTCGGGACAGTCTGGCGAAAAAAAGCAGCCGGGCGACGGCGGGAATGATCAGCGCTCGGGCGGGAATGACGAGCGATCGAAGGACATGCCGCAGAATCAAGGGGGCGACGACCAGCGCGCCGCGCCGCAGCCTAAGCAGTCGTCCGACGGCAAGCAGCCGGGCAAAGAAGACGGGCAGCAGCAAGGCGCGCAAAACGGCGACCAGCAGCAGCCGCAAGACGGCAAACAGCCTGGCGATCAGCAGGGTCAGGGAAAGAATCAGGGGCAGGGGGCCGAGCAGGGGCAAGGCCTCGGTGCCGAGGGCCAGCGGCAGGGCGGGCAAGAGCAAGAGTCGGGCAAACCGCAGTCAGGCGGCAAGCAGAGCGGCGGCAAGCAGCCGGGCAGCGAACGTGACGCGGGCGGAAAAGCCGGAGGCGCCAAGCCCGGCGCGAGTGGAGGCCAGCAGGCTGACGGCGACGCTGGCCAACAAGGAGGCGGCAAGCAGGGGCAACGTGGCGATGCCCGCGGCAAGGCCGTCGCCGCCGATGGCACCAACGACGGCGAAGCGATGGAGCGGATCCTCGAGCACCGCCGCGAGCAGGGCGGCAAGGATGGGCAGGGCGACGAAGGCCAGGGCAAGGAAGGGCAGGGCAAGGAAGGGCAACAAGGAAAGGGCCAGGAAGGCGTCGCGAATCAGCAAGGCGAGCATGAGCACGCACCATGTGCCGGTGCCGACGGCAAGCCGTGCGGCAAGGAGGGCTGCCCCACATGCAAGGGCCAGGGCGGTGGGCAATCGCCAGGCGGCAGCGGTGCCGGGGGCGAAAAGCAAGGAGCCCAGCCTGGCGAGCCAGGCGGTGGAGAGCAGGGCAGTGGGAAGCAGGGCGACGGAAAACAAGCTCAGGGTGGAGGCCAGGGATCTGCGGGCGAAGGGCAGGGTGGCAGCGGCCAGACGCAGGGCCAGGAGGCGAGCGGCGCGCGCCAGGGCGAAGGCAAGCCCGACGGCCAGGCGGCGAATGGCAAGCCGAGCGGCGCGGAGGGCGACGCGAAGCCCGGCGGGCAGCAGCCCGGTGAGCAGGCCGCGCAGACGGAGAAGGGAAGCGAGTCGCAGGGTCAGGAGCAGGGCCAGGGCCAGGGCGCCGGCGACCGGCAGGGTGAGGGCGCCGGCGGCAAGCAGGGTGAGGGCGCCGGGGGCAAGCAGGGTGAGGGCGCCGCAGGAACGCAGAAGCCCGGCGATTCGCAGACCGCGGCGTCCGGTCAACCTGGCAGCGGCTCCGGGGAAACAGGCAGCGGCGGCTGGGCTGGCGGCGACTCGGCGAAGCGGCCAGAGGGTCAGCCGCTGCCCGACGGACCGGCGCCCTCGAAGGAGACCGAGTGGGGCGAACAGAATCTGACCAACGCCCGCAACGCGGCCAACCTCGCGCTCGACTATCTGCGGAAGGCGGTCGAATCGGGCGACACGGCAGTGCTCGATCGGCTCGGCTGGACGGCCGACGAGGCGCGGGCCTTTCTCGACCGCTGGCAGAAGATGCGGCAGTTTGCCGCAAGCGCCGATCCGGTCGAGCGTGGCGAGTTTGAGCGGGCCGTGCGGAGCCTCGGGCTGCGGCCCGACGGCGTGCGAAGCTCGCGCGACGTGCCGAGCGACGCGCGGGGCGGGCAGGCCGAGGGGCGGCGCAGCCGCCCGCCGGCCGACTATCAAGAACAGTTCAAGGCCTACACGCAGGGGACGAGCGGAGAATGACGCCGATGTTCGAGGGGCCGAGGTATCTGGTCGCCTTCGGACCGAAGCGCGTGCCCCACTGCTTCACCGACGTGCTCATCTTGGGCGGCGGCCTCGCGGGGCTGCGGGCCGCGCTCGCCGTCGATCCGCGGCTCTCGGTGACCGTCGTCACGAAAAACGACCTGCTGAATTCGTCGAGCCAGTGGGCTCAGGGCGGCATCGCCGGGGTGGTCGACCCCGAAGACCGGTTCGACAACCACGTGGCCGACACGCTCTCCGCCGGCGGCGGGCTGTGCCACGACGACGTCGTCGATTCGGTCGTGCGCGAGGCGCCGGGCCGCATCGCGGAGCTGATCGCCTGGGGCACGAAGTTCGACGAGCGCGACGGCGCGCTCGAACTGGGCCGCGAGGGCGGCCACAGTCACCACCGCATCGTGCACGCGCTCGGCGACGCCACCGGCCGCGAGGTCATGCGGGCGGTGATCGAGCGGGCCCGGCTCCTCGACAATCTCGAGGTCTGGCCCGACACCTTCACGATCGATCTCGTCACCGATGCGGGTGGCTGCCGCGGCGCGCTCGTCTGGAACAAGGCCCACGGCAAGACCCTCGTCTGGGCGCGGCGCACGATCCTCGCCACCGGCGGCGCGGGCCAACTCTACCGCGAGTCGACGAACCCCGAGGGCGCGAGCGGCGACGGGCTGGCGCTCGCCTGGCGGGCGGGCGCGACGCTCCGCGACATGGAGTTCATGCAATTTCATCCCACCGTGCTCTACATCGCCGGCGGCGCGCGGAGCCTGATCACGGAGGCCGTGCGCGGGGCCGGCGCGTGGCTCGTCGACAAAGACGGCAAGCGGTTCATGCCGGACTTCGACCCGCGGGCGGAGCTTGCCCCGCGCGACGTCGTCTCCCGGGCGATCACGATGGTGATGCACCGCACGCACCATGCCAACGTGTATCTCGATCTCTCCCACCTCGACCCCGACATGGTGCGCCGGCGGTTTCCGGGGATGGCGCAGATCTGTGCGAAGTTCGGCCTCGACCTCGCCCGCGACCGGATTCCGGTGCGGCCGGGCGCCCACTACATGATCGGTGGCGTGGAAGTGGACGCCGACGGCCGCACCGACGTGCCGGGTCTGTTCGCAGCGGGCGAGGTGACGTCGAGCGGCCTCCATGGCGCGAACCGGCTCGCGAGCAACAGCCTGCTCGAAGGGCTCGTGTACGGTGCCCGGGCCGGGCAGGCGGCGAGCGCCGACGTGCTCGCCAGCCCGGCCGCCGACGTGCTGCGCGTGCCCGATCTTTCGAATCCCAGATCGAGCGACGTCAACGGCAGCCTCGACCTCGCCGACATCCGCAACTCGCTCCGCAGTCTGATGTGGCGGCACGTCGGCGTGGAGCGGGCGGGTGAGTCGCTCGCGGAGGCGCTCGACACGGTCGAGGGCTGGTGCCGCTACGTGCTGCCCCTGCAGTTTGCCGACCCGGAGGGCTGGCAGCTGCAAAACATGCTGGAGGTGGCGCGGCTCATGATCCGGGCTGCCCTCGTGCGGCAGGAGACCCGCGGCGTGCACGTGCGCGGGGATTTTCCCCGGGCGGATGATGCCTGGCAGGCACACATCGGCTGGCGGCGTGGCCGGTCAGACGCCCTCATCGAACCGCTCGTCGCCGCGGCGGTGCCCGGCCCCGCGCCGGCTCCCGTGCAACCGGGCAGGGGATTGCGGGATGCCGCGAAAGTGGGCAAAAATTGAAACCGCGTCACAATAGGCCAGCGTGTTTCCGTTTCCTCCCGGTGCCTTCCCGATGACAGAGACCGATTCCGCCGCCGCCATGATCGAGGCCGACGGCCTCACGAAGTATTACGGTCCATTCATCGCCATCGAAGACATCTCGTTTCGCGTGCCCCGCGGCGAGGTCGTCGCGTTCCTCGGGCCCAACGGCGCGGGCAAGAGCACGACGATGAAGATCCTCACAGGGTATCTCGCCCCCACGGCGGGCACCGCCCGGATCGCCGGCCACGATATGTCGACCGACCGGCTCGCCGGCGCCGAGCGGCTCGGCTATCTACCGGAGAACGGCCCGCTCTATCCCGACATGACGCCCCGCAGCCTGCTCGAATTCTTCGCCGATGCCCGCGGCCTCTCCGGCGACCGCAAACGCGAGCGGATCGAGGCGGTCGTGAAGCAGTGCGAGCTCGGCAGCGTGATCGGCAAGGCGATCGGCAAGCTCTCGAAGGGCTATCGGCAGCGCGTGGGGATGGCGCAGGTGCTCCTCCACGAGCCCGACGTGTTGATCCTCGACGAGCCGACGAGCGGCCTCGACCCCAACCAGATCCGTGAGGTGCGTGAGACGATCCGCCGGCTCGGCGAGAAGAAGACGATTCTGCTCTCCACCCACATCCTCCAGGAGGTGGAGGCGCTGGCCGACCGCGTGATCCTGATCGCGGAGGGCCGGCTGCGGTTCGACGGCACGCCGGCCGAACTGCGTAAGGAAGGCCGCGGGCTCGACGAGCGGTTCTACGAACTCACCCGCTCGGCGTGAGCCGGCGAAACCCCCTGCGGGAGCCACGGCCGCGCTCGCAGCCGCCGGTGCCTCCCGCGAGACACCCGAACAACGACGATGGAACGAGGAGCTTTGCAATCATGAAATGGCACGTGCTCGACGCGGTCTTCAAGCGAAACTTCGTCGCCTACTTCTCGAACCCCACGGGCTACGTCTTCATCTGCGTGTTCGTGCTGCTCGGGTCGCTCGCCGCCTTCTGGCCGCCGGAGTTTTTCAACTCGAACCTCGCGAACCTCGACCAGCTCAACCGCTACCTGCCCTTCATCCTGCTCGTGTTCGTGCCGGCGATCACGATGAGCGTGTGGGCCGACGAGCGGCGACAGGGCACCGACGAACTGCTACTCACGATCCCTGCGAGCGACTGGGAAGTGGTGTTTGGCAAGTATCTCGCCACCGTCGGCATTTTCACCGTGGCGCTCCTGTTTTCGTGCATCTGCAATCTGATCATTCTTCTGCGCTGGGGCACGCCCGACGGCGGCCTGTTTCTCGCGAACTATCTCGGCTACTGGTTTGTGGGCCTGGCGATGCTCGCGATCGGCATGGTGGCGAGCTTCCTCACGAGCAACCTCACGGTGGCCTTCATTCTCGGCCTCGCGCTCAACGCGCCGCTCGTGATGGCCGACCAGGCCGGCTCCGTGATGGGGCCGAAGCTCGCCGAGCGGATTCGCAGCTGGAGCCTCGCGGAGCAGTTTTCCGACTTCGGCCGCGGCGTCGTGGGGCTCTCGTCGATCGCCTACTTCCTCGGTGTCGTGGCGGTGTGTCTCTATATCGCGATGGTGCTCATCGGTCGCCGGCACTGGGCCGGCCGCCGCGACGGGCCGCAGGTGGGCCTGCACTACGCGGCCCGGTCGGCCGGCCTCGTGCTGGCCGCCATCGGCGCGGTCCTCTTTTTCCGCTCGCTCGACCTGCGGGCCGATCTCTCCGAGGAGCGGATCAGCTCGCTCTCTCCCGACACACGCCAACTGCTCGCCGGCCTCGAGGCCGACCGGCCGATCGACATCAAGGCCTACGTCAGCCCGACGGTGCCGGAGGACTACGCCCAGACGCGGATCAACCTCATCAACATGCTGCGGCAGGTTCAGCGGCTCGGCCGCGGCAAGGTGAACGTCGAGGTGATCTCCACCGAGCCCAAGACGGAAGCGGCGGCGCTCGCCAGCCAGCAGTTCGGGATCGAGCCCGTCACGGTGCTCTCGCGGGTGCGAGGCACCTATCGCGACGAGGAGATCTTTCTCGGCTGTGCGTTCACGAGCGGCCTCGAGAAGGTCGTCGTGCCGTTCTTCGACAAGGGCACGCCGGTGGAATACGAGCTCATCCGCTCGATCTGCACGGCCGCCCAGCAGAAGCGGAAGCGGCTTGGCGTGCTCACGACCGACGCCGATCTCTTCGGTGGCTTCGACATGATGAGCGGCCAGCAGCGGCCGCGGCAGCCGATCGTGGAGGAGCTCGAGAAGCAATATGACGTGGTGCAGGTCGACCCGACCGCGCCGATCACCGAGAGATACGACGTGCTCCTCGCCGTGCAGCCCTCGGCCCTCGGCCCCGAGCAGATGGCGAACCTCGTGGCCGCGGTGCAGGCCGGCCAGCCGATCGCGATCTTCGAAGACCCGCTGCCGGTGCTCATGCAGTCGGTGCCCGGCACGGCCCAGCCGCGCCGCGGCCCGGGCGGACCGATGGCGATGTTTCAGCCGCAGGGGCAGCCCAAGGGCGACATCGGCCAGCTCTGGCAGACGCTCGGCGTGCGCTTGCGGTCGGGGGCCGGGCGGCCTGCGATGGGCCAGATGGGCGTTGATCCGTTCGTCGTCTGGCAAGACTACAACCCGCATCCCAAGCTCGAGCTGCCCAGCGAATTCGTGTTCGTCGACGCCGACATGGGCGCGGGCGGCTCGGAGAAGACGACGGGCTTCAATCCCGAGCAGCCGATCACGTCGGGCCTGCAAGAGGTGCTGTTTCCGTTTCCGGGAGCCATTGCCAAGGACGAGAAGGCCGACATCACCTGGACGCCGCTCGTGCAGACGGGCGTACGGTCGGGCACGATCGAGGTCGAGCAGGTGATGGGCAACCGCGGCGACATGCGGCAGCTCCGCGTGTTCGAGAAGCCGGGTCGGGAGGCGATGGTGCTCGCCGTGGCGCTCGAGCGCAAGGCGCCGGCCGTGCCCGCGGAGGGCGACAAGCCCGCCGCCGCGCCGGCCACGATCCGGGCCGTCGTCGTCGCCGACATCGATCTCCTCGACGGGCGGATCTTCGGCCTCCGCAACCGGCCGGACGAGGTATTCGGGCTCGACTTCGACAACGTGACCTTCGCCCTCAACGTGCTCGACCAGCTCGCCGGCGACGATCGCTTCCTCGACATCCGCAAGCGGAAGCCGCGGCACCGCACCCTCGAACGCATCGAAGACACGGTGGCCGAGGCCCGCGAGCAGGCCGACGCCGAGCGGCAGAAGTTCATCGCCGAGTTCGACGAGGCCGAGCGCGAGGCCAACACGGTGATGCAGAAGGAAGTGGGCGAGTTCGAGAAGAAGATCAAGGAGATGGAGAGTGCCGGCGACGCCGATCCGCAGGCGGCGATGCAGGCGGTGCAGCAGCTCGCCAGCCGGCAGCGGCTCGCCCAGCGGCGGCTCGACACGAAGATCGAGCAGCTCAAGCGCACCCGTGATGCCGAAGTGGAGGCCGTGGAGCGGCAGCTCGGGGCGAAGGTTCGCCAGGAGCAGGACCGGCAGAAGTGGCTGGCCGTGCTCCTGCCGCCGATTCCGCCGCTCGTGGTGGCGTTCTTCGTCTACTTCCGCCGTCGGGCCCTCGAACGCGAGGGCGTGTCGAAGGCGCGGCTTCGCTAACCATGACAAGCAACCCACGTGAACGAGGAGTGAACGGTATGGAATCGGCAACGACCGCGGGAGGGCTGTCTCCCGTGATGCAGCGCACCGCCCTGTTTCTGCTCGGCGGGTTCGGCATGCTCCTGCTCGGCGCGGCGGTGCAGCCGCGGTTCAAGAGCCGCGTGGAGAAGCCGGCCGAGGAGCGGGTGCTGTTTCCCGAGCTCTCCGACGCAGCGAAGGCGGCGAGCCTCGAGATCGTGAAGTACGACGAGGAGTTGGCCACGCTCGCGCCCTTCAAGGTGGTGCAGTCGGGCGGTGTGTGGGTGCTGCCCTCGCATCAGAACTACCCGGCCGACGCCAAGGATCACCTGGCCGCAGCGGCCACGGAGCTCGTGGACCTGAAATCGCTCGACGTGGTGAGTACGTCGCCGGCCGATCACGAGACGTTCGGCGTGATCGAGCCCGACCCCGAGAAGATCAAGCCGGGCATGACGGGGATCGGCGAGCTCGTGGAGGTGCGCGATGCGGCGGGCACGAAGATCGCGCGGCTCGTCGTCGGCAAGGAAGACAAGCGGCCCGCGATGGGCGATGCGGGGGCCGGCAAGAAGCTGCGGTTCGTGCGCAAGGCGGGGCAAGATCCGGTGTATCGGATCGAGATCGACACCTCGAAGTTCACCACCCGCTTCGACGACTGGATCGAGAAAGACCTGCTCAAGCTCTCCCCGTGGGACGTGCGGCGGCTCGTGCTCGATGACTACACGCTCGGGGCGGTGGAATCGGGCGGGCGGGTCATGGTCGAGCAAAACCGCAAGGATCGGATCGAGCTCGCCTACGACGACAAGGACTCGAAGTGGGCGCTCGCGAAGCTCGAGGCCTTCGCCGGCGGCAAGACGGCCAAGGAAGAGAAGCTGGCCGATGGGCAGGAGCTCGCGAGCACCAAGCTCAACGATCTGCGCAACGCGCTTGGCGAACTCAAGATCATCGACGTCGCCCGCAAGCCGGCCGGCCTGAGCGCCGACCTCAAGGGGGCCGAGGCGTTCACCGGCGATCCCGAGGCGGTGACGTCGATGCAGCAGCGGGGCTTCCTGCCGCTCAAGTCGGGCGACATCCTCTCGACCGACGGCGAGACGATCGTGGGCATGAAGGACGGCGTGGAATACGTGCTGCGGTTCGGGGCCGGCACGACGGTGTCGGGTGCCGACAAGAAAGAGGCCGACGCCGCAGAGCCGGCCGACGACGCCGGCGAGACGGCCGGCCGCTATCTGCTCGTGATGGCCCGGTTCAACGAGGGCCTGCTCGAAAAGCCGAAGCTCGAGCCGGTGCCCGACGCGCCGGAGGAGCGCCAGGCTGAGGAGAAGAAGGCTGATGACAAGAAGGCCGACGACGCAAAGAAGGCCGGCGACAAGAAGGACGAGAAGCAGCCGGAGGGCGACGCCGCCGAGAAGCTCAAGGCGGCCGAGGAGGCCGATGCAAAGGCCCAGGCGGCGCTCGAGGAGAAGCGGCGCGTGGAGCGGGAAAACCGCCGCAAGCAGGATGAGTATGACGACAAGGTGAAGGCGGCCCAGAAGCGGGTGCGCGACCTCAACAACCGCTTCGCCGACTGGTACTACATCGTGTCGGACAAGGAATACGCGAAGATCCACCTCACCCGCGACGGCGTGATCCAGAAGAAGACCGAGGAGCCGAAGGAACCCACGCCGCCCAAGTGATCGACCTTGCGGGAGGCGAGGTCAGCCGCGGCGGGGCGCGAGCCCCAGCGCGAGGAAGTCACGCTGCCAGAGCGAGCGGAACACCGCCCGGCCGAGATCGTTGCGATCGGCCTGGCTCCGCTGCGGGAGCACGCCGCTTTCCGACGCCACTGCCACGATCTCGCGGATCGTGCGGCGGCCGTCCATCTGCTGCAGCAGGGCCAGCTGCACGGGGTCGAGCGGCAGACGCCAATCGTGCCGCACCAGATCCGCGCCGTCGAGGCTGCAGCGGTAGCGGAGCGTCGGCACGAAGTCGAGGGACGCGGGCGATGAGAAGTCGATCGCGTAGGTGTCGGTGGCGCGGTCGGGCCGGCAGGCCGTGAAGAAGTGGCAGGCATTGCGGCTGTTGATCCGCTCCATCACGGACCACTGCTGCCGCTCGGGCAGGGCGGCGACGGCGGCGTAGAACGGGCTGCCCGGGCCGGCCGGCGGGTAGTAGGCCGACTTCAGAAACCATTCCTGGAACACGAGCCCCGCGGAGGCGACGAGGTCGAGGCAGTCGTCGACGGTGTAGCTGCGGTCGCGACCGTGCAGGAACGTGTCGACGAGGCCGGCGTCGAACTGCAGATCCGGAGCGAGCGTGAGATAGCTCCTCAGCGGATGCTCCTGCGGCAGCTGGGCGATCGCTTCCTTCACCATCAGCACCGAGGCGTCGCTTTGGCGCAGCCCCAGTTCGCGGAACACCCCCTGCATCATTTCGACGCCGATGCGGCCGTAGCGGGCGTAGAGCATGAGGGCGAGCACGCCATCGGGCCGCAACTGCGCGGCAAGAGCCTTCGCGCCCGCGAGCGGGTCGGCGAGATGGTGGAGGACGCCGGTGGACACGATCAGGTCGAAGTCGCGCTGCAGCGTGTCGACCCGCTCGATCGGCAGGTGGTGCAGATCGAGGTTCTGCATGCCGTATCGCTCCTTGAGCCGACGGTGATGATCAAGCGACGGCTGGCTGACGTCGATCGCCACCACCCGCGCCGCCGGATTTGTGTAGGCGAGCACGGCCGCCTGGTTGGTACCGCAGCCGGCCACGAGGATGTCGAGGTCGGGCCGACGGGCTCGGCTCGGCCAGAACATCCGCCAGGCGTGGCTGGGATCGAACCACTGCCAGTTGTTGGTGAGCCAGGCGGGAAGGTCGTGGATCGGGGCCGGATAGACCCACTTCTCGTACTGTTTGACGACGACGTCGTCGAGCGGGCTTGCGGCCATGGGCGGGTTCCTGTCGTACACGTGCATCGTCGTCGACCGGACAGTTTGCACCGCCCGTATTGTGCGGGGTACGCTGCCGCAGATTCCAGGGATCCGTCTCCCGGTGCGGGATGCGGTCGTGGATTGGTCTCGTCCGCCGCAGGAGGCGCTTTCGATGCGATCGTTGTTGCACACGCTGTTCCCCCGCACGCTCAAGACGGTGGGTGGTATCCGCCGCAGGGGG
>Ga0208856_1000423_pt1 | contig 16562 bp, 19 predicted proteins | sample LakMenEpi13Jul12_FD_150690 | JGI IMG/M metagenome (GOLD analysis project Ga0208856, IMG submission 150690) | Freshwater microbial communities from Lake Mendota, WI - 13JUL2012 deep hole epilimnion (SPAdes) | ecosystem: Environmental > Aquatic > Freshwater > Lentic | place: Lake Mendota, Madison...
TCGGAAATGGCGGAGGCCATCGCGCTCGGCGGCGCGAGCGATGCGGCGGCCACGAAGGAAGTGAGCGCGAGCATTGAGCGGCTCATTCATTACGCGGGCTGGGCGGACAAATTTGTGCAGGTGCTCGGCAGCGTGAACCCGGTGTCGTCGCCGCACTTCAATTTCACCGTGACCGAGCCGATGGGAATCATCGGCGTGATCGCGCCGGATGAGGCGCCGCTGCTCGCGCTCGTCTCGCTCATCGCGCCCGCGATTGCCGGTGGAAATTCCGTCGTCGCGCTCGCCTCGCAGGCGCGGCCCTACCCCGCGATCGTGCTCGGCGAAATGCTCGCGACGAGCGACCTGCCCGGCGGTGTGGTGAACATCCTCACCGGCCAGCGCAGCGAGATGCTGCCCACATTTGCCACGCATGAACATCTCCGCGCGCTGAGCGGCGTTGCAAATGCCGACGAGCGCAAGCAGCTCCGCCTCGGTGCGGCCGAGAGCGTAAGGCGCACGCGGCTGCAAAAATCCGAGGACGCGCCGGACTGGTTCGCGGACAGCGCGCAGGGCGTGCATGAGATCCGCGAGCTGATCGAATTCAAGACGACGTGGCATCCCATAGGCGCGTGAGCCCCGGCTACTGATAGCGCGCTACTTCAGCGCCTCGCGCACTTCGTCGGTCAGCCGGTATCCGGCGAGCGCGATCTGCCGCTCGGCGATGGCGAGCGCCTTTTCCTCGTAGTCGGCGGGCAGTTCACCGGCGGTGGCCGCAGTCAGGCCGTATGCGATCGTGTGCTTGCGCCATCCGTCGCTGATCGCGAATGCGCGGCTTTCGAGGCTCCAGCTTTCCGGCGTCTTGTGTTCGGTCAGTTCGGGCAGCGCGGTGCGCGGAAATTTCGTGGCGATTTCCTTCGCGCGATGATCGGAGGCGAGGACGATCGTGAGCGGCACGGGACGGAAAAGCTGGCCACCGGAGCCGAAGAGCTGATCCCAGAATGCGTGCAGCTTGATCGCGTGGCCGCCGGGCGGTTTCACCCACGCGTTGTTCCCGCCGCGGTCGCCCTCGGGTGTTTTGAAGTTTTCATCGAAGAGCGTCTCGCAGTGCATCGGCTGGTGGACGTCGCCGACGAGGTGGAGGAGGTAGCTGAGCATTTTTGCCCTCGTGCGAACGTCGAAGTTTTTCGTGAGACGCTGCACGGCGCGTGAGGATTTCGCGATGCCGGCGAGGACGTCGTTGCCGGGCGTGGGAGCGGGCTTCATCGGGAAATCCGGCGGGATGAGCGGGTAGTCCACGTAGTGCCACTCGGAAAAAGTCTCGGGGTTGTCGTGGCTGCGGATCTCGTCGGCGTAGAGGCTGGCGAGCATCGCGTAGAATTTTCCACGGGGCAGATCGGGCAGGCCGGCCTCGGGATACTGCTTCTGCCACACGGCGAACTTTGTGTGGTTTTTCAAAATGTCGTCAAACTTCGCGCGCTCCACCTCGGTGAGCTGGTCGTATGCGAACGAAGCGGCGATCATGTGCCCTGGCGCACTCCATGCGAGTGAGCGCGTGCTGAGCGGAAGCAGGAAAATGGAACAGGCGAGGAGGATCTTTCTCATGGTGGTGCGGGGGAGGATGACGAACCTGCGCCGCTCTTCTCCGACAGCGGCGGCGCAGCGTGACCCGGCCAAGCTGCGCCGCGCCGCAGAGTTTGTAAAACAGGAACATGGGCCGCATCTGACAACCGGGCCTTGAGCCGCGCGGATCGCGGACGTAGAGTGTGCCATGCCCGTCGCCGGTCTCGATCTCGTCGCAGAAATCCAAGCGCTCAAACATGAGCGCAACGCCGTCATTCTTGCGCACAATTATCAGGTGAAGGAAATCCAGGAGCTTGCCGATTTTGTCGGCGACTCGCTCGGGCTCGCATACAAGGCCGCGGAGACGAAGGCGGATGTGATTGCGTTTTGCGGCGTTCATTTCATGGCGGAGACGGCGAAAATCGTGAACCCCACGAAGACGGTCGTGCTTCCCGATCTGAATGCGGGGTGCTCGCTGAGCGATTCATGCCCGGCGGAGAAGCTGGAGGCGCACCTGCGCGCGAACGCGGACAAGAATTATTACGTCGTCGCCTACATCAACTGCTCCGCGGGCGTGAAGGCGCTGTGCGATGTGATCTGCACGAGCGGCAACGCGGCGAAGATCGTCGAGCGCGTGCCGAAGGATCGGAACATCCTCTTTGTCCCAGATGAGAATCTCGGGCAGTGGGTGATCGAGCATACCGGGCGGCACATGGATCTTTGGAAGGGGAACTGCTACGTCCACGTCGAGTTCACACGGCAGTCCATTGACCGCATCAAGGCCGAGTGGCCGGACGCGCCGGTCGTCGCTCACCCGGAATGCACGCGCGCAGTGCGGCTGCTCGCGGACGAGGTGTGCTCGACGGAAAAGATGATCTCATTTTGCAAGCAGCACCCGTCGCAGGCATTCGTGATCGTGACGGAGAGCGGGATGCTGCACCGGCTGCGGCGCGAGGTGCCGGGGAAACATTTCATCGCCGGCCCGACGGATAAGTGCGCGTGCGCCGACTGCCGCTACATGAAGCTGAACACGCTTGAAAAACTCCACGCGTGCCTGCTGAACCGCGAGCCGCAAATCATCATCCCCGAGCCGGTGCGCGCTCGTGCGGAGCTGCCGCTGCGGAGGATGCTGGAGTGGAGCCGGTGAGGAAAACCGTGACGCTGCGAGCCGTGACGCGTGCCAATTTTCCGCAGCGATCCCTCTGCGCAGTGGCGCTGATTTTCGGCGCGCTGCTGTGCGGATGCGAGGATCGCAGCAAGACGGCGCGCGATGCCGCGGAGGATCTGGCGCGGCACTTTGCTGAGCAACGATTTGCCGAGGCGTATCAGCAGGCTGCGTCCGCGTTCCGATTCACGCGCTCGGGGAGTTACTTCGAGGCACGTGTGCGCGACCTCGGCCTCTGCGATGCGCGCGAAGTCAAATGGGGCGAACCGGAGCGCCACGGGAGGCTGGCCACGATCCGCGGAGTATTTAAGTTCAAGGACGGCAGCATGCTCCCGTTGAATTTCGACTTCAGCATGGAGGACGGCGGCTGGCGGCTCATCGAGGCCCGCTCGGACCCCGCTCCCGGAACCGGCAAGGTCGAGGATGTATTCGCCGTCGCATCGCGCACGAAGGACACCATCGGGGCAAGAGCGATGGAAATCCTGGAACCGAATGCTGTCGAGATCCCCGCGGAACCGCAGCTCCGGCAGCTCGCGGAGGACACGCTGCTGCTGTTCAACGAAGCTATCCAGAATGGCGGGGATTTTTCCCCGCTGTACGCCGCGGCATCCGACCGTTGGAAATTCCGGGGCCGCGATCCGGGCGAACTCGCCTACGGCGGCTCCGACCCCTCTCGTCTGGCCAAATTGGATCCCTACAACAACGAGAACCGCCTGACCGCGGCGGCGCTGCGCAACGCCTTCGCCGCAGCGATCGACGCCAAGGTCGATCTCTCCCCCATCAAGGGAAAAAAAATCATCCTCTCCGAGCCTGCGCGTGTGAATTCCGACGGCGTGCTGAACGTGAACGGCACCTTCGATTCACCCGTTTACCAGGCGAACATGCCGGGCCAGAACAGAAAGGTGGAGTTTGGCCTCGAATACGTGCGCGAGGCGGCGCAGTGGAAACTCTTTGGCCTCACGGTGAGAATTATCGCCGCGGACAAAGCGCCCGCGAAGTAGGCCTACCCCCGCAGCACGGCGAGCGCGCCGACGAGCGACGCGGTATCGGTGATGCTCAGCACTGGCGTGTCCTTGCGCGTGCGCTTCACGAGGCCGGCGATCACGCCGCCGGGGCCGAGCTCGATGAAAAGCTCCACCTTCTCCACATCCACGAGGAATTCGATCGTCTCCGTCCACCGCACCGAGCCGGTGACTTGCGCGGCGAGCGCGGCGCGGATTTCGGCGGGATCGGCGACGGGGCGTGCGGTGACATTCGCAACGACGGAAAATGCGGGCGGCTGCATCGGCGTCGCGGCGAGCTTCGGCGCGAGCGCATCAGCGGCGCTCTGCATGAGGCGCGAGTGGTATGCGCCGGCGACGTTCAGCTTCGCGGCCTTGCGGATGCCGCGGTCGCGCACGACTTCCAGCGCGGCGTCAATCTTCGCGTCCTCGCCCGAGATCACGATCTGGCCGGGGCTGTTGAAATTTGCCACGTCCACGCCGAACTCCGTGGCGATCTGCCGCACGAGCGTCTCGTCTCCGCCGATCAGCGCGGCCATCGCGCCGGTCGTGCGTTCGCAGGCCTCCTGCATGAGCCGTCCGCGCTCGGACACGAGACGCAGGCCGTCGGCAAATGTGAACGTGCCCGCCGCAGCGTGCGCGGTGAATTCGCCGAGCGAAAGCCCCGCCGCGATGTGGACAGGCAGCGCGGGCAGTTCGGAGCGAAGAGCGGCGAGGCACGCGAGGCCGTGAACGAAGAGCGCGGGCTGGCAGTTTGCCGTCTTCACGAGTTCGGAGTCCGGGCCGGAGAAAGTGACGGTGCTCAGCGGGCGGCCGAGGATCGCATCGGCCTCGCGGAAGAGTGCGTCGGCAGCGGGGAATTTTTCCGCGAGGTCGCGGCCCATGCCGACGGCCTGCGCGCCCTGCCCGGCGAAAAGTAGTGCGATGCGTTTTGTCATTCCCCTCGCATAGTGCAGGCGCGGGCAGGCGCGCAAGAGCGCGGTGATTCAGCCGGAGACACGGCCGGCGGATTCGTTCCTCATGCACACAGCAGAGAGAATCGCGACGACACTGCGTCGTCGTTCATGCTCAATGCGTGCCCATGAAGCTCTGCAGTTTCACCGGCATCAGTATCGGCGGAGCGGTCGACTGGTAGCTCGGTGAGACGGTTGGAACGATGACTGCGCTCCTGGCAAGTGGAGTTGGTGGCGTGCTCGGCGTCTATTTCGGCTGGCTGGTGGCGAGGAAGTATCTGAATTGACCTTTCCGGCGGGCCCGTGCGTCCACACATCCCCAAAAAAAGTGCCGGACCACTGGCAGACTTGCCAATGGCCCGGCTGTTCCCCCCAGAACAATTTCACTTTCACCCACCTCCCGCCGATTGCAACAAGAGATTGTGAAAATTTTCACAAGCAGTCTTCGCGCTCTTCACCACGGAGTTGAACCGCCCATCGGCAAGCCCCGTCGGCCCAGTGCCAGAAGCGAAGCTGCTCATATTTGCACTCCCCGCCGCTCATCGCGCTGGTCGTCCCACAAGCTCCGGTTGGCGGGCTGAGCGCAAAGCACCCTGCCCTGCAAGCCGCCCTGCGCGAAGACGTCGCACCGGAGGTGAAGGCGGTTGTTTCCCAATCGTTCTCAATGCGTCACTGGGTCGTTACACAGCTGTGCGAGGAGTGCGTGATGAAAGCACTCAAGACCACTCTCACCGCCCTTTGCATCGCGTGGCTCGCGACCATGACTCTGTACGCCCAAACACACCGCCACAGTCAACAAATTCGCCGGAAGATGCCACGCCCAGTCTGGGAAATCATCCACAGGACCGACCTCGCAAGGTGACGGGCTTCAGCGTGAGGTCGAGAACGGGCGTTCAAGCGCCGAATTGTCGAATGCCCGAGAGTCGTCGCTTCAAAAGCCCCAAAAAACGAGCCTCACTTCTTTTTCGAAGCGGGTTTGTGAGGCGTGCCGGACTTGGCGGGGGCAACTGCGGCTTGGCGCTGATGTTCCTTTTCCTCAAGGCGCTTCGCATAAACCTCGCACTTCGCGATCTGAGTCTCAGGCGGGTCGTTGATGATGATCGGCTTCGCCCGCACGATTCCCAGCAAGAGTGCCTCGGCGAGCCACTGTTGGCCTTCAGCGGAAGCAAACTGGCCTGCCTCGGCCTTGTTGCTCAGGAAACCGCATTCAACAAGCACGGCGCATCCCAGCGTGCTGACCAGCACGGCGTAGTCCTGGGAACCGATGCCGCGATTGGGTGTGTCGTGCGATTCATCAAGCGCCTCCTGGATGGTCTGAGCAACGAACCTGCCTGAGGGGCTTTGGGAAAAATAGTAGGTGGAGAAACCGCTGGCACCCGTTCTGGAAGAGGCGTCGAAGTGAATGCTGAGCAAAAGTGAATCCGGATGGCGGTTGGCAATCTTCACCCGATCGTCGAGCGAAATGTAAGTGTCGGTCCTGCGTGTCAACACGCACTTGATGCCTTCATTTTGGAGAAGCTTTTCCAGCCGGTGCGCCACAGCCAGCGTCGTGTCCTTTTCCTTCACACGATACCACGCCGTTCCTTCGTCAATGCCGCCATGACCGGGATCAAGGACGACGGTATCGAATGCATTCGTCGTCGAAGCCGCCAGAAGCGACAGAAACAGCGCGCCAAGGGCGGCTATTGTTCGCGGAAGTTTCATGACCGTAGCAACAGCATTTGACGTCTGCTGGCGATGCGTTGCAAGCGATTCCGCACGAGAGATCTTCGCTGCCTACGAGGGGCTGATCTTCGCTCCGGTGAGCCTCACGGCCGTGGGAAAAAACGGGCGCATGTAGAGACTCCACTCGCTTCTCCGCCCAATTGTGGTAAAAGTCGCCATGAAGCTAAATTTCAGATTTTCACTTCGGGGTCCAGATCGGGTGTCGGACGCACTTGCAACCGTGCTTTCCAGCAAAGGAGCATGGGAATTTAAGACCCTGTTCGAATTGGTTCACGCCAATCTGAGGGCCAAGGATTTTGCAAGAGGCGGCGACGAAATGCTCCGCCTGCGCACCCATGAGAAGCTTCAAAATTTCCTGTCTGCGGGCATCGTCACGAAGAATGGGAAAGAATACAAAGGCGTCCCAAAGGCGCTGGCTGCCTTCGTCAAAACTTCGGCGGAGTTCAATGCCAGGTTTGCCTCGGGCACCCACACCTACCCGGCTCACAAAGTCAGCGGTGCGGGAGGAGTGGCAACGGTAATGGCGGAAGCCGCCAAAACAAAACCGGCGGCCAAAAAAGTGAAGCCGGCGAAAAAAGTAAAAGCGCAATCGGTCAAGGTGTAAGACAAACGGCGCGAAAAATCTGTGGCCGGGGTGCTGCAGCGGAATGACTGGATTGCTCAGATGCAAAAAACAAATCGCTGAGTCCCTGTGGAGATGTGTAACTCTGGCCGTTCCCTCCAATGTTTTCCTCCAGAGCAAAAAAGAAGGCAGCGTGGGTTCAGGCCGCTCTTGAGCGGTTTGAGCGTCCTCTCCTGCAATACGCCCAAAGCATCCTGCAAGACCTCGACCGCGCACGCAACACGGTGCAGGAGACGTTCATGCGGATGCACAAGCAGGAGCAAACTGCCATCGAGGGTCATTTGTCGCAGTGCTGCGCACCTTCGCCCAGAGTGTCTGACCGTTGGGCTCAAACACGGCCCACTTCGTTGCATTTCTCAATGAGCGTTTGAGGCGGGCAAGATAGCGCCGGATTTTCACATGCCTTCCGTTCGCTGCAAGTTTCACAGTTCGGCGTGCTGCGGGCTTTCTTTTCACGCGCTCGTGAGCTGCAACCATAATTGGAAGCCCTGCGATCGTCAGCTAAAAGAGGAGCGGCGCAGGTGGACTCAAACGCTGAGCTTTGAAGCTCACCCCAATCACGCAACGACCCCTGGCGTGCTGACGTTGGCTGGCTTTGAGATTTCCAGTTGTCCCGCAAACGTGGCTCCGTCCTCCATCGCAAGGCGGAATGTCTTGAGACTGCCTTGCAAGTGGGCCGTCGCTTTCAAGCTGCACCTCTGGGCCACTCTCGCTTCCCCGTCCACAATTCCGGAGCTGGTGAGATTGTCCACCACGATGGATTTTGCATGAATCTCAGCCCCTTCACCGACGACAAGCGAGCTGCCTTCCACAGAGCTGCCCTTGAATTTCCCCTCGAACACCAATTCGCCTTGGAACTTCAGAGACCCAGTGATTTCGATGTCCTTGCCCACTCTGCTTGAATTCATGCTCATCCTGCTAATTCACCAGTCGCCGGGCTTTCTGCAATCGCAATCCGTGTCTTGAGATTGGCCGGCCGCACACGAAGACTGACTGGCCTTGCTCCGTTTACCGGGAAGAATCTGTCATTGCCTCATTCCCGGACGGATCGGACACATTATCCGAAAAGCGGAAATGGGTGTCAGGCGAATGGTGTCAACCGAATGAGGGAAAATGGGATCCGCCGAAGCGTCCGCCTCACCGGCAAGGCGTGCCGTTCCTTCGCCGGATCTCCCTCACTTTCATTCGTGTGGCACTCATCGCTCTTTTTAGGTTTACCCCAAAAAGCCATGCCGGGCAGGCAGCGCAAAGTCCCTGTGCGCTTTGCTGGCTCTGCCAGATTTTCCTCCTCTCACGACCGCTTCCGGGAGGAGCGCTGCTACTTCGGGGCGTACCAGCGCACGATCGTGAGCGTCGCGCGGAGCTGCGTCTTGTCTTCGCGGTTCACCTTGATCTCGCAGCCTTCGATCGCCGTGAATTTTTCCGGGCCTTGGAGTTCGAGGAGGAAATTAAACACCCCGTCCCACGTTCCCTTCGCGTCGAATTTCACGCCGAGCGCGATGTGGCCGGGCAGGTTCACGGGCGTGCCGGGTGCGGGTGCTTCGAGCGTCACGGTGTGCTTTTTCGCAATCTCCAAGATTGCCTCGCGCATCTCCTTGCTCGCGACGTCGGAGTCGCTGAGCACGGGCATTTTTTCGTTCAGCAGCGCGTCGCGCTTCGCCCAGAGGTTGCGCTCGGTCTCGCGCTTTTTGAGCGTGTCAATCTTCACCTGCGTCATCGCGAGTTTTTGCGTGAGCATGGCGCGGTTCGAGAGGAAAAACTTGATCAGGTAAAAATTCAGCAGCACGCCGATGACGATCGCGGTGATGCTGAGCAGGGTTTTCTCCCGCTTGTTCATGTTCGCGACGAGGTTCATTTCGGCTTCCCCGTGACGGTGAATGTGACCTTGTCGTCCTTCAGCGGCTGCTCGGGCGGCGTGTAAAGCTCGAAGCCGTCGAGCTCCTTGTCCGCCTTCAGCTTTGTGACGAGCGCGAACCGCGCGTCCGTCGTGCCCTCGCCCTTTGCGACCCACTCGCGGGGGCTGAATGAAAACGAGGTGAAGAACATGCTCTTGTCCTCCGGGATCGCCGTGATGAGCTGATGAAGGACCTCGGTGATGTAGCGTTTTGGATCGAGCACGGGGCCGAGCGATTCCCAGCGGGCCATCTGTTTCTCGATGCCGGCAAAGCGCGGCTTCATCGCGAGGTGCTCGCGCTCTACGGCCTGCACACGGTTCTTCAGCCACGTGAGGTAGCCGAATGCCCCGGCGATTAGCACGAGCCAGATGACGCCGGCGATGAGCAGGTTCTGCCGCAGCGTGTCGCCGCGTGCGCGGCTGCGCAGCTCGGCCTGCCACGCGGGCGGGAGCAGATCGAGCGTGGCCTTCGCGCGCGGCAGCGCGCCGAGCTTCTCCACGGGTTTTCCAAAATGCTGCACAAGACCGTCGGCGAGATCACCGGCTTCCTCGGAGATCCGGATCTCGGAAAAATCCGCGGGCACGCCCTGAAGTTCCGCGGAGAGCAGGAGGCCGGGCAGTTCGCCGAGCACCGCATCCGGGCCGAGGCCGGGGATCGGCTGCGCCCATGCGAGCTTGCCGTCGCTCACGATCGCGCATGCGGTCTGGCCTTGCTCGGGCCACAGCGCGAGGATGGTGCCGGTGTCCGGGCATGACGCGGCGACGCGCAGTGCCTGAAGCGTGATGCGGCCGGGGACGCGGCCCTTCTCGCGCATCGGCGCGCAGAGCGTGTCGAGCTGCGCACGCGACGCGGCGAATGTGATCACGGTGCTCTCATTTTCACCCTGCGAGAGAATCTCGAAGCCGTGGCTCACGTCCTCGAGCGGGTACGGCAGGGTCTTTTCGAGCTGGAGCTGGAGCATGTCGGCAAGCTCCGCGCGGTCGGTGGACGGGAGCTTGTGCCGCTCGATGAGCACGGACTGGCACGGCAGCGCGAGCTCCACGTCCGCATTTGTAGGCAGCGCGGCGATCGCCTCGCCCAGCGTGGGGGCGCTCTGTTCCGCGGCACCGCCGACGCTCACGCGCCAGCCGTGCGCGTCGGGACCAAGGAGGGCCGGGGTTACGCCGTTTTGCTTCATTCTTTCCAGTTCACGATCTGAGGATTCTGGCTTCCTTTACGGGCGACGACGGTGACTTGTCGAACGACTTTTCCCGACCAGCCCTCGGATTTGATCTGCCAAGTGTTGTCGCGAAGCATGATCAGGCCGCCGAGCGCCGCGAACTGCGTCTTGTTCAGGCCGAGGAATCCCTGCACCGTCTCGAGTTTCTGGATCGGCGGATCGTCCTGCGTGCCGTGAATGCCGTCGCCGCCGCGCCGCCATTGCAGGAAGCCCTCGATCGCCTGGTCGCCGACGCCGGGGAGCAAGCGGAGGATGTTTGCTTCCGCCGCGGTAAGATCGATCGGCCCCTGCGAATAGACGGTGAGGTCGTCCTTCCAGCCCGGCTGCGAAGTGAGCGCCTCAGTGCCCGCGACCTCGGCGAGTTCCTCGACGGTGAGGAACGACCCGCGGTTCGGCGGGTGGTAGCCGGGGCCGTCCTCCTGGCCGTTCGTGCGCTTCACATTGTCCGCGTCGAGCCAGTCGAGAATGCAATCCACCATGCGGTCGCGCGTCTGGTAATCAATTCCGCGCGAATCGAGCCAGCGGCGGAAAATATCGAGCTTGCGCTGGTCTTCGCCGGCGAAAAGGAAGTTCAGGTTCAGCTTCGCGCCCTCGCTTACCATGCGGACGCGGAAGCCGGGGTCGTGGTTTTCCTCCAGCTTGAGCGCATCCGTCTCCTTGCTCGTGAGCGGGTGCATCGCGATCGCCAGCCCGCTGTGCGCCATCGCGCGCGCCTCAATGTCGTTCAACGTCTCGCCGGACACCGTGACGGTCTGCCGGATGTAGCCCGCCCAAAGCAGCACCGCGCCGGTGAGCACGATGATCGCCCACAGTGCGATGAGCAGCGCAGCGCCGCGCGCCGGGGAAATTTTCCGCAGTCGTTTTTTTGAAACCACGAAGGGACACGAATGGACACGAATGGAATGCCTGCCTGCAAACTTGGCTGGCTCTTTGAAGGAAGATTTTTCTCGTGCAAACACGCACCCCGCCCCGCCCCATTCGTGTCCATTCGTGTCCATTCGTGGTTCTCCGGAGATCGCGTTCATTGCACGGCGGAAACGGGGATGCGCAGCACGGCTTCGTAGGGCACGTCGTCGCCCTCGCGCGTGATGCTCAGGATCACAAATGCGGGCCGTGCGGTCGGATCGCGCCATGAGTCGAGGAGCTGCCCGAGCCGCGAATCCCAATACCGGATCCGCATCGCCGACACGCGTTGTAGCAATGGCACCCACGTCGCGTCCTTGTCGCTGCCGCCTGCGACGAGACCGCTCTCCGTCTCCAGCAGCGCCGGCCTGCGCCAGTAGCCGATCTCGTACTTGTTGGAATTTTTCTCCACCGGCTGGATGCGCAGCTTCACGCGGTACTCGCCGCTCACCGCAGTCGTCATCAGCCCCGGCCCGCCGCGCGACCGCCACTCGATCGAATCAAAATCCGCGCCGTTCAGCTTGATGCTTTCGCCCTGGATGTTCGTCTGGCCGCGCGCGGGCAGGCTGTAAAATTCCTCCTGCACGAGCGCCACGAGCCGGTCCACGCGCAACTGTTCCTCGGTATCCTCGACGGACACCGCCACTGCGCGCACCGTGGACTGCACGAAGCGAAAAATGCCGACCGTCGTGAACCCGATGATCGCCACCGCCAACATCACCTCGAGCAGCGTGAAGCCGCCGCGCGCGCGGAACACAGCCATCCTGGCTGTGCGGCGTGCGGGCTGGGAAGCCCGTGTTCCGGCATGCCGCTGGGAAAATGGACGCAAAATTTTCATCGCTGCTTCGGATAGACGATGAACGAGAGATCGCGATGGATCGTCTCGCTGCCGGCCTTCCAGCTCACGTCGAGCCTCACCTTGTAGAGGCCGAAAAGTTCCTGCTCCTTTTCGTTCAGCAGCTTCATCTGCTCGCGCGTGATGTTCATCGTCATTCCCTCCCACGCGCCCTTGAGCGGCTCGGTCATCGTGTCCGCGAGCGGCAGCGCCTCGGTCTCGATCTGCGTCTGGTAATTCGCGAGCACGCGCTGCGCGAGACCCTCCTCGCGGCGGATGCGCTCGGAGCGCATGCAGTTCTGCACACAGCGGCTCAGCCCGATCACCGCGAGCGCAAAGATGGCCACCGCGAGCATCGCCTCCAGCAGCATGAAGCCCGCGGCTTTTTTCCGGGAATGGCGGAGGGCTTTCATCGGATCGCAAGATCAATGAGTTCGCCGTGGCCGGTCAGCGGATCGTATTGCGCGGACCACGAACCCTCGGGGCCGCTGTAGCTCACGATCACCGGCTCGCACGTCCCGCTGCGCCAGAAGGTCCACACGCCGGGCGTGTCCTTCGGCGCGAGCAGCGCGGCGTGACGATCGAGCGTGAAGCCCTCGTCGTTTGAAATCGGCAGCTCCTCCGGCTGCGCGTCGCCGCTCTCGATCTCCTCGGGCCTCGGGTCGTCTGGCTGGAGCACGATGCGATCTTGCTCCCATGAGATGGACCACGGGCGCTGCTGGCGCACCGCGTTGAGCTGCGCCTTGCGCGCGAGCCCGTCGAACCGCTCGAACGTCTCGCGCAACCGCCGTTCGCGCGAGACGCCGCGCATGTTCGGGATTGCCAGCACCACCACCGCGATGGCGATGGCGAGCGCGAGCATCATCTCGATGAGCGTAAAAGCGCGCCTGGAGGAGAGGTTCTGCATGAGCCCGGAAAGGTGCCCGCGCCGCCGGAAAATGCGAGCGGCTTTCGTTTTCAAGTCTGCTCGCGTAACCGCGCCAGTCTGCGCTTGCCGCTCGCGCCGACACCGCGCACGGTGCGCGCGATGAACCCGCCGGAATTGCCGCCAGCGCCACAAAAAGACGTGGGCAGCTTACTTCGTTTCCCGACGCCCTGGCAGCGCAAGACAATGTGGACGGCGCTCGCGACCGTCTCCGTCACCGCGATGATCACGCTCGGGGTGGGCTTCATTTACATCTTCTCGCAGGTCATGGCGTACCTGCAGCCGATCCTCGTGCCGTTCGCCATCGCCGGCGTGCTCGCGTACCTGCTCGAGCCGGTTGTCGCGCGGCTCGTGAAGTTCGGCACCACGCGCCACCGTGCCGTCACTGCGGTCTTCGCCTTCACCACGCTCGCATTCGTCGGCATCATGTTCTGGCTCGTGCCGATGATCTCCGGGCAGACTAGGAAGCTCGCGAAGAAGGTGCCCGAGATCACCAAGCAAGTCCGCCACGGCGTCTCCGGCCTGGCGCTCTACGTGCGGGAAAAAACCGGGATCCACATCATCCCCGACGAGCTGTACGAACTCGCGCAACCGCAGCCCGCACCGACGCCCGCTTCCAAGCCGACGCCTCCGGATAAAGTAAAGCCGCAGCCCGCGCCCCTCGCTCCCTCTGCGCCGGAAAAACCCGTGGCCGATCCCGCCGCAGGCACCAAACCGCCTGCGGAAACGGATCCCAAACCCGCCGCCGTCCCCCCAGTGCCGGAGACCGGGACACCGAAAGCCGAGGAGGTCATCCGTAACATCAGCACTGGCGAATGGCTCAACAAGGCGCTGCCCAAGATATTTCAGAGGGTGTGGGACTTTTTCACTTCCAGCCTCGGCGGCTTCCTCGGCCTCTTCGGCTTCCTGCTCTCGCTCATCATCGTCCCGCTCTACCTCTTCTACCTTCTCGCCGAGTCGCCGCACATCGCGGCCTCGTGGACGAAATACGTCCCTCTGCGCGCGAGCGAATTCAAGGACGAGGTCGTCGCCTGCCTCATCGAAGTGAACAGCTACCTCATCGCCTTCTTCCGCGGGCAGCTCGTCGTCAGCACCATCAATGGCATCGCCACCGGCACGCTGCTCGGAATCGTCGGCCTCGACTTCGGCATCCTCATCGGCCTCGGCCTCTGCTTCCTCGGCATCATCCCGTACATCGGCATCACACTCTGCTGGATTCCCGCCGTCATCATCGCATCGGTGCAGGGCGGGAGCTGGCTCGTGCCCGCGAGCGCCGCATGGTGGGTTTTCCCCGTCGTGGTCACGGGCGTGTTTGTCGTCGTGCAGCAGGTGGACGGCATCTTCGTCACGCCGAGGATCGTCGGCGAACGCGTCGGCCTGCATCCGGTCACGGTCATTTTTTCCGTCTTCCTGTGGTCGCTGCTGCTCGGCGGATTGCTCGGCGCGATCCTCGCAGTGCCGCTCACCGCCACGTCGAAAGTCATCCTGCGCCGCTACGTCTGGGAGCGCAGCATCGCGCCTCCGGCGGAAAATGTGCCGCTTGCGAAGAAGGAAACCTTGGCGGAAAATTCATAGGCCATGAATGCGAACCCCGCGCCGACCTCACCCTCTGCACCGAAACCGCCCAAGCCGAAAGGCCCGCGCGTGATCGTCTCCGGCCTGAACCGCCGGGACGTCATCATCGGCGTGCTCGTCGCGCTCGCCGTGATCGGCTTCATCGCATTCGCCGTCCTGAACTCGGGCGGATACAAGGAGCACAACAAAATCACCGGCGTCGTCCGCAGCCACGAAGCACCCGGCCCGCGCGAGATGCTCATGATCGTGAGCAAAAAAGGCGTGACGGAAAAAACCGCCGACACCGGCTATTCGCTGAAGATCTGGGTCGAATCCGAGAAGCGCGAATACGAAGTGATGGTGAGCAAGGAAGACTTCGACAAGGCGAAGGACGGCGACGAGATGAGCTTCCTGCGCCCGAAGAGCGAGCAGCGCTGAGCCTGTCGTGTGCTTTGCGACGCCGGAGGCGTCATGGAGGCGCGGAGCGCCGGTGGAACGTGACCTCCGGGCACGCTTCTTCGGCGGGGCGCAAGCATTCCATCCGGGGAACGCGCCCGGGAGGTCGCGTTCCACCGGCGTTCCGCGCCGCTGAACTCGGAACCGCGAGCACGGCCACACTTTTACTTGAACCACACCAGCGTGCGAGACCGTGAGGCCGGGACGGCGCGCGCGGATTCGGGATTCGGGCGCAAGCTGCGATCGCGCGGCATGCCACGCTGAAGCGTGGGGCTACTCTTGCTGCGCGTCGTAGTCGGCCCAGAACTCGGCCATGGGGCGGTAGCGGCCATTGCTGTCGAAGGCGATGTATTGGAGGCTCGGCTGCTGGCGCAGCGGTTCGAGGGAGACTTTGATTTGGCTGAGTTCGGAAATGAGGAGCTTCTGCAACTGGCGCAGTTCCAGCAGCATCGCGTAGTCGGCGATTGGGTTGTTGCGGATCATCAGTTCCGTGAGCGGCAGGCCCGCCGGCGGTGAAGGTCGGCGATTCGATTGCTTCCAGTATTCAGGACTTTGAGTGGCTTGCCTCGCAGCGGGGTGAGGTTGGCGATGCTGTTAGTGTTGCAATCCAGTGATACCAAGGCGGGCGACTCGGCGAGAAAGGAAAGGTCGGAGCATTGACGTCGCTGCGCGCATCGAGCGTCTCGATCTCGCCGCGCGCCTGCTCGGGGCTCATGAACTGCGGCGTGCCCATGATGGTGCTGTCGAGGGTGGCCTCGATTGCGGATTGGGGATTTGGGATTGCGGATGGTCCTGCGCCACGGGCAAGCGTCTCGCGGATGGTGTGGATGTCCTCGGGCGCGGCGGCGGGATCATTCTGCAATCCGCAATCGTTTCGCGAACCCCCAGTCCATCACGAGGACGCCGCCGAAGTCGTCGAGCATGACGTTATCGGGCTTGAGGTCGCGGTGGATGATGCCCTTGCTGTGCGCGAAGGCGAGCGCGTCGCAGACTTTCTGGAAGATGGTCAGGAGCGAAGGGTGCGGATTCTTTTGCGCCGTCGCCTCGGTGCCGCTGGCGAGGAGGTCGAGCACCTTCTGCAAGGTGATGCCGCGCACCAGCTTCATGGTGTAGTAGGGCAGGCCGTCTTTATCTACGCTGAGTTCGCGGACGGGCGGGATGTTCGGGGTGCTCGAGCTACGCGGTGATTTTCGCCTCGTTCAGGAAGCGCACAAGCGCGTCGGCGGTGTCGAGTATCACTTTCAAGGCGATGGTGCGCTCGGTGGTGGCCTCGCACGCACCGAGGATCGCGCCCGTGCCGCCCTATGCGATGACCATGCCGATGCCCCATTTTTTCCGCAAAAACTCCTCGGGCAGCGCGCGCTTCACCATCGCGGCGCTGGGCGCGAGCGACACGTCGGTGGCCTCGTGCCGCAGCCGCCGCAGCTCGATCGTCGCGATGCCGATCTGGATTTTCCGGTTCAGTCACAGGCGCGTGCGCCCGTCTTTCAGACGGGGCTGGCCGTGCGCCGTCGTGCCGCTCAAGGAGCCGAGGTCCTCGATGTGGGCGTGGTCGTAGTTGAGGATGAGCTTCGCGTCCTGGCGCGAAACGAGGTCGGCGTCCACACGGATGAAGCAGACGGCGTTGCGCCCGACGGTGTAGTCGCCAGGCGTGAGGACGTGGCGCGTGTGCACTTCTCCATCCACGGTGATGAGAACGTCGGTCTGTGGGGAACGTATCGTGTCCGTGTAGGGGATGTAGATCGTTTTTGCGGGCGCGAACGGCTGTGT
>Ga0208856_1000430_pt1 | contig 16430 bp, 16 predicted proteins | sample LakMenEpi13Jul12_FD_150690 | JGI IMG/M metagenome (GOLD analysis project Ga0208856, IMG submission 150690) | Freshwater microbial communities from Lake Mendota, WI - 13JUL2012 deep hole epilimnion (SPAdes) | ecosystem: Environmental > Aquatic > Freshwater > Lentic | place: Lake Mendota, Madison...
CGCTCTTAAGGGACGTTTTTCAATAGCTATCATCACAATACCTCCTAGAATGAGAGCGAGTGACACATAAAGCGGTGAAAATAAATAAGCCTTAATCGCTTTATGAAATAAAAGACCTAAGATCGCTGCCGGCAAAAATGCAATGAAGAGTCGTAAGACAAAGTTTTGTGAGGTTTTATCATGAAGTGCATTGCTTGCGACTTTGAAAAGTGTTTTGCGATATTCGACGACTATTGCCAGAATCGATCCTAACTGAATAAAGATCTCAAAAACATTTGCAGAAGCTTGGTTAAATTTTAAGAGTTCAGCTGCAATAATTAAATGGCCCGTAGAGCTCACAGGTAAAAATTCGGTGGCTCCCTCTATGAGGCCTAAAATGAAACTCGAAAAATAAAGTGAGAGGTCCATTTAAGTTTTTTGGTAGATCTCAACACCCTTCTTAATAAACTCAATTGATTTTTCTTCCATACCTTTTTTCAATGCTTCATCTTCTTTCATTCCTTTAGATGCAGCATAGTCTCTGACATCTTGTGTGATTTTCATGGAACAGAAATGTGGGCCACACATGGAGCAAAAGTGTGCTTGTTTAGCACCTTCTTGCGGCAAGGTTTCATCGTGGAATTCTTTTGCTTTTTCCGGATCTAAACCTAAATTAAATTGATCATCCCAGCGGAACTCGAAACGTGCTTTGGATAGTGCATTGTCGCGGATTTGTGCGCCTGGATGACCTTTAGCAAGATCAGCCGCATGCGCTGCAATCTTATAAGTGATGATACCTACTCTTACATCTTCTTTATCAGGTAAACCTAAATGTTCTTTAGGTGTGACGTAACATAACATCGCACATCCATACCAGCCAATCATCGCGGCACCAATACCGGATGTGATGTGATCATAACCTGGTGCAATGTCGGTGGTCAGAGGACCTAGTGTATAAAAAGGAGCTTCACCGCAATGCTCAAGCTGAAGATCCATATTTTCTTTAATGAGGTGCATTGGCACATGTCCTGGGCCTTCAATCATACATTGCACATCATGTTTCCATGCAATTTGTGTGAGCTCCCCTAAAGTTTTAAGTTCTGCAAACTGTGCCTCATCATTCGCGTCATAAATAGAGCCAGGTCTTAAGCCATCCCCTAAACTAAAGCTGACATCATAAGCTTTCATAATTTCGCAAATTTCTTCGAAATGTGTGTAGAGGAAAGATTCTTTGTGATGTGCTAAACACCATTTCGCCATAATTGATCCGCCGCGACTTACAATACCGGTCATACGTTTTGCAGTCATCGGTATATAACTTAATCTCACACCTGCATGAATCGTAAAGTAATCGACACCTTGTTCTGCTTGTTCGATGAGTGTGTCTTTAAAAATTTCCCAAGTAAGATCTTCAGCTTTGCCATCTACTTTTTCGAGCGCCTGATAAATTGGGACAGTACCGATGGGTACCGGACTATTACGAATAATCCATTCACGTGTTTCATGAATATTTTTTCCTGTTGATAAGTCCATCACGGTATCCGCACCCCAACGTGTACCCCAAACCATTTTTTCAACTTCTTCACTGATGCTAGAGCCTAATGCCGAATTGCCGATGTTGGCATTAATTTTCACTAAAAAATTACGACCAATAATCATGGGCTCTGTTTCAGGGTGATTTATATTGGCAGGAATAATGGCGCGACCGCGCGCCACTTCATCTCTTACAAATTCAGGCGTGATAAGTTTAGGTATGGCTGCGCCAAAATCATGACCTGGATGTTGTGTTTGTAACAAAGCAGACATCTCTTCGCGTCTTTGATTTTCTCGAATGGCAATGTATTCCATTTCAGGCGTAACAATCCCTTGTTTAGCGTAATGCATTTGCGACACATTTTTACCTGCCTTGGCACGACGTGGCTGCCTTAATAAATTAAAACGCATTTTGGTGAGTTCAGGATTTGTTTTGCGTTCATGTCCGAAGACCGATGTAGGACCGTCTAAAAATTCGGTGTCATTTCTTTCATCAATCCATTGAGATCTTAATGACGGAAGTCCATTACGAATATCAATTTGATAATCAGGATCTGTATAGGGGCCTGAAGTGTCATACACCATGACTGGTGGATTTTTTTCAGCACCAAAAGATGAGGGCGTATCGGATAAAGATATTTCTCTAAAAGGAACTTTTAAATCAGGACGTGAACCCGTGACATAGACTTTTTTTGATTTTGCAAAAGATTTAAGCGCTTCAGGATCGAGAGAGGCTGTTTCGTTTAAAAATTGATCAATATTTTTTTTTAATTGTTTATCGGTCGCGTTCATGAATTACTCCTTAAATTTTTTGTCATACCGTAAGGAGTCTTTTAGAGGACTGCATTCCCTACGGCGGTATTACCCGCATCAGGTTCAAAGGGTTTTTCTCACCACCTTATTAAGTGGACCCCTAGCACCCCATAAAATTACGCGAAACCCCTGTGAAATGCAAGTTAGATTTATATTTAATCTATATCAAAATGATGAACTTTTCTTTGGTTATAATGTGAACATGACACTGAATGCCATTGAACAACATCGCTTTAATATGATTGAGCAGCAAATCCGTACCTGGGAAGTCTTAGATCCCGAGGTGCTTAATTTGCTTCATCAAGTGCCGCGTGAAAAATTTGTACCGACTGAATATCAAGGAGTAGCTTTTGCGGACACTGAAATTCCTTTGTATGAGGATGTATGCATGTTAGCTCCTAAATTAGAAGCAAGACTCATTCAATCTTTATCACTTCAAAAAAAAGATCATGTCTTAGTGGTGGGTTCTGGAAGCGGCTACCTTTCAGCGCTGGCCGCAAGTTTAGTTAAAAATGTGGTCTCAGTCGACATCAATCCTTATTTCACAAAACTTGCTAAACAAAACTGTCAAAAAATAAAACTTAATAATATTGAATTTGTAACGGGTGATGGCTCATTGGGCTGGTTAAAAAATCAACCTTATGATGCTATTTTATTTGCGGGTTCACTACCTCATCTACCGGTAAGTATTCGAAATCAATTAAATGTGAATGGAAGAATCTTAGCCATTTTAGGAGAAGCACCCTCGATGCATGCAACTTTAATTACTAGATTGAACGATCAAGATTTTGAAGAGGAAATTTTATTTGAAACGGTTGTGCCTTCTTTGCAAGTGAAACATGAAAATACATTTATATTTTAATTTCTAATGATTAATGATCAACTTTTAAGTCAAGTAGTGGTGATTGATATCCAAGATAAGCTTGTGGATGTCATGCCTAAAAGTGAAATTAAAAAAGTTATTGATACATCAAGCATTCTCATTCAAGCAGCAAAAATTTTAGACGTGCCTTGTCTGTATACGGAGCAATATCCGAAAGGCCTGGGTACCACAGTCAAAAAGTTAAAATCATTATTACCCTATTCTGCCATCGAAAAAAAAGCATTCTCATGCCTTGATGAGCCTAGATTTAAAAGCGCTTTAGTGAAATCAAGACCACAAATAATTTTATGCGGATTAGAAACACATATTTGTATTTTGCAAACAGCATTAGCTTCAAAAGCGGCAGGCAAAGAAGTCTTTGTGGTGGAAGATGCAACACTCTCAAGATCTAGCCTTCATCACCAAAATGCAATCGCACGATTAAGATCTGAAGGTATTGTGATTACGAACATAGAGTCCGTCATTTTTGAATGGTTACGTGCAGCTGAAGGTGATCACTTTAAAGCGATCACCAAACTTATCAAATCATAGATTTAATTTTATTTACGATTTTTAATGTTGCACCCTGATGTGCAAGCATGATTTCTCCGCAGGCTTTCTTCATTTTTAATTGAGAGGAAGGTTTAAGCATGCGAGGTAATACTTTTTCTAATTCATCCAATGTTTGAATTCTCAATCCTGCACCTGTGTGGATAGCTTCATTTGATACATCATAAAAGTTATAGGTATGAGGACCTAAAATTACAGGCACGCTCATAGCCATGGATTCAATAAGATTTTGTCCGCCATAAGGTAATATCGTGCCACCCATGAGTGCAATATTCGCTATGTTGTAATAACTGTACATCTCACCCATAGAGTCGCCTAAAATAAATTGGTAAGGTTTATTTTTGATTTTTTTGTCACTGCGCTTAATAAATGACACACGATATTTTTTTAACATCAGCTCAACTTCTTTAAAACGTTGTGGATGTCGCGGTACAAAAATTGTGACGAGATTTTTATATTGAAGCTTTAATAAGCTCTGCAAAATAATCTCTTCTTCATTTTGTCTTGAGCTCGCAATCAAAAGTACTAACTGGTGTTTTAAATGTAAGTGTTTTTTGAGTGTTGCACTTTGTTTATTTGTATCACGCGGAGGAGCTACATCAAATTTTAAATTACCCATCACTTCAACGTTTTTTGCGCCAAGCGCTTCAAAGCGTTTTGCATCGTTCCTTGTTTGCGCGAGTACACTTTTAAGTTCTTGAAGCGATGGCTTTACAAGAAACGAAATTCTTTTATAAAGTTGAAAAGATTTTTCAGACAAACGCGCATTCACTAAATAAAGTGGAATAGATTGTTGAAAAGTCTGATGAATCAAATTAAACCAAAGCTCTGTTTCAAGTAAGAGTCCGATTTCTGGTTTAAAGGTATTTAAAAATCTTTTTGTGGCACCTGGTGTATCAAAAGGAAGATAGATACGGTTAATTCGAGAATCTTTAATATCAATTGAAGTCGCTCGCCCTGTCGGCGTGCCATGCGTGATGAGCAAATAATGACGCGGATATTTTTTTAAAAAAAGTTTAATCAATGGAATGGCAGCTTTTGTCTCACCTACAGAAACAGCATGAATCCAAAGTGTTTTTCGTTTACTCCAGATTTGTTTTGTAGAAGCGCTATAAAAACCATAGCGCTCGCTCCAATATTTTAGGTAGTCAGGCTGCCTAAAACCTCGGTAAATCAGCTTAAAACAGGTGAATGGGAGAAGAAAATAGACTAAAAGACTATAGAAAAAGCGAATCATGCTGATATTTTCTCATAAACCATCTTGATGAACTTGTGTTTAATTTATTTTTAAAGAAAGGTCTTGCTTAAGTTCTAAAAATTAAACTCGAAAAATGAGGGTTAACTTTTGCCCTAAATTTGTGCATATATTTCAATTGACGGACTACTAGGTCATGGATAATATGTTTAAAAAATCACTATATATTGTGGTTTTAAGCAAAAATACCATCTAGCACCAAATTTAGTAAATAAAGAATAATTCAGGGGAAATTCATGCTCAAAGCTGTTCGTCCAAAGTCCACATTAAGTGACCATCAAGACCACGAAATACCGATTCAAGATGTTTCACTTGATATCTGGGACAAAAAGTATCGTTTGAAATCAAAACAGGGCGAGCACGTTGATAAAAATATCGATGATTCCTTTATGCGTGTGGCAAGAGCTCTGGCGGATGTTGAAATTCCAGCTAAAAGAGAAGAATGGTATGAAAAATTCCTATGGGCATTAAGACACGGTGCTATCCCAGCAGGCCGAATTACTTCGAATGCCGGTGCCTTGGAGCATAAGCCTGCAACCTCAACAATTAATTGCACGGTATCGGGCATCGTAGAAGATAGTATGTCTGGCATTTTAGATAAAGTGCATGAAGCAGGACTTACCTTAAAAGCAGGTTGTGGTATTGGCTATGAATTTTCGACCTTAAGACCTAAAGGTGCTTTTGTAGCAGGCGCAGGCGCTTATACTAGTGGCCCACTCTCGTTTATGGATATCTACGACAAGATGTGTTTCACCGTATCATCTGCTGGTGGACGTCGTGGTGCACAAATGGCAACTTTCGATATTGCTCACCCAGATGTCACTGACTTTATTAAAGCAAAACGTGAAAACGGTCGACTCCGTCAATTTAATCTTTCATGCTTAATCACTAAAGAATTTATGGAAGCAGTCAAGGCTGACAGCGATTGGAAAGTCGCATTCCCTGTCACAGAAAAAGAATCTATCGTTGATGGTTTAAATGTCAATGACGAAAGCCAAGTGGTTTGGAGAGAGTGGCCTGTCAAAGGTAAATACCTTACTAAAGCCGAAGGCATTGACGCAGGTAAAGTGGCATGCCGAGTTTACAAAACGATTAAAGCAAGACGTTTGTGGGACATCATTATGTCATCTACTTACGATTTTGCTGAACCTGGTTTTATTTTGATTGATCGGGTAAACGAGATGAACAACAACTGGTTCTGCGAAAATATTCGTGCGACCAACCCATGTGGCGAGCAACCGCTCCCACCTTATGGTGCTTGTTTATTGGGTTCCGTGAACTTAACAAAATTTGTTAAAAAACCTTTCACTGATGAAGCATTTTTTGATTGGGCTGAATATAAAGAAGTGATTGCGATCTTTACACGTATGTTAGATAACGTAGTTGAAATTAACGGCCTTCCTTTAGAAGAGCAACGTAAAGAAATTATACGTAAACGTCGTCACGGCATGGGTTACTTAGGCTTAGGTTCATCACTCACGATGCTTAAGATGAAATACGGTGATGATGCTTCTTTGAAATTCACTGAAGAAGTGAGCCGCACTTTGGCTGAGGTGGGTTGGGAAACAGGTATTGATTTAGCCGATGAAAAAGGTGCAGCACCGATTATGGAAGAAGAGTTTGTGGTGACAGCAGATATGTTAGCAAAACGTCCTGAGATGGCAGCCGATGGTATTAAAGTAGGCGCTAAAGTGAAAGGCAAAGTATTGCTCGGCAAGTATAGCCGCTACATGCAGCAATTCCCTGAAGGCTTGCGCAACAAGATTGCTAAAAAAGGCGTACGTTTTACACACCATAGTTCAATCGCACCAACAGGCACGATTTCATTATCGCTAGCTAACAATGCAAGTAACGGTATTGAACCTTCCTTTGCACATCATTACAGTCGTAATGTGATTCGTGAAGGTAAGAAATCAAAAGAAAAAGTGGACGTCTATTCATTCGAGCTATTAGCGTATCGCGAATTGATTAACTCGAAAGCGATGCCATTCTCAGAAAACGAAGATGAAAAATTACCAGATTACTTTTTAGATTCTTCAACGATTCAAGCGAAAGCACACGTCGATATCCAAGCGGCCTCACAAAAGTGGATTGATAGTTCGATTTCTAAAACCATCAACGTGCCAACCGACTACGATTACGAAGACTTTAAAAATATTTATTTATACGCATATGATAAAGGTCTTAAAGGTTGCACCACCTTTAGATTTAACCCAGAAGCTTTCCAAGGCGTATTGGTGACAGAAAAAGATTTAGAGAACACCACTTATAAATTTACTTTAGACGATGGTTCTCAAGTTGAAGTGAAGGGTAACGAAGAGATTGAATATGATGGCGAGACCCATTCAGCAGCGAATCTTTATGATGCGTTAAAAGAAGGTTATTACGGTAAGTTCTAAGACTTAAGAAATTATAAGGAAAATAATGGCAATTAAAATTGAAAAAAAAATCGTAGGTTATAACGTTGTTTCTGAAGAAGATAAAGCGAATGCGCTAACCCAGAAAGAAAATCAAAACGTTGTGCAGCTAGGAGAGCCTCTAGGCCGTCCTGAAAAAATTACAGGCTCCACTTATAAAGTGAAAACACCCGTGACTGAGCACGCACTTTATATCACAATCAATGACATCATCATGAATGAAGGCACACCGCAAGAACATCGCAGGCCTTTTGAAATTTTTATTAACTCAAAAAACATGGATCACTTCCAATGGATTGTAGGTTTGACGCGCGTGATGTCTGCTGTATTCAGAAAAGGTGGCGATTTGACATTCTTGGTCGAAGAGCTTCATAGCGTATTTGATCCTAATGGTGGCTACTTTAAAAAAGGTGGCAAGTACGTGCCGAGTCTAGTGGCTGAAATTGGAGAAGTGGTTGAACAACATTTAATCGATATTGGTATGCTTAAGAAAGCATTACCTGATGAACATCAAAAAAAATTGATGGAGGAAAAGCGTGCTGAATACATGGAAAAACATTCTGAAGAAATTGACAGCACAGGATATCCAAAAGGCTCACAACTCTGTAGCAAATGCCAAACGAAAGCAGTCATTATGATGGACGGATGTCTTACATGCTTAAGTTGTGGTGATAGTAAATGTGGTTAAAGTTTTGTCTTTAAGGAACTAAGAAGCTTAGTTCCTTATCTATGCAAGAAATTCAATTGAGAGTCCTCATATCATGCATAGAATAGTTTTCTTCTTATTTTTAATTTCTCATATAGTTTTTGCAGCACCTTCTGATGAAGTGACTTTTGCTGTGTTACCTTCTGTGGTTAAGGTTCATGTTATTGATCAAAGAGGCAATCATGGAGTAGGATCCGGCATTGTGGTTGCTGAAAATCAAGTGGCAACCAATTGTCATGTGGTGGCTAATGCGCTTGGAGTGCAAATTGGTAAGCGAGGTCAGTCGTTTTCGCCCGTGAGTATGAAAGCAGATTGGCGTCATGATTTATGTATTCTTCAATTTAAATTTTTTGATGTAAAACCAGTAGCTCTTGGTGATACACAAAAACTCATGTACGAACAATCAGTATTTTCTAAAAGCTACGGAGGCAATGCTGTGAAGCCGATCATGTCTTTTGGGAGCATTAAAGGCTTATATGCCTTGGATAGTGAAAATATTATTCAGTCTTCGGCAGGGTTTTCGATGGGCGCATCTGGCGGCGGTCTTTTTGATGATGACGGTCGTCTCATAGGACTAACCACATTTAAAAGCCCGGGGCGACATGCTTATTATTATAGTATTCCTGTAGAGTGGATTAAGCGCTTGTTGCATCAAGGTAAAGACATACAACTCACCGCTCAAACTGAACTCCCTTTTTGGGATGCTCCATTTGAAAAAAGACCTTATTTTATGCAGTCCTACGATTTAGCTCGTGAAGGTCAATGGGAACGATTAAAAACTATTACAGCAGATTGGCTTAAAAGCGAGCCACAATCGAGCGAAGCGATTTTTAGTAATGCGATAGCACATTTTGAATTAAAAGATTTTGAGATTGCCAAAAAACAATTGAGTGCTGTGATTAAAAAAAATCCACGTCATGCACAAGCACAACTTTATTTGTTAAAGTTAGCGAAACTCAATCACGATGATCATGAAGCGCATGCGATTGAAATATTACTAAGTCAATTAGACGAATCCTTACTGAAAGAGTCCCAATGAAAAAGATGTTTAAAAAATTCACGATATTAATTCTGCCAGCCTTATTTTCAGGCTGCGGAAGCATGAAAATACCTGAGGTAAATTTGCCTTCGCTTAGTGGTGAGTATCGTGAACTTTCAACTGCTCCCCAAGGCGCTTCTTTGTATAAGTGCGAAAAAAATAAGAAGTTTTATTTAAAAGCACTTGAGGGCGGTAAAGAGATGTGGGTTATTTTCCCGAATCGTGAATTTGGCTTAAAACAAGTAGACGCTTTAAAAAATACTTATACCAATGAGTCGACCACATTAGAGATCAATGATCCCGAGACTTTCATTAAAGAGGGTGATGTTTTAACCTATCAAAAATGTCAGATACAAAAGCTAAAATAGCTACTTGCGCTTCATAAAAACGAGGCGTACATTAAAGGTTCATCACCATTTGATTTTTTAAGGGAGAGTCTTATGGATAATAAGTATGGTCTTGGAAGTGACAAAGTATCTGCGGAGATTCATGACCGCCATCAGAAAGCTTCGAGCTGTTTTAAGTGCAAGGCAATTCATTTGCAATATTGCCCGACTATGGAAGATCATCAGTGCGTCGATTGTGGTGAGTGGCAAAATGATGCTCCTTTAAATTACTCTACAGGTCGAAGTTCAGAGTACTAAAATTCACTTTAAACTCGCTTCGAATCAAGTAAAATAAGGGCTTTCGTCTTTCTACAAACCCCTTATTTATTAGGATGAAGCATGTTAATTCAATCAGAATTCGTTGATTTAAATACCCCTTCAGGCATTATGCGTACTTATGTGCATAAACCTGTCACGCATAAAAAGACCCCCGCAATTCTCTTTTATTCAGAAATTTTTCAGCAAACAGGTCCGATTGAACGGGCAGCTAAAATCATTGCAGGCCATGGATTCACCGTTTTGGTGCCTGAAGTTTTTCATGAGTTAAACCCGATTGGCACGGTGTTAGCTTATGACGATGCAGGACGAGACAAGGGTAATGCGGACAAATCAGCAAAAGACGTTGAAGGTTATGACGCAGACAATCAAGCGATGATTGCATGGATCAAAAAACAACCTTGGTTTGCTGGTTCCATTGGAGCTATGGGTTTTTGTATTGGCGGGCACTTAGCTTTTAGAGCGGCACTTCAGCCAGAAATTGAAGCAACGGCATGTTTTTATGCAACAGACTTGCATACTCATGTGATTCCAAATAAACCTAATCAGCATTCCATGGATCGCTTAAAAGACATCAAGGGCGAGCTTCTTATGATTTGGGGTAAACAAGACAACCATATTCCAGAACAAGGCCGTAAAGCCGTTTATGAAAAAATGCTTGATGCTAAATTAGTATTTACGTGGCATGAATTTAATGGACAACATGCCTTTATGCGAGACGAAGGAGAGCGCTACGATCCTGAGTTGGCACTTTTAGGTTACGACTTAGCTTTAAAACTTTTCCAACGCAAGCTTGCTTAAACGCAATCTGATATTGATTCGAGCCAACGTTTACGACGAAGCTTCTCATCGATAGTTAATTCAATCGGCGCAGTTTTCTTTTCTAATGGGCTTAAATGATCTGCCTCGTCTTTGTTCTGAGGCAATGTATTCAGCGAATCTGTATTATAATTTTGCATATAGCTTTTTCCTTTTGGGATTGTATTTAATTCTATGGAATTGTGTTCCATAGAATTACGACTCTAAATTTGTTTAAAAATTCAATGTTTGATGAATAAAGCCACATCCATGAATCTTAAAATTAACGGTAATATAAAATCTTTTGATGACACTTCGATGACAATTGAAGGATTAGTCATGCAACTTAATCTTTTGGGTAAACGTATTGCGATCGAAAAGAATGGCATGATTATTTCAAAATCGGAATTTCAAAAAATCACACTTCAAGATGGCGACCAATTAGAAATTGTGGGCGCGGTAGGTGGTGGTTAAGATGATACAAAAAAAAGATTCACTCTTCATCGCAGGTAAAAGTTACCAATCACGACTATTGGTTGGCACTGGTAAGTATAAAAACTTTGAGGAAACAAGGCTCGCGATTGATGCGAGTGGTGCGGAAATTATTACAGTTGCGATTCGTCGAACTAATATTGGTCAAAATGAAGGTGAACCCTCCCTTCTTGATTTTGTCCCGCCCAATCGTTTTACCTATCTTCCTAATACGGCCGGATGTTATTCAGCCGATGATGCAGTAAGAACGCTTCGTTTGGCGCGTGAATTATTAGATGGCCATACGCTTGTTAAGTTAGAAGTTTTAGGCGACCCTAAAACACTTTATCCCAATGTGATTGAAACTTTAAAAGCTGCAGAAGTCTTGATCAAAGAAGGTTTTGATGTGATGGTATACACATCAGACGATCCGATCGTGGCAAAAGAACTAGAAAATATTGGTTGTTGTGCCATCATGCCATTGGCTTCTCTCATTGGTTCTGGCATGGGGATTTTAAATCCATGGAATTTACAAATTATTATTGAGCATGCAAAAGTCCCAGTTTTAGTCGATGCAGGTGTCGGTACCGCTTCAGATGCAGCGATTGCTATGGAATTAGGTTGCGAAGGTGTCCTTATGAATACAGCAATTGCAAGTGCGAATGATCCAATCATGATGGCAAGTGCTATGAAAAAAGCTATTGAAGCTGGACGCGAAGCATATCTTGCAGGACGCATGGCTAAGAAATTATATTCAGCGTCACCTAGCTCCCCGTCGCAAGGCATGATTTCCTAATATCATGGGATCTACAAAATTACATGCGATTCGTATTAATGTTGAAACCCATTTTGTAGAGGAAAAATCTAGCATTGAGCATAACCGGTACTTTTTTAATTACACCGTTACAATCAGCAATGATGGACTAGTTCCAGCGCAGCTTGTGAGCCGTCATTGGATTATTACAGATGCCAATGAAGAAACTTTTGAAGTGAAAGGCTTAGGTGTGGTCGGTGAACAGCCTCTTATTCAACCGCATGAATCCTATACTTATACAAGTGGTACTGAACTTAATACACCTGTAGGCTCCATGCATGGCAGTTATCAGATGGTGTCCGAAGATGGCACATCATTTGATGCTGAAATTCCTATGTTTATTTTATCGATGCCAAGGACGCTCCATTAAATGAGACATTTCATTTTATTCTTACTTACTTTATTTCTTGTCTCATGCGCAGAGACCCCATATAAGGGAGAAAAAGTTTCTGTTACAAAATCTAATTGTGACTGCCCAAAAATTAAAACTGAAAAAGAAGATCTCGCAAAAATTCCTGATTATGGACTCTTAAAAAAGTCAGACTGGAGTGTGATTGAATCTTCTTTTCAAAGTGACAATTTACTTCCTGCCTGGACGGCATGGCTTAGAAGTTGTTCTGCATTAAAACAAAAAGATGCCTGGAAAAAAGTATGTGATTTTGCGGACGACATCAAAGAGCCAAGTGATGAAAATATTAAAAACTATTTTAAAAACTATTTTAATGTCTATACTGCAAGTAATATAGATGGCTCCGAAACCGGCACTATTACTGGTTATTATCAGCCTATCTTAAAAGGTAGTAAGGTTAGAACGTCAAATTACAAAATCCCTCTCTACACAACACCTAAAGATTTAATTACTGTGGATTTGAGTGAGGTCTATCCAGAACTTAAATCAAAACGTTTGCGCGGAAAATTAGTGGGAAACAAATTAGTACCTTATTTATCAAGAGCTGAGATTGATGGAAAAGGCTCTCCTTTATCTGGCAATGAAATTGTTTGGGTAGAAGACCCTGTGGAGGCATTCTTTTTAGAGATTCAAGGATCAGGCATTATTCATTTTGATAATGGGGAAGCCATGCAAATTGGGTATGCCGACCAAAATGGATATCCATTTAAAGCGATTGGTTCAGTGCTCATTCAGAAAAAAGAAATCACTATGGCTGAAGCTTCAATGGAAGGCATTAAAAATTGGGCGAAAAAAAATATTGTTAAACTTAAAGATTTTTTAAATGTTAATGCAAGTTATGTATTTTTTAGAAAATTACCAAGTGACTTACCAGGACCGATCGGCGCTTTAGGAGTGTCGATCGAAGCCGAGCGAAGTGTTGCGATTGATCCTAAATTTATTCCATTAGGCGCACCTATTTTCTTATCCACAACTCAACCTAATACGAATGAGCCCCTCGATCGCTTAATGATCGCTCAGGACACAGGCGGGGCAATTCGAGGTGGTGTTCGTGCAGATTTCTATTGGGGGACTGGGGATGATGCTGGACGGAAAGCAGGCTCCATGAAACAACAGGGAAGAATCTGGGCATTACTCCCTAAGGATTATGCATTCCCAATCACGACCCAAGAATTTGTCATGAAACGTAATCGTATTGAGGAAGCCTCCAAATAAAAAAAGGAAGCTATGAAGCTTCCTTTTTTAAGTAACCGTAGTTAACGAACAATTACTTGTTCATTACGTACATAGTCACTTCAAAGCCAAAACGCATTTCTGTAGCTGCTGGAGTTGTCCACATAATATTTCTCCTATGAGGGTTAACAATCTGCATTCAAGATGCATTGGACAAACTATAGGCTGCATCTATATTAAATACACGGAACAGGTAATGAATTAGACCTCATGATTTTCATGATAGGGCTATGATATTGGTGACATTAAGATCTAAGGCTTTTGGAGTATCAATGAAGGTAATGGGCTCCATCGATCTCCAGACAAGGTAGATGGGCGTATCTGTAATTTTGAATTCATTACGATCAATGATGTCACCATGACTATCAAATATTTTAGCAGAGTAGATATCTTCAATATGATAAAAATTCTCTGGATTTAAGGTCTTATCATCTCGCGCCCATATGGCATGCATTTGTTCTTTCTCATTTTTGAAGTGATGAATTTCGAAAGATACATCATGAAATAAAGAGCCTAGATAAGTCATGCCCTCCATACGATCCACTAGAAAAAGAATACCTTCGGCATTCCTGTAAGGCACATATAGTTTGGTGAGTCGGCCTGATGCAATAAGTAAAGAAATCGCTCGCAGTGTGTAAGAAGTAATTTCATGACGCTTTAATTCAATCGTTCCATAAATGGTTTTGATGTTAAAACTTTCCGCAATTCTTTGAACGAGCGCTAATTTTTTTATGAGATTGAATTTAAAAAGCTTACCTAACTTAGGAATCAAGAAATTTGAATAAATGAGCTCGGGCTCTTTATCCATTTCATTCGTTAAATTGATCGTATGAATATCAGGCAGTTGATATTTATCTTTTAAAAGCTTAAATACCATGTCATTAAAGAAAGGGCTAAATGAAGGAATAGAAGGGCCTGCGACTTTAATCTTTTTCAGTCTCGCAATATTAAACGTCATGGTCCAAATATTTAAGAACGTATGTAATGCTTTCTGAGTAAAGCCCGTCATTTCGATTTCAATGGATGCAATGTGAGCTTGATAGCCTAGCAATGTAAGATCTAAAAGCTCTCGCCATTGCAGATAGATATCTTCCTCATTTATCAGTACTAATTTGAGATTAAATTTAATATCGTGCCCAATAAGATCATCCATAAATGTCGCACTAAATTCACTGATACGATTGGATGGAATAAGAAGCGTTACATCACGAATTTTATGCTGACGACACATTTCAACGACACCTATTGGGTCTTCAATTAAATCTTCAATGGTAAGGCTTAATCCAAAAAAGCGATTTGGGATTTTATGGTTCTTTGGTGGAATGTGCCCGTGATTAAAAAAAAGCTTGGGGCTTAAAATAAGTAAAAAAGCATTTCTAAGAAATGCGTGATTGAAAAAAGAAAACTTTTTAAACATGGCCTGTATTATAACTTTAAGGGATTAAATTTTATGGATAAAAAAAGGGCGCTTAAAAAGCGCCCTGGAGAAGTCACTACTTTCAGGATATTTTATTTGTGATATGCCTGTTCACCGTGCTCAGCAATGTCTAAGCCTTCACGCTCAGCATCTGGTTTCACACGTAAACCAATCGTCATATCGATAAGTTTTAAAGCAACATAAGATACAGTTGCTGATACTACAACGGCTGTACCCACTGCCCATAGTTGAGACATGACTTGCGTATGCATATCAAACTCACCTACTTTATTTGCAACGTAATCATAAACACCCGTACCACCTAATGCTGGGCTTACGAATACACCGGTCATAATTGCACCGAAGATACCACCCACGCCGTGCACACCAAAAACATCAAGTGTATCGTCGTAACCAAAAGCCTTTTTAACTTTAGATACGAAGAATAAGCAGATTGGAGATACACCTGCACCTATAACAAGCGCGCCTATTGGGCCCACAAATCCGCATGCTGGAGTAATGGCTACAAGACCAGCAACTGCGCCTGATGCTGCACCTAACATAGATGGTTTTGATTTTAAGATCCATTCAAATGCGATCCAGGAAAGTGTTGCAGCAGCCGTTGCAAGCATAGTATTTACGAAAGCTAATGCTGCTAATCCTGTCGCTTCAAGATTTGAACCTGCATTGAAACCAAACCAACCCACCCATAGTAAAGATGCACCCACCATGGTTAATGTAAGACTGTGCGGAGGCATAGCTTCCTTGCCATATCCAATTCTTTTACCCACCATAAGAGCGGCTACAAGGGCTGCGATACCAGCATTAATATGAACTACTGTGCCACCTGCAAAATCTAGCGCACCTTTAGCCCATAACCAGCCTGCATTACCAATGACTGTTTCTAATGATTTAGCATCAGTGATTGCATCTGGACCATCCCAATACCACACCATGTGTGCCATCGGTAAGTATGCAAATGTGAACCAAATGATTAAGAATAAAAGTACCGCTGAAAATTTCATGCGCTCAGCAAATGCACCAATAATTAAAGCGGGCGTAATTGCCGCGAAAGTTAATTGGAAAGCTACAAAGATAAATTCAGGAATCACTACACCTTTGCTAAAAGTAGCACCTACTGAATCTGGTGTGATACCACTTAAAAATAACTTACTGAAGCCACCATAAAATGGACTGCCGCCTGTAAATGCAACGCTGTATCCATAGATCGCCCATAAAACACCCATGAGTGAAAACACAACGAAAGTTTGCATGAGTACAGATAACATATTTTTTGATCTGACCAATCCACCATAGAAGAGTGCTAAACCCGGAATCACCATTAAGGTCACCAGAATCGTAGCCATGATCATCCATGCGGTGTCACCTTTATTCGGCGTCGGTGCAGGAGGCTCATCTTTTGCTTCAGCAGGTTTTTCAGCAGGTGTTGCA
>Ga0208856_1000432_pt1 | contig 16363 bp, 14 predicted proteins | sample LakMenEpi13Jul12_FD_150690 | JGI IMG/M metagenome (GOLD analysis project Ga0208856, IMG submission 150690) | Freshwater microbial communities from Lake Mendota, WI - 13JUL2012 deep hole epilimnion (SPAdes) | ecosystem: Environmental > Aquatic > Freshwater > Lentic | place: Lake Mendota, Madison...
AGCGGGCCGGCACCGCTCGCCCGCCATGTTCCTGCGTTCGCTCCGGCCGCATGAGCAGGTCGAGGAGCCGCGCCGCCTCGTGCCCGATCTTCCGCGCTGCCTGGGCGACGCTCGACAGCGGCGGATCGGAGAGTTCGCACACGAACTCGTCGTCGTCGACGCCGATCACGGCCACGTCGTGCGGCACCCGCAGGCCGAGCGACCGGCAAGCCTCGAGCACGTGCCGAGCGCGAACGTCGTCACAGGCCATGATGCCGACGGGCTTGGGGAGCGACGCGAGCCAGGCGGCCAGTTCCGCCTGTAAGCGTTCCCAGCGGGTCGACTCGTGCCGCGGCACGAGCACGACCGCCTCTTTCCCCGCTCGGGAAATCCGTTGGCTGAACGCGGCGGCCCGTGCCTCCGACCAGCCCGTGGCCGGCGACGACCGGATCCCGTAGTAGCCGAAGTGCGGCAACGCCCTCTCGAGCAGGTGCTCGGCGGCGAGGATCGCGATCTGCTCGTTGTCGGTGTCGACATACGGAATGCCGCTCTGCGGGTCGTATGCTCCCCCACCGCCGCCGACCGCCACGGTGGGCCGGCGTGCAGCCACGACGGCCTTGGCCACGCGCGGCTCGTCGAACGACGCGATGATCCCCTGCCCCGACCACGACTTGAAGTCGGGCAGCCGCCGCGATTCCTCCTCTTCGACATACAGGCGCCAATCGCCCACCTCACGGGCGTACCGCGCCACGCCCTGCGCGATCTCGCGGTCGTAGGGCAACGATGGATCGACGACCACGGCCACGAGCGGGCCCGCCGCCGCTCCGACTCGACCTCGTGAGGTGCCGCCTGCACAACGGGACCGCCTTCTAGGGCTTTCGTTTCGCAAGCGGTCACTCCCACCCGCGGGCACGGAGCCAGTCGATCGCGCGGGCTTTCCAGTCGAGTTGGCCCGGCAGCGTGTTTCCGGCCTTGAGGCCATAGCCGTGGCCCCCCGTCTCGTAGATGTGGATCTCCGCGGGCACCTTCGCCTCCACGAGTTTGTGGTAGAGGTTGGCGGAGCCCTGCGGCACCGACGCCGGATCGTCGCCACACTGGGCGATGAACATCGGAGGCGCGGCGGCATCGATCGCGACGTCAGACCGCAGGCCTTGATTGCCCTCGCCCACGATCTTCCAGGCATAGAGCAAGAGCACCGCATCGGGCCTGGCCGACACGGCCGGATCCGCCCCCGGGAACCGCGGCGGGTTCGTGGCCGCCACGAGCGCGGCCTGGCCGCCGGCGGAGAACCCGAGCACGGCGATCTTCGCCGGGTCGAGATGAAGCTCGGCCGCCCTCCGCCGCACCTCCTGCACGGCCTTCTGGACATCCTGCACCGGCGCGGCATTGGGCACCGGCATCTTCGCCGTCGGCACCCGATGCACCACGAGAAAGGCCACGATGCCGTGCTCGTTCAGCCAGCGGCACGCGTCAGAGCCCTCGTGCTCGTCGGCAAGCACGCCGAACCCGCCCCCGGGCACGACGAGCACGGCACTGCGGAGCTTCGCCGGCTCGGCCCGCGGAATGTCGTAGATCATGAGGCGGGGATTCGAGACGTTCGATCGCCGCGAGATTCCATCGGGCTTCTTTTCGACCGTCTCGGCCGGCTCGACCGGCACCCGCGGTTCGGGCACGCCAGCCGGCCAGAGCACGATCTCCCGAGGCTCGGCACCAGCCGCAAGAGGCGTGTGCCACGCGGCAGGCATCGAGACGACGATCGCGAGGAGGAAGATGAGGAGGCGGTTCATGCATTGATCTCCTTGACGACACAGGCCGGCTCGATGCCCGTGAGCCGGAAATCGAGAACCGAGAAACGGTAAGTAAGCCGTTCGTGATCGATCCCCAAGAGGTGAAGCACGGTCGAGTGCCGCTGATCGCTCTTATTCAACAAGAAACCGCGGTCGCGTCGCAACCTTTGTATCCGGCTCCCGTTGCAGAAACCACGAAGACAGTTCGGCCGGCAGAAGTCAAGGCTGCCGTGCTTCTTGGTTCTGCGGCACGCGGATTTCTATTGACCACCGTCGATTGCACCAATAATTTCTCTTGCAGGGACTTTATCTACGGGAGGTCGCATGAGTGCTTTCAACGATCGAGTGTTCGGCAACGCCACGTCGCGCCGGCGAAAGGCCCGGGCCGCCCGTTTTCCGGCGTGCCTCGCTGAGCAGCTCGAGTCACGCGGCATGCTCAGTGGCATTGGCATCGCCGTGATGCCTCCCGTGGCCCCCGCCAACACCGACTCGCCCGTCGTCATCGCTCCGCCGCCGGCGGCCGGGTCGGGCAGCGCTTCGAATCCCCCGGTGACGCTGCCTGTGATTCGCGAATCGTTGCGGATCACGATGCCGTCGCAGGTGCGGGCGGGAGTGCCAATCACCGTCACGGCCGTCGCGGTCGATGCCGCCGGAAGGCCGCTGTCGTCATTCAATGGATTGGCCTCGGTCACCAGCAGCGACCCGGCGGCGAATTTGCCGATGGTTCCGGTGACGTTCCGGAATGGGCGGGCCTCGTTCCAGGTGACGCCGGCAACTGCCGGCAAGCAGTCGATCACCGTGAGGTCGCTGAGCGACGCACCGGTGTCGGGGACTGCGAGCACCACGGTCACGGCCGCCCAGGTGGCGGCGAGGTTTGCCGTGACGCTGCCGCGGGCCGCCGCCGTGGGCGTGCCTGTCACGGTGACAATCGTGGCGCTCGACGCCCAGGGGAGGCCAGTGACGTCTCATCGCGGGATCGCGACGCTGACTTCGACCGATGCGCAGGCCAAGTTTCCTCCGACCGTCACGTTCGTGAACGGCAGGGCGACGGTGCGGGTGGTGTTCGGCACCCTCGGCCCGCAGACGCTGTCGGTGAGCCAGGGCACGCCCTCGGCGCCGCCGAGCAGCGGCATCGTGGGCAGCGGCACGACCCAGGTCGCCGAGGTCACGGTCCAATCGCGGCGGTAATCGCCCCGGGGCGCGGCGTTTCGAGCCTGGTGCCTGTGACGGATGGTTGCCTTGGCTGTGACGCGGACGGATAGCCCGCAAGAGATGCCTCGCACTCCCGCGTCGCGCACGATCGCAAGCAGGCGTCACTGGCCGCCCCGCGCCGCGGCACGGAGCGGGCCGGCACCGCTCGCCCGCCATGTTCCTGCGTTCGGTCCGGTCGCAGGATTTGCATTCGCGTTAGTTATCGCATATGATCATTAACGCATATGAAATATGATGATCTCACCGATCTTGCGGGCAGCTTGGTCTGTTTCGACCTGCCCTTGCTGGTGCAGGCGTTTCCCGACCGGCGATCCGCCGTGCGGCTGCAGTTGTCCCGTTGGGCCGCACAGGGGAGGGTGATCCCCCTGAGGCGCGGCATGTACACGCTCGCGGATCGGGCCCGGAAAATCCCGCTCGATCCCGCGCTGCTCGCCCAGCACCTCTGCAGGCCTTCCTATCTGAGCGGGCTGTGGGCCCTGGGCTTCCATGACATGATCCCCGAACGCGTGGTGCTGCACACCAGCGTCACGACGCGCCTGCCTGCGCGCTTCGACAATGCCTGCGGCTGTTTCGAATACCGCCACATCAAGCCGTCGAGCTTTTTCGGCTACGAGCAAGTGCGCTACGGCGGCGGCAGCCTGCCCGTGGCGCATCCGGAAAAGGCCCTCCTCGACCATTGGCATCTCTCGGCCGGCGAGTGGACGAACGATCGCCTCGCCGAGATGCGCTATCAGAACATGAAGATCGTGGATCAAGCCCGTCTGCGGGACTACGCAGCCCGATTCAAGCGGCCCCGGCTCGACCGAGCCGTCGAGCGCTGGCTGAAGCTTGCGGCGGAATGCGACGACGGAGACATGATCCTATGAAGGACCAAGCCCTGGCGCTCGCTCGCGGTGCCGCGGATCGCGGGCAGGCCGTCAACGCGTTGCGGGAATACCTGCAATCATTGGTGCTGCGGTCGTTTCATGAGGCGGAGGCCTTTCGGTGTATCGCGTTCGTCGGCGGCACGGCCCTGCGATTCCTCCATGCATTGCCCCGGTTTTCCGAGGACCTCGATTTTTCGCTCATGGCGCCGGATGGGTATGCCGGGCAGGCCTGGATGGCCAAAGTGAAGCGGGATCTCGCACTGGCCGGGTTCGCGCCGGAAGTGACTTGGAACGACCGCAAGACCGTCCACACCGGGTGGGTGCGCCTGGGCGGCCTCTTGCATGATGCCGGCTTGTCTCCGCTGGCGGACGAGAAGCTTGCGATCAAGGTGGAGGTGGATACGCGGCCTCCGGCCGGCGGCCACTGCGAGCGCCGGCTCGTGACCCGCCACCTGTCGTTTTTCCTCCAATACCACGACCCGCCTTCGTTGATGGCCGGGAAGGTGCACGCCTTGCTGACCCGCCGCTATGCCAAAGGCCGCGACTGGTACGATCTCGTGTGGTATCTGTCGCAGCGGCCGCCCGTCGCCCCGAACCTGACGCTCCTGCAGAATGCACTCGACCAGACGCAGGGTGCCAATCGCGTCGATGCCCGACGATGGATGGACGAAGTGAAGAGACGATTGCTCGCGTGGGACATGCAGGCGCTCGTCGAGGATGTGGAGCCATTTCTCGAACGTCCCCAGGATGCCGCCCTGATCACCCGGGAGAATCTGCTCGGGCTGCTCGAGCATTAGCCGGCGGCAGCCGCAACTATGGCGGTGATGCTGCGGGAAACCGAAAGCCTCGCCCTACGGAACGAAATCATTGGCGCGGGTGGCTGCTCATGAAAGCTCGCCCGGAAGGCTATGCTGCGGGGACGTGTCCCATCGTCAGTCCGCCCGACGGAGCATTTATCCATGGATCGCCACCACGCCCCCTCACACCCCACGCGCCGTGAGTTCACCACTGCCGGCGCCTCGCTCGCCGCGGCGGCGACGTCTGCAGCCTCGTTCAGCGCCGCGATGGTGCATTCCTCCCGCGCGGCGGCCCAAGAGACCCGCGAACTGCGAATCGGCGTCATCGGCTGCGGCGGCCGCGGCACCGGCGCGATCAACGACTCGCTCTCCATCAACTCGGGCGTGAAGCTCGTGGCGGTGGCCGACCTCTACGGACAAAATTGCGAGCGGGCCTGGAAGACGATGCGGGAGGCCCACCCCGACAAGGTGGCCGCCACCGACACCAGCCACGACGGGCTCGACGGCTACAAGCGGATTCTCGACGATCCGAACGTGGACGTCGTGCACGTCACCTCCACGCCCGGCTTCCATCCGCTGCACACGCGGGCGGCGATCGCAGCCGGCAAGCACGTGTTCGTGGAGAAGCCGGCCTGCGTCGATCCGGCCGGCTACCGGATCTGCCTCGAAGCCCACGACGAGGCCGTGGCAAAGGGCCTCGCGATCGTGGCGGGCACGCAGTATCGCCGCCAGGTGAACTACGCGGGCGCGGTCGAGCAGATCCGCCAGGGGGCCATCGGTGACATCATCGCCGCCCAGGCCCGCTACTGCTCGAACGGCATCTGGTATCGGCAGCGCACAGAAGGGATGAGCGACGCCGAATACCAGCTGAACAACTGGTATCACTTCGTCTGGCTCTCCGGCGACCAGCTCGTCGAGCAGGGCGTCCACAACCTCGACGTGATCAACTGGGTGATGGGCGAGAACCCAATCTCGGCCTACGGGTCGGGCGGCCGGTTCACGCGGCCCGACGACAGCGAGCTCTGGGACACGTTCGGCGTCGACTTCGAGTATCCGGGAGACCGGTTCGTGTCGTTCCAGTCGCGGCACCTGCCCAACACGCTCGCGGACGTGAGCAACGTGATTCACGGCTCGCAGGGCACCTGCCACATCCTGGGAGCCAATGCCGGCTCGCGGATCGTGGACCGGGCCGGAAAGGTCGTGTGGGAGATGAAGGGGAGCATCGCCGACGCCTACAAGCAGGAGCACAAGGCCCTGATCGACTCGATCCGCTCTGGGAAGCCGATCATCGAACTGAAGCAGATGGCCGACAGCTCGCTCGTGGGCGTGCTGGGCCGCCTGGCCGCCTACACCGGCCAGAAGGTCACGTGGAAGTTCGTGGCCGAGGAGTCGAAGATCGATCTCTTCCCCAAGGATCTCACCTGGCAGTCGGCGCTGCCCTCGCCCGGCTTCGCCGTACCCGGCAAGACGAAACTCTCCTGACGAGCCGCGCGAGTGTCGGGCTGGCTCTGGCCCGACCGCTGCCGGCCGGATAGATTGCCCCCCATGAAACACGACACCACATCCAAGCACTACAACGTCGGCACCATCGGCTACGGCTGGGCCGCCACGGCGCACATCGCCGCGATCAACGCCACGAAGCAGGGCCGCGTGACGGCCGTCTGCTCCTCGAGGCCGCTCGATGCCGCTGAGCTTTCCGCGAAGCACGGCAGCCCGATCAAGACCTACGAGCGCGTCGAGGACATGCTCGCCGATCCGGCGATCGACGTCGTCGACATCACCGGCCTGCCGAGCCTCCACCGCGACCAGGCCGTGGCCGCCGCCAAGGCGAAGAAGCACATCATCCTCGAAAAGCCGATGGCCAATTCGCCCGAGGAGGTGGCCGACATCGTGCAGGCCGCCGCAGCCAACGGCGTGAAGGGCTGCGTGTGCTTCGAGTGCCGGTTTTCGAACCAGTTTCAGGTGACGAAGGCGCTGCTCGACGAGGGACTGCTCGGCACGCTGCACTACGGCGAGGTGGACTACTACCACGGCATCGGCCCGTGGTACGGCCAGTTTCGCTGGAACACCGGCAAGAAGGACGGCGGCAGCGCCCTGCTCACCGCCGGCTGCCACGCGCTCGACGCCCTCCTCATGCTGATGGGCCACGACGTGGAGAGCGTGACCAGCCTGAGCACGAAGTCGGCGAGCACGATCTTCAAGCCCTACGAATACGACACCTCGAGCGTGACGCTCCTGCACTTCAAGAATGGGGCGATCGGCAAGTCGGCCGCGATCGTCGACTGCCTCCAGCCCTACTACTTCCACACGCATCTCGTGGGGAGCGAGGGGAGCCTGCTCGACGACAAATTCCACTCGATGAAGCTCAAAGCCGACAAGGGCCACTGGAGCAAGCTCTCGATGAAGATGCTCGACTCCGGTGACGTGAGCGACCATCCCTATCAGGCGCAGTTTCAGGCGTTCTTCGACGCGCTCGACAAGGGCGCCGACATGCCGCTCACGAGTTTTAAGGAGGCGAAGAAGACTTTCGACGTGATCTTCGCCGCCGACAAGAGCGCCGCCCAAGGCGGCGTGCCCACGAAGGTATCGTAGGACAGGCTTCAGCCTGTCATGCCATCTCGAAAAATTCCCATGACAGGCTGAAGCCTGTCCTACATCATCATGCGAACCATCCTCCTCGCTCTCCTGCTCAACGCCTCGGCCGTCGCGGGAGCCGAGCCCCCCGCGGGCTTCACGCCGCTCTTCAACGGCCAGGACTTCTCCGGCTGGCGGGGCCGGCCGCACTTCGACCCGGCCAAGGAAGCCGAGGGCACCGATGAAGAACGCGCCAAGCGGCAGGCCGAATGGGACGCCGACATGGCCGCCCACTGGAAAGTGGAGAACGGCGTGATCGTGAATGACGGCAAGGGCGTGTTCCTCACCACCGACCGCGACTACGCCGACTTCGAACTGCACCTGGAGTGGATGTTTCCGGCCCCCTGCGGCGACAGCGGCATCTATCTGCGCGGCAACCCGCAGGTGCAGATGTGGGATCCGAGCTGCGAACGCGACTTCAAGCTCGGCAGCCAGAAGGGCTCCGGCGGGCTCTGGAACAACGCGGCGGGCACCGAGGCCAAGGATCCGCTCGTGAAAGCCGACCGGCCCACCGGTGAGTGGAACGCCTTCCGGATCCGGATCCAGGGCGACCGCGTGACCGTCGTCTTGAACGACCAGCTCGTCGTCGACAACCAGCCGCTCCCGAACTATTTCACAAAGGGCGCGACGCCCCTTCCCGACCGCGGCCCGATCCAGATCCAGACGCACGGATCCGTCATGCACGTGCGGAACGTGTTCATTCGCGAGCTTGGCACGCTCGACGGCTCCGGCCCTGGCTGGCGCGACCTCGGCGAAGCCGACTTCGAAAACGTGAACTGCGCTCCCGACACCTGGAGCTGGAAGAACGGCACGGCCCGCTGCACGGGCAAGCCGATCGGCGTGATCCGCACGAAGAAGCCGCTTACAAATCTGGAGCTGTCGGCCGAGTGGCGGCACCTACAAAAAGCCGGCAACTCGGGGGTCTTTCTCTGGGCCCCGCCCGAGGTGTTCGTGAACCTCCCGCCCGACAAGCTCCCCCCGGGCGGCATCGAGGTGCAGGTGCTCGACCACGGCTTCACCGAGCAATACGAAAAGCAGACCGGCAAGAAGGCCGACTGGTTCAAGACTGACGGCGACGTGTTTCCCGTCGGCTCGTCTGATATGAAGCCGTTTCCGCCAGCCGCGCCCGATGGCAAGCGGAGTTTTCCCACGGCCCGGCATTCCCGTGGCACGCCGGAGTGGAACCACTACTACGTGCGGGCGATCGACGGCGAGGTGCGGCTCTGGGTGAACGGCCACGAGGTCTCCGGCGGCAGCGACTGCTTTCCGGCCACGGGCTTCATGTGCCTCGAGTCGGAGGGCGCCCCCGTCGAGTTTCGCCGGCTGCGGATCCGCGAACTGCCCGACGTCCGCACCGGCTTCACGCCCCTCTTCAACGGCCAGGATCTCTCCGGCTGGCAGGGGCAGACCGACGGCTACGAGGCCGTGGCCGGCGAATTGCGGAGCAGGCCCGGCGTCGGCGGCAACCTGCTTACGACCGAGGAATTCGGCGACTTCGTGCTGCGGTTCGACTTCAAGCTCACGCCGGGGGCGAACAACGGCTTGGCGATCCGGGTGCCGCCGCAGGGCGACGCTGCCTTCGACGGGATCGAACTCCAGATCCTCGACGACGGCCACGAGAAGTACAAAGACCTCCAGCCCTGGCAGGCCCACGGCTCGATCTACGGCGTGGTCGCCGCCGAGCGGGGAAAGTGCCTGAAGCCTGCGGGCCAGTGGAACGCTGAAGAGGTGACCGTGCAGGGCACGAAGATCAAGGTCGTGGTCAACGGCAAGACGGTCGTCGATGCCGACGTCGCGCCCTTTCGTGACGGCCAAGCCACGCCCGATGGCAAGCCGCATCCCGGCCTCGCCCGCACGCAGGGCCACATCGGCTTCGCCGGCCACCACGACGAAGTCCACTTCCGCAACATCCGCGTCAAGCGCCTGTAGGACAGGCTTTAGCCTGTCGCCGCTTACGTAGGACAGGCTTTAGCCTGTCGTCGCGAATGACAGGCTAAAGCCTGTCCTACAAGGGCCGGACCCACACGTTGCGATAACGCGTCGGGCTGCCGTGGTCCTGCAAAAACAGCGGGCCGCGGCCCGTAGCCCGCAGCTCCTTCTCGACGCCGCGCAGATACTCCGTGACGCCGTGCCGATACGGCACATACGGCGACCGCGGCTCGGTAAACGTTAGCCCGTCCTGCACGAGCTTGCCATTGAGCCAGGCCGTGACGCTGCCGGCCTGCGTGATCCGGCCGCTCGCATCGCGCCGGGGTGCAATGAACCGGATGTCATACACCTGCCACTCACCGGGCCGCCGGGCCGCGTTCACGAGCGGCGGCCCGAAGCGGTAGAGCGCCCCCTCGTCCTGCTCCGTCGGCGGCTCGACGCCGAACGAGTCGTAGATCTGCATCTCGTAGTGGCCGTGGAGATAGAGGCCGCTGTTGCCGTGCGCCGCGGGATCGACCATGAACTCGGCGTGGATGTCGGCATCCTGAAACCGCTCTTTCGACACGATGTGGTTGGCGTGGCCCTTCGTCGTGTTCACGACGAGCGTGCCGTTCTCCACCTTCCAATCAATCGGGCCGCCGTTCATGGCCGTGAACGCCGGCGGCGCGGAGCCGTCGCCGAAGAGCACGATCGCCCCCGGGGGCGGCGGCACGGGCAGTGAGTCTTGTGCAGGGCGAAACTCGCTCGGAGTCGGTGCCGTGGCCGGCGACTGGACAGCCGGCAGGTTGCGATCGGCAAAGTCGGCGAACCGCTGCCAATCGTATTCCAAAAGATCGTGGGCACCCGTCCGCACGTGGTAGCCGATCCGCCCGCTGCCGACAGGCGCATCGACCGGCGGCCACTCGGCGGTGCCCAGTCCTCCGAGTCCGAAGAGTTTCCACACAGGCTCAGCCGCGACGGCCGCGAGAAACTCGCCGCGCGGATCGGCCCAGCGGTCATCGATGGCGCTCGCCACATAGAGCGGCCGCGGCGCCACCATCGCAAGCAACACATGCTGATCGGTCGGCATCTCGGCCTCTCGCCCGGCATACGTGGCGAACGCAGGGCAGAACCAGTGCGGAAAACGCGTCGTGATGTCGGCGATCGTCTCGCCGTAGTTGCGGCGTTCGAGCGCCGCGCCGCCGCAGCCCGACTCATTCGACACGACCATCGCGAACCGCTCGTCGCAGGCGCCCGCCCAGAGCGCCGCCTTGCCGTTGCACGAGTGGCCCACCACGATCACGCGGGTGGCGTCGATCTCGGGCTGCCGCACGAGCCAGTCGAGGATCCGCGACAAGCCCCACGCCCAGGCTGCGATCGCACCCGGCTCGTCGGGGGCTAGTTCGCCGTCCACCGGCCGGCCGAGCGATGCGAGCACGCTCTCGGCCCGGCCGTCGGGCTTGTCGGGAAAGATGTCGTCGTAGCAGGCGGTGGCCACTCCGTAGCCGCGGGCGAGCATCGCCGGGGCGGCATGCTCCGCCTCGTTGCCCTTGAAGTTGAGGTACAAGAACACGGGCACGGGCCGCGCGGACTTCGGCAGATAGACGAGCACGTCGACGGTAGGCATCTTCGGGCCATCGCCGAGGCGGAGCCTCACCTGAAGACGGGTCGCCCGCACGCCATCCGCGAGCGTCACGTCGGCCCGCTCGGGTTCTCCCGCCACCATTACCACCGTCGCCGGCGGGCTGCGTCCGTAGACGTTCTTTTCAAGCAGCGCGAACTGGTGCGGGCGGCATCGCGCCTTCCAGTCGTCGGGCGTCCCCGCCGGCCTCCCATCAGGCCCGGCGAGCACATCGGGCAGCGTATACGACCCGACGGCCGACTCGTCGTAATTCGTGTCTGCGGCACGCGAGTTGCTCATCACTGAAATCCAAGAGGCGCAGACGATGCCGAGGACAAAAACCGCCGGATTCCATCCACCCACAGCCGTCATGCCTGCCTCTTTTTTGCGCATCGGCTCGCAGACCTTGGCTCGTCCCGCGAGCACCCTACTCTGACTCGTGGAGGTGCATCATGGCGTCACGACAACTCGTTGCAAAGCCCCTGTCTGCGGTGCTGGCAGGAGCGTTCCTGGGCTCCTGCCTTTCGGCGGAAGCAGCCCGGCCGCGGCGTCCCTCGGCCGCACAGATCAAAAAGATGCAGGAAGAACTGGAGTATCGCCAACGGGAAATGCTCCGGGTCCAGCAGGAGATCGCCACGAAGGAGCGGGAGCTCTATCTCTCGTTCGATGAAAATGGCAACGGCAAACTCGAAGGCGCTGAAAAGGCGAAGTACAACAAGCAGCTCCACGCGATCAAGACGGGCAAAGCGCCCAACCCACTCTCGACCATCACGCCCCCGGGTCAGGGACCGCGCGACACGGACGCTACAAAGAAAAAGTAGCGGGATCGTGCTTCAGCCCACCACGCCGCAGCGATCGATCGCGGCCCGGATCCGCTCGGCGAGCCGCTTTCGATCGCAGCGCTGGGCGTCGGTCGCCGGCTGACGCGACTCGCCCATCGCGAAGCCCCGCAAGCTCGCCGCGATCCGGAAGCCCTCGGGAAAGTCGGCCCCAAGAAACGCGACGTCGAGGAGGTCGGTGATCTGCCGCTGCCGGGCAAACGCCGCGTCGAGCCGGCCAGCCCGCACGTCGTCGTAGATCGCCCGCGTCACCTCCGGCACGACCCCGCTCGTGGCATGCACGCCGCCGTCGCAGCCGGCGAGCAGCATCGGCACGAGCGCCGCGTCCCAGCCTGTGAGAAAAACGAAGTCGGGCCGGATCGGCCGCACGGCTGCGATCAGCCGCTGCATGTGCGAGATGTCGCCGCTCGAATCCTTGATCCCGATCACGCGCGGGAATTCCTCGGCGAGCCGCCGCGTCGTGGCCACGTCGATCGGCGAGGCGAGCATCGGAATGTTGTAAAGCGTGACATCGATCGGCGTCTCGCGGGCGATCTCGCGAAAGTAGGCATACACGCTCTCCGGCGAGAGCTTGAAATAGAAGGGCGCCACGATCGCCACCGCCCGGGCCCCGGCTTCGAGCGCGTGCTGGCAAGCCTGAATCGTCTCGGCCACGTTCGCCTCGGCCGCGCCGGCCACCACGGGCACACGGCCGGCCGCCGCCTCGCAGACGATGCTCGTGATCCGCCGCCGCTCCTCCACGTTGAACCGCGTGAATTCACCGGTCGAGCCGTTCGGGTAGAGGCCGTGCACGCCCTTGTCGACGAGCCAGGAAACGTAGCGGGCGAGCTCTGCCTCGTTGATCCGCCCGCGCGCGTCGAGCGGCACCATGTGGGGCGTGAGGATGCCGGAGAGCGGAGTGGAAGCAGGTGCGGGCATATTTCGGTCCTCGAGCTGTTACGGGTGATGCAGGCTGTCGAGCACCCGCTCCTTCATGCCGCCCACGTGGGCTCGCATCAGTTTCGCCGCCTTGGCCGGATCGCGTTTGCGGATTGCCTCGTAGATCTCGCGGTGCTGCTTCGCCGTGGGGATCGCGCGGGCGGCGAGCGTGGCCGAGTCAGTCTTCATGAAGTTCCACGACACGACGAGCGAAAGAATCTGGGCGTTCTCGAAAAATCGGCGGGCCACGCGGTTGTTGGCTGCGGCCAGGATCGTGGTGTGAAAATCGCGGTCGAGCGTGGAGAGGCGGCGGCGGTTTTCGGGGGCGTCGAGCCAGCGTTCGAAATCCCGCCGCTTCACGAGCTCGGCAAACTCGTCGCACACGCGCCGCAACACCGCGAGCTGCGCCGTGTCGGCCATCCGGGCGGCCCGCTCGGCCGCGTAGGGTTCGAGCAGTTCGCGCATGTCGTAGAGCTCTTCGAGCTCCTGCGGGCTCACGTCGCGGAGATACACGCCCGACTGCGGCCTGTGCTCGATCAGCCCCTCGGCCTCGAGGGCCAGAAGTGCCTCGCGCACCGGACTCCGCGAGAGACCGAGATCCTTCGCCAGCGAGCGGTGCGAGAGCCGCTGCCCCGGCCGCACCTCACCCCCGAGCAGGAGCGTCCGCAGCTGCTGGTAGGCGTCAGACTTCGCCTCCACAGTACGAGTGCGGCCATGGGCGGGAACCATGAGGGAGGGTCTCTGGTGGGAGGCAACGGGCAGCCAGACGTGGCTTGACAGCCCACTATTTTACTATCAGCGGGTACTGTACTGCCAGTGGGCCTCAGGAGAAGCCCGGCGGAATCTCTCCGCGCGATTGAATCCTGAGTTCACTCGCTAACGTCGTTTTTTGAGCGTGCGTCGGCGACAGTGCCTCGAGGGCCAGGCATTTCACCACGAACGAACGGTCGCTCTTGCTGATTCAACATCTCATAGAGTCGCTCTGGTGCGATGTCAGCCCCATTCGGCCAAGCGAGTGTGCCACTCTCGATGGAAAACTGCTTGAAAAAGCCGAGGTCACGAAGCGGCTCGAAGATCACGCCGTGACCGCGATACTCGCTCAGGTCAACGTGCCCGGCAGTGTCGTCATCGAATCGGATAAAGAGTGTCGACCCCTCGACCCACCTCGCCTCAACCAGATCGTTCATGTCCCACATGGCCACCGCGCACTCCTATTCTACGTTTGTACATATTTTTGCGACGTGCGACACACGAGGCCAAGTTGTTGCCCAAGAGCGTGCGATGCAGCCGTGCGTCACGCCACCCGGTACTTCGCGAGCACCGCGTCGGTGAGCTTGCCGCCCACGCCGGGCGCATCGGGCAGCGTGTAGAAGCCGTCCACGACGCGGATCGGGTTTTCCCAGATGTCGAACAGCGACTCGTAGCAGCATTCAATCATCGGCGTGTTCGCCGTGGCCGCGGCGAGCTGGGCGTGCACGTTGTGCTGCACGTTCGTGTGCGGGATCACCGTCAGCCCGTAGGCTCGGCCGAGGGCCGCCACGTCGAGCCATTCCTCGATGCCGGAGAGCTTCGTCACGTCGGCCTGGAGGATGTCGGCCCCTTTGCAATCCACGTAGTCCCGAAACGCCTGGAGCGTGTAGACCGTCTCCCCCACTGCGATCGGCAGGTCGAGCGCCTGGGCGAGGTCGCCGTGGGCCCGCACGTCGAAGGGATGCATCGGCTCCTCGAGCCAGGCGATGTCGAATTCCTCGAGCCGCCGGCCCCAGGTGACCGCCGTCTTCAGATCCCAGACGGTGTTCACGTCGACCATCAGCTTCGGCTTGTCGCCGATCGCCTTCCGCACCGCCTTCACCCGCGCGTAGTCTTCGCGGGGGTCGGGCAGGCCGAGTTTCATTTTCACGGCATCGAAGCCGCGATCCAGGATCCGCTGCATGTCGGCCACGAGTTCATCGGTGCTCCACGTCAGCCAGCCGCCGTCTGTGTTGTAGGCCTTCACGCGGCTCTTGCAGGGGCCGAGGTGCCGCCAGAGCGGCTGCCCTTCGAGCTTGAGCTGGATGTCCCAGAGGGCGAGGTTCATGGCACACAAGCCAACGCGGGCCACGCCCACGCGGCCGATGAAGTGCGTGGTCGAGTGCATCGCCTGCATGAGGGCATGGCGGTCGAGCGCGGGCCGGCCGACGATCGCCGGGGCGTAGCACTCGTCGATCATCACCTGCGCGGCCTTGAGGCCCTTGGAATAGTTCCAGTTGAAGCCGTGGCCCGTCACGCCGGCGTCGGTCTCGATCGAGACCTGCACGAACTCCACCGAATCGACGCTCGACTGGCTGTCGGTGATCGTCCGCTGCCCGAGCGGCACGTCCACGAGCACGGTCTTCACGGCTTTGATAAGCGGCACGGGGAAATCCTCGCAACCCATTAACTGTCTGTTCACACTGCTCTGTCAGTATACTACCCAGGTCGGTTCCGCGTCAGAAAGCCATTCGTTTCTACCCCACCTTCGTTCCGGACGACCCACGATGCACGAGGTGATCGGCCGGGGACCGATGATCGATTCGCCTTGTCCTCGACGTGACGTTTTCACCTGCTCTCTCGGGGCAGTGACGACGGCGTTCCTTGGGCACACAGCGCGGGCAGCCGATACGCGGGTCGCTCCGCTCATCGACGCACATGTTCACTTCTACGATCCCACGTAGCCCGAGGGCGTGGTCGGCAACCTCCCACTCGAAGACGAGGCCGCAGACAAACTCATCGACCGGTTCGCGAGGCACCGACTGTTTCGGGGGGTCCGCGTCAACGGCGACGAACTTCTCGCCGGCCTCGACGACGCCCGCTATCGCTCCCACATCGCCCGGCTGGCCGCGATCGAACGGGCTGCCCGGCTCCCGCACATCTTCATGAAGATGTCGGGGCTCGTGGAGAGTGCCGCCCACTCGATGAAGCCTGCACAGGCACCGCGCGATCCGGCGTTCTACGAGCCGTGGCTGGCTCCCGTGTGGAAGGCATTCGGCGCCGAGCGGGTCATGTATGGCAGCAACTGGCCCGTGTCGGACCGTGCCGCCGATTATGCGGCAGTTCACAGCATCGTCGCTTCATTCGTCCGGTCGCACGGCGCAGAAGCCGAGCGACGGTTTTTCGCCGACACCTCCCGGGCTGCCTACCGCTGGGCATGACGAGCCGACCACGTGCCTACGGAGTGGCGTCAGCGGGCCACGGGCTCGTTCGCCCCGGCGTTCATTTGACCGCAAACTATACGCATGTATACTTTTTGCCGTCTGGCGATCGGGCCGGCGGGTACACTTGTCGCATGGCTACCGATCCCCTGGATGACGTCGTGCGAATGCCCGGCCCGAGCGTCGTGCGATTCGGCTTCGACGTCCTCGACCGCGTGGAGCAGGCGGTGGCCATGGTCAAGGAACGGCTCAAGCGGGCGGTGACCGCCCTCGAGACGGCTGGCATTCCCCATGCGGTGGCCGGTGGCAACGCCGTGGCGGCCTGGGTATCGCGGATTGATCCCGCCGCCGTCCGCACGACGGTGGATGTCGACATCCTGATCGACCGGGCCGATCTCGAGCGAGCGACGGCTGCGCTCGAGGCCGTGGGCTTCTTGCACTCCTTCAAGTTCGGGATCCACATCTTCGTGGATGGCCCACAGGGCAAGGCTCGCGAGGCGGTGCATATCCTGTTTGCTGGAGAGCCCGTGAAGCCGGCCGATCCGGTGGCCGCCCCCGATCTGTCGGCCACCGACCTCCACGAGGGCTACCGGATCGTCGATCTCGATCAGCTGATCACGATGAAGCTGACG
>Ga0208856_1000435_pt1 | contig 16276 bp, 15 predicted proteins | sample LakMenEpi13Jul12_FD_150690 | JGI IMG/M metagenome (GOLD analysis project Ga0208856, IMG submission 150690) | Freshwater microbial communities from Lake Mendota, WI - 13JUL2012 deep hole epilimnion (SPAdes) | ecosystem: Environmental > Aquatic > Freshwater > Lentic | place: Lake Mendota, Madison...
TGTGTACTCCTAAGTTGGTAAGTACTCAGCTTGACAGTTATTTTTGTATTATTGAAGAACGCGTACTACCGGAGGGATACGTTTGTTGTTTGGTTTTCTCAACCAAACATTAAAAAAGTTGCCTAGATTTTATGTTTTTTTATTGGATTTATAATCTCTCGCTTTCATCACTACGGCTTTTAATACCCACAATAAAAATTAAGTATCCTTGGTATTGAAATGCTAAATACGATAGAAACTACATAACCCAATCATAATTGTTAATCGCTTTTTATTAACAGTCTTTCTATAACAATCGATTAAATAATGATAAAAAATGACGCTTTGTCATATTAAACCTAAAAATAGCATTAAAAATGAAATACTTCCCTTATATCAACTGGTTTTTATCAGCAAGGCCGTTAACGTTTTATCTGTTCGTGAATTGAAGATTATTTATGAAACAGCAGATATATTTAACCAAACATGGAATGTCAGCGGGACGTTATTTTATAACCAAGATTTATTCTTCCAAGTATTAGAAGGGGAGAAAAACACCATTAAAGCCTTGTTTAACGACCATATTTCAAAAGATAAACGACATACCCATGTTCATTGTTTTTTTGAAAGTCCAATTGAAAAACGAACTTTCCCAAATTGGAATATGGCTTTTTATGGTGACAACAATAATGAGATCATAAATTTGTATCAATTAAATGACGATGAAATAAAGTCGATAGAGAATTTTTTTCAAGACAAAATAACTACACATTTTAAGGAGTTAGTTGCTTACTATAAATTAACCTCAACGAATTGATCCCCTATAAAAAATTATCACCAAACCAGTTTGATAAACCAAAGGGAATAAATTTTTTATTACTAGTGCTCTATCACTTACATGTATGAAAGTCATTGCTTTCATTTTTCGCTCTTTTGCTTAATTTTCAATATTAGTATTTGCCATGGAACTACACGAAAAAATTCGATCGATTAGAAAACTAAAAGGTTGGTCACAAGAAGAAATTGCCGCTAAATTAGAAATGTCATCTAATGGGTATGGTAGCATTGAGAGAGGTGGTACAGATGTGAATTTATCTCGACTCATAAGCATTGCTGAATTATTTGATATGACACTGCAGGAATTGATGAGTTTTGATTCGAGTGACGCATCAAACAGCGCCTCGAATATAACAAATGGGACAATTTCCCCCCTCAATCATCACCAAAGCGAAACCCATGCGAAAATGCAATTTGAATTAGAAAAACAAAAACTGATGCTAGAAATTGCCAACCAAAAAATCACAACGCAAGATTTTGAAATTGAAAAACTCACGAAAATCATTGCGATAATGAAAGATGAGATTAAAGTCTTAAAAGGTCAATAAAAAAAGCCAGCGTGAATGCTGGCTTTTTTGTACCCGATTTTGTGAATAAGAATTCGCTTAGTTAGCGAGCCAAATCAACTCAACACGACGGTTTCTCACTCTACCGGCTTCGGTGCTGTTATCGGCAACAGGATGCGATTCACCGTAGCCATGCGCGGTCAATTTGTTTTTCACACCTTTATGCGCTAAATAATCTGCAACGGACTGTGAGCGTGCTTTTGATAAACGTAAATTATGTTTATCTGTGCCTTCACTGCTGGTGTGACCTTGAACGTCTAAATCATTTTTTTGTGGATAAGCAATTAAACTTTTTGCTACGCCATCTAAAATACTTTTTGCGCTAGGTGTTAACTGCGCTGAATCGTATTCAAATTGCACGCCTTTAATTTCAAGACTAATGGGGCAACCTTTTGCGTCTACTTTACTGCCGGCAATGGTTCCAGGGCATAAATCCAAACAATTATTCACCCCATCACTGTCGCTATCTTGCGTTGAGCAATCTGCAACGGGCGTTGGCGCAAGGGGTTTTGCGATAGGCAATTCAATTTTAGGCTCGGGGCGGTGTGCTTTTTCGCCTAAAGGTAGGATAAAACCTACATTCACCACCATTTCATGAAAATCGTCGCTGCTGGCTGTATTGGATAAATTACTATTGAAATTATTGTTGTAGCGATAACGCACATCACTGCGTAGCAAGAAACCGTCACAAATTTCATAAGTTAAACCCAAACCCGCTTCACCTAAAAAGCCAACAGCGTTTGCACCATGAACACTGGTATTTGCAGCACCAGCGCCAACTACCGCGTAGGGTGAGAATTTATCTCTAAAGAAGAAATACTGTAAATCAGCTGTTCCGCCTGCTAACTGTGAATCATCGGTGGTTAAGTCGAGTTTATTGGTTGCGCTACCTAAGTTTTGATAAAACCCTTTTAATTCTGCATTGAAGTGTGAGTTTAGGATTTTACCGACCGCTAAACCACCACCCCAACCGTCATTACTGTTACGTTCACTGTCAGTTTTAACATACGAACCAAAAGGCGCAACGTACCAGCGGGTATCTTCTTCTTGCGCGGCGTTTGAAATCGCTGGCGCGGCTAACGCAGTGAATATTGCAGCGGCTAAATATTTTTTCATTTTTGTCATTTCTCTTAATATATTAAAGGGATAATGCACCCAGTTTATACGCCAATCACACATAATGCAAAACGTAAACCCAAAAATGTGATCTTGCTCACATTTTTAGAAAAAAAATAAGTAGCTCGAAAAATAGCAAAAAATTAAAACAAGCCTAATTGAACTTGAGCCACTTCTGACATCATCTCACGCGACCAAGGTGGATCTAAACAAACCTCCACATTCACGCTCGCCACATTTGGCAAGTCACGAATCCCTTTTTCCACGTCACCTTGAATCACGGGCCCCATACCGCACCCAGGGGCGGTTAATGTCATGATAACGTGAACATGATAATCCGATTCACTAACTGAATGCAGCTGACATTCATACACCAAGCCTAAATCCACAATATTGACTGGAATTTCAGGGTCATACACTGTTCGCATTACCGCCCAGCAATTTTCTTTGACCGCGGCCTCGCTATTATCACTCACCAGTTCAGCACTGTGATGAGCTTCTCTGCCCAACGCATCAGCGTCTTTGCCCGCAATGCGTACCATGTGACCATACGGTGTAATAACGGTGAAGTTATCGCCTAACGCTTGATGAAGCGTCACGATATCGCCTGCGTTAAGTTTACCAATATGCCCATCAGGGATGGTAATCACATCCACATTGCGCGTTAGGGTAATATTTTCTCTTTCTGACATGATATGTTTGTAAAGTTAATTTAAAAAATGTTGTGCATCTATAACCTGCCCTGTCACATCTATACTTTCATCGCTGAGCAAATAGCAAAAAATCGGATTCAAAGATGCCATGGATGGCAATAAGCTCTTATCTTCAGCAGGATAGGCGCGACGACGCAAAGGGGAATCTATCGGGCACGGAATTAAGGTATTCACCCGAATTTTCCGGCCGCCTTCCAGCTCTTGCGAAAGCACACTCGCAAGACCTTCCATGGCCACTTTCGATACACCATAAGCGCCGCAATAAGCCGGTGCAAGCCGTGCTGACGAATCAGAAATAAAGACAATGGACGCGTGTGGCGCTTTTTGCATAACGGGCAACAGTTCACGTGTCAAAATAAAAGGCGCGTTCACGTTCACGTTGAACGTGTGCCCCCACTCTTTTGTGCCAAATTGGATTAATGGTGTAAACGCACTTAACTCAACAGCGCCATGCACTAAGCCGTGCAACATACCGTATTTTTCATCAATGCGCTGTGCCAGCTCAATATAATCATTTTCACTTGCGCCCGCTAAATCGAAGGGATACAAAATAGGTTCAATGCCGCCCTGCTCTAAAATGGCGTCATAGACTTTTTCAAGTTTAGGTAAATTTTTATCTAGCAAAATGACGACTGCACCCTGCTTCGCAAATTCAAGCGCCGCCGTTGACCCAAGGCCACCTGCGGCGCCAGTAATTAAAATAACTCGATTCTCTAAAATCATAATACGTTTTTAAGCCATGTCAGTAATTGCGCGGGCGAATGTATTAATGCTTCTGCGCCCCAATTTTCAGGTTGATCGTTTGGTTGCAAATACCCATACACTGCCGCCAGCGTGCGCATATTTGCGGCGTTTCCAGCCACAATATCATGGGCGGCATCGCCAATATAGACGCATTCACTCGCTATCACCCCTGCCTGCTCACACGCGGCAAATAAAGGCGCTGGGTGCGGCTTAGGTGTGGGTGTGCTGTCACCGCTAATAACACATGCAGCGCGAGAGCTTAAATCAAATGCGTGAATCAACGGCACTGTAAAACGTGTACGCTTATTGGTGACAATGCCCCAAGGAATAGGGTGCGATTCAATAAAAGCGAGTACCTCACGCATGCCATCAAAAAAATCGCTGTGCGTGGCAATGTTATTTTCATAAAGCGTCAGCATTGCGTCTAACATACGTTCGCGTGTTGCCTCATCCACGTTTTTATCAATACTCGCATCAATCATTGCCACCGCGCCAAATGAAACATTTGGTTTCACAAAGTCAAAACTGACGGGCGGAAAATCGTATTCGATTAACGTTTTATTCAAACACGCGACCAAGTCCGGTGCGGTATCGATTAACGTACCGTCTAAATCAAATAATACGCACGAAATGGTTTTTTTCATCGCGTTAAGCTGGCTTTTTGAACGCAGCGATATAATTCACATCAATATCGTTGCCGAGTGAAAAACGTTGCGTAATAGGGTTGTATTCAATGCCAATCATCCCTTGCAGTTCAAGTCCCGCTGATCTAGCGCTTTGGCTTAGTTCTGACGGCTTAATAAATGTTTTATATTCATGGGTTCCTTTTGGCACCATTTGCATCACATATTCTGCGGCAACAATCGCCAGTAAAAACGCTTTGGGGTGACGATTAAGTGTCGAAAAGAAAACCAAACCCTCTGGTTTGACGAGTTTCGCACACGCTGAAATAATCGACCCCGCATCAGGAACGTGCTCAAGCATTTCCATGCAGGTGACCACCTCAAAACTTTCCGGTTGCTGCGCGGCCAGCGTTTCAACACTGATTTTTTGATAATGAACATTGGTGCCTGTTTCAAGTGCGTGTAATTCGGCAATGTCCACGAGATCGCCACTCAAATCAATGCCTAACGCATTCGCCCCTTTTTGCGCGAGCGCCTCCGTTAAAATGCCGCCACCGCAACCCACATCGAGAATTTGACGGTTTTCAATGGCGGTAAATTTTTCAATAAATCCCACGCGTAGCGGATTCACCGCGTGTAAGGTTTTAAACTCACCGTGTAAATCCCACCAGCGCTCAGCCATTGAGCCAAATTTTTCAATTTCGTGTGCGTGTACGTTTTCGTTCATATTCATTAAATGTGTCTTTAAATAAATTAGGTATAGTTTAGCTTATTAGTAGGTTATTTGTCATATTATGATAATGAAATTACCTTTTCATTTCAAAAACCACTCTTAAACCGTGAATTTTGCCACTCAATAGCCCTATTAGGCTTGTCTTGTAATTTGCCAGCAATAATGGATTTTTTGATCGCGTGCAAAGTCTTCAGGAATCGTTTTTGCCGTAATATCGGCAATGTTTAATCCTGAAAATTGCGTCAAATCAAATTTAAAGCGTCTAAAATTTGTTGAAAAATAGAGCGTCCCAGTCGGCGTTAACAACTTAGATGCGTGCTCAATGAGCGCAATATAATCGAGCTGAATATCAAACACGTCTTCCATGCGCTTTGAATTGGAAAACGTCGGCGGATCTAAAAAAATCAAATCATATTGTCTTGATTGACGTTTCGCTTCGCTCGCCAGCCACTGAACGCAATTTGCTTGAATGAATTCATGTCTGCCTGTTGTCGTATTGAGCGCTAAATTATCTTTTGCCCACTGCAAATAGGTATTTGACATATCTACCGTAGTGGTCACACTTGCGCCACCGACCGCCGCATGAACCGTTGCGCTACCCGTGTAGGCAAATAAATTCAAAAAGCGTTTACCCTGCGCCTGTTTTTGAATTAACAGGCGAATTGGGCGATGATCTAAAAATAAGCCTGTATCTAAATAATCTTCAAAATTCACACGCAAACGGCATCCGCCTTCAACGACTTCATGAAAGATACCCAGTTCACTGTGTTTTTCGTATTGCTCGGTGCTGCGTTGTTTTTTGCGTACTTTTAATAACACTTGCGCTGGCGGCACACCTAAGACACTGGGAATTTCAGTTAATACGCCCGCTAAACGTAAATCGGCTTTTTCTTGATCGACGCTTTTAGGAGCTTCATATTCTTGGACATTCACCCATGTTTTATCGCTGTGATAAATATCAATCGCCACGGCGTATTCAGGTAAATCGGCATCGTAAACGCGATAACAAAAAACGTGATGTTGCTTAGCCCATTTCGCTAATTTTTTAAAATTTTTCTGTAAACGATTCGCAAACATCGGTGCAAACTCCACTGGTCTGCTAGGCGTTTGAGCAATATCGTGGACGGTTTCTTGAGGCGCTGAAATAGCTTGTGTTTGCTCGTTTGCAATATCAATGACATTCGCAATACGCTCATGGACAAGATACGTTTTTGGAATAAAAAACGTCTTTTCTTCAATAGTAAAACGCAGCAATCGACATTCCAGTGCGCCATTAAAAAGCGTAATCGGTTTTTGTGAGCGAATACCCAAACGGAAACCTAATTCAGGATTGCTGATAATTAACGCGGCTTGCCAGCCAACAAAAGACGTTTTGAGCGTTTGACCAAATTGCTCATAAAGTGCGGCCGTTTCGGCCTCATCACCGAGTCGCTCACCGTAAGGCGGATTACACACAAGCAGGCCTTTTTCCCAACTTTCGGGCGGCTTTGCATCGGCAATATCACGACGTTCAATGTGAATTTTGCCTTGAAATCCCGCATTCGCCACATGCGTTAGCGCGGTATTTACCGTGTTTTTATTTTTATCAAACCCCACCATCATCGGCAATTTCTTCATGCCGACGATTTTTCGCCACTGCGCATCTTGGCGAAGGGTCTGCCAACATAATGCGTCATGTTTTTTCCAGCCCATAAAGCCAAAATATTCTCGCCCAAGTCCCGGCGCACAATCTGCGGCAATCATCGCGCCTTCGAGAAGCAGTGTCCCCGAGCCGCACATGGGGTCAAGCAGTGATTTTCCCTCTGCAGATAATGTATCCCAACCACAACGCAGAAGGATGGCCGCCGCGAGATTTTCTTTCATGGGCGCTTCAATACTCACATCACGATAACCGCGTTTATGTAAACTCTCACCCGATAAATCTAAACTGAGCTGTGCTTTTTCGCCATTCAAATGGACATTTAAACGAATATTAGGACGCTCTGTGTCAATACTTGGGCGTACACCAAATTTCGCTCGCATTTGATCCACAATGGCATCTTTGACTTTTAACGCGCCAAAATGACTATTGACAATGACGGTTGAATTTTTCGCGCTAAACGTAACCGCAAAACTATCCTCTGCATTGATATGCTCAAACCAATTAATCGCTTGAATGCCTGCATATAAATCATGCTGCGTTTTGACGTCAAATTGACTGAGTACCAATAGGACGCGATTAGCAACGCGCGACCACAAACACACACGATACGCCAGCTCTAAATCGCCCGAAAAAGCAACGCCTGCCGTGGTGGCTTTAAATTGTGTCACGCCTAGCGACACTAATTCATTCGTTAAAATGCCTTCCAGCGCTTTAGGGGTCGTTGCAAAAAATTCATGCGTCATGTCGTTTCTTTATTTAGGTGAGTGTGGCATAAGAAAAAGGGATAACACTGCAAAATGAATGTTATCCCCATGTTAACTGCTGGTGAAAATTTAGAATGTGATGATGCTATCGCCTTTACTCACCAGAACGACATCTGCGTGACGTGCTGCAAAAATACCTACCATGACAACGCCGGTAATATTATTAATTAACGCTTCTAATTTAAGGGGGTCAAGAATACTGAGATTGTGAACATCTAAAATCACATTGTGGTTATCAGTGATGCAACCTTCACGATAAATGGGTTGACCGCCTAATTTAACCAGTTCACGCGCCACATAACTTCTTGCCATCGGCACCACTTCAACAGGAAGCGGGAATTTACCGAGGACATCAACGCATTTTGATTCATCAGCGATACAGACAAATTTGCGACTGGCTGCCGCAATAATTTTCTCACGCGTCAACGCCGCCCCACCGCCTTTAATTAATTGTTTATGCGGATTGACTTCATCTGCGCCATCAACATAAATATCGAGCGTACCGACATCATTTAAATCTAAAACGCGAATACCTAAATTTTTCAACCGTTGTGTACTCGCTTCAGAGCTAGACACCGCGCCTTCAATATCGTCTTTAAAATCAGCGAGGCAATCAATGAAATGATTCACCGTTGAACCTGTTCCGACACCAATAATGCTGATATTTTTAATATAGGGCAACGCGGCCTCAGCAACTTTACGTTTTAATTCGTCTTGTGTCATGGTCGATTTTTCTCCTTGGAATAAAAAAGTGAAAAGGCAAAGTAAAAACCACTTTGCGCTCCCGTGATAATACCGCATCACGGCTATTTTCGCGTGTCTTTTTTGCTAAACGGCTAAATCGTTCACGCTTAAAATAGCAAGTAAAATGGATACAATAATACCGGCAATCATAATGCCGAGCGTAATAATCAATGCAGGCTCAAGTAACGCTAACATACGGGTAATTGAAACGCGTAATTGTTTGTCATAAATGGTGGCAATTCGCAGCAACATTTCTTCTAAATGTCCGGTTTCTTCGCCCATCTTAATCATTTGCATGGCCATTTTGGGGAAAATAGATTTTTGCTCAAGCGCATCAAACAGGGTTTTACCTTGCTTGATTTGCTCACCCGTATCGTCAAGGGCATCGGCAATATGTAAATTATCCACGGTTTCGCGCACAATCATGAAGGCAGATAAAATTGATACGCCGTTTCCCAGCAGTGTCCCCAGCGTGCGCGTTACATTGGCGATTTCTTTATTTAAAATCATCTCACCAACAAGCGGTAATTTTAACCAACGCGCATCCCAAATGCGCTTTGTATCTTTGCTGCCAAGTTGCGAATTAAAATACCCCATAATTCCTAAAATACTGCCAATCACCGCCCACCAGTATTGCTGAAGCCAATTTGCCAAGCCAACCACCATTTGCGTAGACAGTGGCAACGCCTTACCCGCACTCGCAAACATTTCACTAAATTGCGGCACCACAAACGTCAGCATAATAAACAGCGAGGCCAGCGACATCACCAGCAAAATGGTTGGATAAATTAACGCGGTACTCACCGTGTCTTTTAACTCTTGCGAACTCTCTAAATAGGAGGCGAGGCGATTGAGGACTTCACCTAAATTGCCGCCCGCTTCACCCGCACGAATCATATTTAAATAAAATTTACTAAATACGCCTGATTGCTGCTCTAGCGCATCCGCAAGCGATACCCCACTTTTCACTTTTTCAAGGACGCGACCAATCAATTTCGTTAAATTTTCGTTATCGCTTGCCAAGTCCATTAACACAAACAACGAGCGATCCAGCGGCAAACCGGATTCAAGCAATGTGGCCAGCTCACCGGTAAAAAGAACAATATGTTTATTTGATAATTTGCCGCGTTGCCCGTTTAGCTGAAAACCTAAAAACGTCTGGCTTGTTGCTGGCTTGACGCGCAGTGGAATATAACCCTCTTGTTGAAGTTGCTGAACACAATGTATTTCATCGATGGCTTCCTGTTCACCTTCGACGGTTTCGCCTGCACTATTCACGGCTTGATAGAAAAATAAGGTCACGCTTTAATTCTCCGAGGTAACACGCATCACTTCTTCGAGCGTGGTGACGCCTTGCAATACTTTCTGCAACCCATTTTCATAAAGTGTTATCATCCCTTCTTCTCGCGCCAGCGTTTCAATCGCGCCAGCAGACGCATGACCCATAATCAATTGACGAATCGGATCAGTCATTGGCAAAAATTCAATAATCGCAAGACGTCCACGATACCCCAGTCCACCACAGGCAGCGCATCCCACTGTTTTAAATAACGTAATAGTCCCTTCTGGCTGAAAACGACGCAAACGCATTTTGTCAATTAACGTATCCGACGCTACATACGCCTGTTTACAATGAACACAAAGCTGACGCACAAGCCGCTGCGCTAAAATGCCATTCACCGTGGAAGTGAGTAAATATTCTTCAAGTCCCATATCAAGTAGACGCGTCACACCACCCGCAGCGTCATTGGTATGGAGTGTCGAGAGTACCAAATGCCCCGTCAACGCAGATTGCACCGCAATACGCGCGGTTTCTAGGTCACGCATTTCACCAATCATGATGACATCGGGATCTTGACGAACAATCGAGCGTAGCGCGACAGCAAAGGTTAATCCAATTTGTGGCTTGGCTTGAATTTGATTGATACCGTCCATTTGATATTCCACGGGATCTTCAACCGTGATAATTTTTCGCGCGGTGGTGTTTAATTGTTTGAGCGCAGCGTACATCGTCGTCGATTTACCGCTACCCGTTGGACCGGTAATTAAAATAATGCCGTGTGGCTGCGCGAGGACATCGAGAAATTGCGTTAATTGACGTCCCGCAAATCCTAATGCTTCAAAGTCCAGCACGGTATTCTCTTTATCGAGCAAACGAATGACAACGCTCTCGCCATACATGGTGGGAATGCTGGAAACACGCAAATCGAGCTCTTTACCGAGCATTTGCACTTTAATACGCCCATCTTGTGGCAGACGACGCTCAGCAATATTGAGTTTCGCCATGATTTTGATACGCGAAATCACCGCCGCCGTCGATTTTACCGGTGGCGCGTCAATATCTTGCAATACGCCATCGACGCGGAGACGCACTTTGAGTGTCTGCTCAAAAGGTTCAATATGAATATCAGATGCTTTTACTTCAATTGCGCGTTGCATAATGGCATTGACCATTTTAATCACTGGCGCTTCACTGGCTAAATCCTTTAAATGTGCTAAATCTTCTTCACCGAGTTCATCAAAGGCAAAATCATCGAGTTGATCATTATTTTTGCCTTTGACTTCACCGTATTGCACCGCTAAGGCACTGTCAATTTCAGATAACACGCCCACACTGGGCAAAATCGTTTTACCCGTAATAATACGCAGTGAATCCAACACAAAATCATCTTCAGGGTCGAGCATCGCAACGTGGATTGCGTCGTCATCTTCGTTTAACCCCACCAGATGATATTGCTTTAAAAAACGCAAAGACACCGTATCGGGCAGTATTTTTTCCTGCGGATAGTGCTCAGGATTGATACGCTCCACGTCACCGCTTTCAACAAACGCTAACGCCACATCAAGCTCGGAGCAAAGTCCCAATTTAATCAGCAAGGCCGGCAGACTTTCAGCCACCGCTGTTTTTTGCATACGCTCGACTTTTTTTAAATCAGACAACGAGAGTTTGCCTTTATTTTGCAAAACTGTCAGGACATTTGACGGTGATGCGGTGAATAATTGAGTGCTGGACATGATAGTAAAAGTTGCGTTGTTAAATTCAATCGAGTGTTATCTATGATAATCTATGTTTAGCTGGGATGCCTGCGCATTCCACCCTTTTTATACTTTTTATTTTGAGGCATTCCTTTGAATACAGCAAACCCAACAATCATAAACGAACTACTACGCGGCACACATGAAGTTTTGCTCGAAGCGGAATTGGTTAAAAAACTCGCTGAAAATCGCCCATTGCGCATTAAAGCGGGCTTTGATCCCACCGCGCCGGATCTGCATTTAGGTCACACGGTTTTAATTAATAAACTCAAACAATTTCAAGACGCAGGCCATGAGATTTTATTTTTAATTGGCGATTTCACAGGCATGATTGGCGACCCGACCGGCAAAAATGTCACGCGCAAACCGCTCACGCGCGAAGAAGTGGCCGAGAATGCAAAAACCTATCAAACCCAAATTTTCAAAATTCTCGACCCCGAAAAAACGCAAATCCTATTTAACTCAACGTGGATGAATGCGATGTCGTCAGCGGAATTGATTCAACTCGCGGCAAAAAATACCGTGGCGCGTATGCTTGAGCGTGATGATTTCAACAAGCGTTTTAAAAACAATCAATCTATTGCCATTCACGAATTTTTATACCCGCTTATTCAAGGTTATGACTCGGTTGCCATGAAAGCGGACATTGAACTAGGTGGCACCGATCAAAAATTCAATTTACTCATGGGGCGTCAACTGCAAGAAGTGTTTGGTCAAAAACCGCAAGTGGTCATGACCATGCCAATTTTAGAAGGACTTGACGGTGTTCAAAAAATGTCAAAGTCACTGAATAATTACATTGGGATTGCGGACGCACCCGATGAAATGTTTGGCAAAATCATGTCAATTAGCGATGAGCTTATGTGGCGTTATTTTGAATTGCTTAGTTTCCGCCCCATGTCTGAAATTGCCGCGTGGAATAGCGAATGCCAAAATGGCGCGAATCCGCGTGATTATAAATTCAAACTCGCGCAAGAAATCATCGCGCGTTTCCACGATGAAGCGGCTGCTATCAAAGCACTTGAAAATTTTGAAGCACGTTTTCAGCGTGGCGCGATTCCCGATGACATCGATGAAGTCACGCTCAACGTTGTAGGGAAAAGCATTGGCATTGCACATGTTTTAAAAGAAGCGAACTTGACCAGCAGCACCTCTGAAGCTATACGCATGATAAATCAAGGTGCAGTGAAAATGGATAGCGAAAAAGTCGAAAATCCTAAATTAGACATCGACGTCAACACAACGCACGTTTATCAAGTCGGCAAACGCAAATTCGCGCGAATTAGTATCGTTAATTAAATTTGATTGTGATGGTTTTGTCATAGTCAATTGTAAAATCGACTATGACAACATTGTGCGTTTAGGCACTCAATCGCGCGTATTATTCATCAAAAGTCACTTTCCCTGTTTCAATATCATGCATCCCACCAATGGGTTTATGAATCATTTGAAACTTCTTATTTTGACATAAACACTCAATTGATATCGAGTCGATATAATAAAAAAACCTCACTCAATATCGAATTAAATGCACAAAGGTATTATTTATATTTAATTTTTAACCATCGACAAATACACAATCACACGTAAACCCCCGAGTTGGTCTGATTTTTCAAATACCAATTTCCCGTTATAAAATTCGACAATATCATTCACAATCGCAAGGCCTAAACCATGACCTTCTTTCGTTTCACTGGCACGAAGTCCTCGGGCAATCAATTCACGAATAATTTTAGGTGAACATCCTGGCCCATCATCTTCAATAATAATTTCAAGGCCATCATGACTTTTCATCGTGATATTGACTTGTTCATGTGCCCATTTACAGGCATTGTCAGCAAGATTTCCCATCAGCTCTAAAATATCTTGCCTGTCGTAATTCACCAGTATATCTGGCGCGACAATCGTAATGAGTAAAGGTTTATCTCGATAAAGCGTTTTCAACACTTTACTTAATGTTTGCAATTCAATTTGTGGATGAAATCCGAGTAAATCTTTTCCGCCAGTACCTGCAATTCTGGCGCGTTTTAGTTCTCGCTCTACTAAATTCAAAATATCGCTTGCGTGTTTTTGAAATTGCGCCCTTATATCAGGATGATTATCAAGCTCAGATGAATCGGCCAGTCGATACATAATGGCAAGCGGTGTTTTGATGGCATGAGCTAAATTTCCAATGGATGCTCTTGATTGATTGAGTCGACGATCAATGATTTGGAGTAACGATTGAATTTCATTCGTTAACAGCAGAGGATCTCCGTCATTTAAATCAGTGGTTGAAGTTGGATCGATTGCAGCCAATGATATCAATCGCCATTTCAGCTTTAAAAACGGACTTAAGGCTTTGTGGATTAAATAAGATTGAATAAGCAACGCAAATAACGTAATCAATACGCTAATGAAAAGCATTACCAAACTTAAGTCGCGCACATCTTGTTTTACTTCCGTTAAATCTTCACTTGTGATCACCGTGACCAGTACATCATTGATGACAACCGACTTTTTAAATGCGATAAGCGATTGCAACTCAGGGCCTTGCAAGTAAAAAATGTCGGAATTGATAGACGTAAATGGCTCAAGCTCAAAAGAGAAGTTTCCAAGCGAGGGGGAATTGACTACAGTTCGATACGTAACAATTGAATAGTAATAACCCGAATTGGGTTGCAGATACATGGGCGTGATAACATGTGAATCAATATTCACTTCACCTGTTGGTGAAACAACAAGGTGTTTTAAAACACCATCAAAATCATGACTCAACCGCGTGACCATCTGCTTTTCAATAATATAAGGCATGGCCAGTGTGCGTAAAATCCAAAGCAGTGCTAAACCAATGAGCAATACCATTCCAAGACTGATATTCATTTTTTTTGCTAAACGCTTCACGCATCACCCTTAAATAAATATCCCTGATTACGTCGTGTAATAATTCGATCTTTACCAATTTTTTGACGTAGACGCGAAATGTAAACTTCAAGTACATTGCTATCGGGATCTGAATCCAATTCGTACAAACTTTCCAGTAACCGTGATTTGGTAAATAACTTATCTGGATTTAATAAAAACAACCTCAAAAGCATAAATTCGATAGGCGTTAGGTTATGGACGATATCCTCCTGCCTCACGGTTTTATTTGACTCATCTAAACATAAACCAAACGCCTCTATTTTCGTGGGCGAATGGCCTTTACTGCGTTTAATAACCGCATTAAGGCGGGCAAGTAATTCCTCAATATGAAACGGTTTTCCTAAATAATCATCCGCACCAGCTTCAAATCCATCTACTCGATCATACCAATTATCTCGCGCGGTAAGGACTACTACGGGCGTATCCAATCCATTTTTTCGCCATGCTTTTAAAACATCAAGCCCTGATAATTTGGGTAAGCCTAAATCCAGTACGATAATGTCATAGTTTTCAGTAGACCCCATAAATTCACCTTGTTCACCTTCAATTGCCAAGTCAACAGTAAAACCCGATTTGACTAGGTCTTGTTTAATTAATGCCCCCAGATGTTGGTCATCTTCAACAAGTAACAATTTCATCTACACCCCAAAAAAACACATACTTTAAACTAACACAATACAACCATTTCAAATAGTCCAGATTCATCTCGACTTTAAACAAAACAAAAAACGTACTTTACACATTAGAGTGTTTCATCTAAAAAACGAAATCATTGATTCTCTATTTTAGATTATAGGCGTCAAAACTGAATTCAAGCTGAATAAAAAATAGCGTCACTATCAAATATACGCATTTATTAAAATAATTTTTCAGCTTTAATTCATATGCTATCCAGTTATTACGCCGCAATTTTTGTATTGCCTTAACCTCGTAAAAATTTAATCGGAGAAATTAATGAAAAAAATTATGCCTATAATCATGTTATCAGTAATCCCATTTTGCTCGACCTATGCGCAAAACGTTGCTCCTATTCATGCAGAAAAACACAATAATATTAGAGTAATGAAGATTATTGAGTAAACGAATGCGAACCTTACAGGGATTTTAGTAAATGTAAAATGTCATCAATGACACTACCCCATTCACTCATTATCGATTGCCTAAACAATTTTGCCGTCGGATACCATGGTGAATCTTCTCTATCTAGCATCCAGCGATAATCGGGCACATAAGGCAATAATATCCACACTTCTTTGCCAAGCGCTCCCGCTAAATGCGCAACAGACGTATCGACCGATATCACCAAATCCATTGCATCAATTAAAGCCGCTGTATCGGAAAAATCCTCGAGAAGTTCGGTGTAAGTATGGATGTTTTTTTGCGAAGATATAAAATTGGCATCATCTTCTCGAATTTCTTTTTGCAAACAATGAAATTCAACGGGCAAATCAAATAACGATTGCAATGAATGAATTGCAACACTGCGATTATGATCGTTTTTGTGGCCGCTATTGCCCGAACACGCAAACCCAATGCGTCGTTGTTTTTTCTCACCTAAACGTGCTTGCCACATTTGTTGCTTGGTTTGATTAACTGAGAAATAAGGCACTTGATTTGGAATGGTATCAACTGTTGTTTTGAATGCGTGCGGCAAACTCATGACAGGGCAATGATAATCGAAGTCTGGCAGTTCCTTGCCTTTTTCAATGAATGTAAATTGACCTTCTAACGTTGAAACAACAGGCATTAACGGCACGGGTACTTCTAAAATAACGTGTGCGCCTAATTGCTTAAGCATGGGAGCGTAGCGAATGAATTGAATGTAATCGCCTAAACCTTGCTCGGGATAAATGACGATTGTTTTATCTTTTAATG
>Ga0208856_1000439_pt1 | contig 16043 bp, 8 predicted proteins | sample LakMenEpi13Jul12_FD_150690 | JGI IMG/M metagenome (GOLD analysis project Ga0208856, IMG submission 150690) | Freshwater microbial communities from Lake Mendota, WI - 13JUL2012 deep hole epilimnion (SPAdes) | ecosystem: Environmental > Aquatic > Freshwater > Lentic | place: Lake Mendota, Madison...
CGACGACGCCGTGCCGATCGCCCGCTCCTCGAGAAGCGTGAGGGCCTGCGTGTTGTAGACCACGCCCGAGGTGCCGCTGCCCGTGGACGCGCCGTTCACCGACCCGGTGGCGTAGACGCCCGAGCCGTAAATCGCATTCAGCGACGCGGCCACGCTCGCCGACGTGGTCGACTGGCTGCCGACTTCTTGGAGCGCGAGCAGATCGACCTGATCGACGTGCCCGCCATACGACTCGGCCCCGATCGCCGCGATCAACGTGCCGATGCCTGTGCCGGGCGGGGCGTCGAATGCCCGAACGTTGTAGCTGACGATCCGCAGGTGGTCGGTGGTGGTGAACCCCGACGGCGTGATCGAGGCCGTGAGCACGGGCTGCGTGACTGTGTAGTTCGCACTCGGAGCGCCGAACGTTCCCGTGCGGACGAGCGTTTTGGCGTTGCCGACATTCTCATCGGGAAAGGCCCAGGTGACGGTGTCCGTCACGGTGAACACCTCGCCGTTCACGAGGCCGGCGTAGGCCGGCGTGCCGGTCACGACCACGCTCGTCGTCCCGTCGTAGGGCTTGTCGCTGGCCGAGAGGCCCGTAATCGTGAGCGCCTTCTGCGACACAGCGTTGCCGCTGGCGGACGTCGCGATGGTCACGCTCGTCGCCCCATCGCTCGAGAGCACCACGCTCTGCGCGTTGTAGACACCGGCAGGGGCCGTGGCGGCGAGCCGGAGGCGGAGCGATCCCGACGCCGATCCGCCGACGGCGACGAACGTGGCCGTGGAGCCAAACGTTGTGCCGTCGCTCGACACTTCGAATCCGGCCGGCGCGGTGGCTGTGATGTCGGCTGTGAGGCTCGTGCCTGAGATGGCGAACGATTGAGCGGCTGAGGCCGTGCCATACGTGGTCGTGAAGGCTGCGGCCGTCGTTGCGCCGGCGATCGTCGGCCCGGCCACGCCTCCGCTCGCGCGGATCGTGACGTTGTCGATGCCGATGCCCTGGGAGTTCGTCGATCCGCCGACGCCGGTGTACGTCCAGCGGACGTAGTAGGTCGCGCCGGGCGCAACGCTCAAGCCGGAGAGCGTGACGCTCTTCGCGGTCGAGCCGGGCGGGTTGAAGATCGTGGAGGTGTTGGCATCGGCGGCGTACGACTGGTTACCACCCGTGTCGGCCGTGGGAGCGGTCGACGATGGCCCATGAAAGAACGTCCAATCGAACGCCCGCGCACCGGAGCGGTATTTTTCGAAGTCCCAGCCAACGGTGAGCGACGTGATCGCAGATGCGGTGTCGTTTTTGATCCCGGCGATGATGCTGCGGGGGGCGGCGTACGAGCCCGTCGTCAGAAAGCCGAGGGCTCGATCGGTCGCCGTGGCGGTCACACCGTTGGCGAAGTTGTAGGCGCCTCCGGTGATCGAGCCTGTCAACACGCCGGTACCCGTGGTGCCCGCCGCCTGTGTGGTGGCCGTAGTTCCCGTGGCGTAGTCCGTACCGATGCGAAAACCGGCCGGAAGCGCGGCCGTCGCCGACGAGCCCATGGCGTCGAACGACTCACTGAACGTGGTGTCGAGGGCCGTGATCGAATCAATGGCGAGCAGCCGCCGTTGTTCGAGCGACTCGAATAGATGCGAACCGGATTGACGGCGACTATTGGTGGTCTGCACGTTGCCGCGCAGAGAACGCTTTCGCTGAGGCTTCCGCGCGGTGGCCATCCATGTGCTCCGTTTGAGCGTCGTGCTCAGCGGCGGTTCCGGGCGTGCCTATGCCGCGATGCGGCCAGCATCATGGCCGCCCCTACCGCGAACACGACGATCGATGGCTCGGGCACGATCGAGACGGTGCCGAGTGTCAAGGCGGTGCCATTCGTGGCGGCAAGCTGGTCAAACGTCGTTTCGTCGGCGACGGCATTGGTCCAGTACGACCGGCCGAACGCGTCGTTGACCGCATAGAGGGTCCAGGTGCCAACGGCATTGGAGGTGGAGATGAATTGCAACGTCCCCAGGTTCTTCAGCACGCCCTGCGGCACCGTGGTCTCGGGTGAGGGCGCCGTTTCGCTCATCAGCAACGCCACCGACGTGGCCACGCTCGACCCGTTCACGGGCGACATGTTCGTGATCCCGTTGAGTTCGAACTGCGGCACGTCAGGATCAGGGAGGATGCCGTTCGTGGCGGGTACGAAAAAATTGGCGAACTGAACCGTGCCCGACGCCCCTGCCTGCGGGATCAACTGCAGCGCCAAGCCGAAGCCGTTGAACGTGGTGATGTCGCCTGTTCCACCCACGAGGTTCGTGGCCGACAGGGTGAGCAGGCCGGTCGTGCCCGAGGCCATCGAGACCGACAGCCCAGTCGTGAGGGCCAGCGGCGTTGCCTCGGCCGCACGGCAGGCAAGGCCGAGAAGCACGGCCGCGATGGCGGGCAGGGAATGCCGGTTCATGGAAAGCCTTGGGGGTTCGAGGAGGACCGGCTGACTCGGGCGGATGGCACTACGCCCGGCGACGGCGCTTCCAGGCCGCCAAGCCCGCGAGCACTGCACCGGTGCAGCCCAAGGCTACCGCGGTCGGCTCGGGCACCACCACGAGGCTCACTTCGCCAGGGGTGGCAATGTCGATCGCGAACGAGTTGCCTCCGGCCAGCGTGGGCATGGAGCCGAGCGTGAGCAACTGGTCGGTGAGTGTGCCCGAATAGTTGAACAGCCGCCACTTCGCACCAGCACTCACCGTCGAGAAGTCGCCGATCGCAGTCACGTTGAGCACGCCATCGAGCGTGAGGTTCGTGATGCCCGTGATCAGGTCGTTGACGCCGCCGCCGACAGTCTGGTCGGTCGCCGACAGCTCGAAGAGCAGGTTTGTCGCGTCGTTGAGGTTGAGGGCGCTGGCGATCGTGAGCGTGCCGGGGCTCGTGCCGGGGGCGAGGATCGAGCCATTGGCCATGGTGACCGCCCCGTTGATCGTGCCCGAGCCGCCGAGCAGCGTGCCGGCCTGGGCGATGAGGCTGCCGGCCGCACCGCTGAAGAGCGTGCCGTTGACTGTGAGATCGAGCAGATCCTGGATCGTGACGAGATCAGTGAGGGCCGAGGCGTTGCCATTGAGCGTGAGCGAGCCCGTGCCGCCGATCGTGATGCCGGTGGCAGTGCCACCGCCACTTGTCGCGCCGACCACACCGTTGAGCGACGTGGCATTGTTGACGTCGAGCCGCAGTTCGCCGCTCGTTGCGGTTGCGCGGAAAAAGCTCGTCGAGCCGGAGAACGTCATCGCATTCGCCCCGCCGAGCACCGCGACGGCGCCCGAGCGACCGCCCACCGACAGGCCGTTGCCGAATGTGAAAGGAGCGGTGGCCTGGAGCGTGCCAAAGTTGAGTTGCAATTGCCCTGTGCCCGAGGCCGCGGCGGCTGCGAGGATCAGCGTGCCGCCGTTGGTGGGAGACGCGCCGGCCGAGCCCAGGCGGTAGCCGCTCGTGGAGTTCGAGCCCGACATGATGAGCGTGCCGAGGCCGGTCTTCGTGATCCGACCCGTCGTGCCGGCAATGTCGCCGTTGAGCGCGAGCGTGCCGCCGGAGCCGATGTCCACCGTCTTATCGCCGGAAGTGAACGTGATCGCGGGGTTCACGATCGCCGTGCCGCTGGTGACGGCGGTCGCAGTGAGGCCGGACGCCGAAATCGCGCCCGAGCCGTTGACTGTCGCTGCAGTGCCAAACGTGAGGTTGCCGACCGACCGGGTCGCCCCCTGGAGGTCGAGCGTGCCGCTGTTGGCGAGAGTGACGGACGACATGCCGAACGAACCGCTCGACGTGAGCGTGGTGCCAGGCGCGATGTTGAGCACGGCAGCTCCAGAGATCGCGCGGCCACTGCCGAGCGACACATCGGCGGTTGTCTTCAGCGTGCCGTTGAGCGACACGGGGCCAGCGGCATCGCCGAGGTTGGCGTCGCTGGCAATCTGCAGGGTGCCCGACGAGAGCGTGAGGCCGCCGGTGAACGTGTTGGCACCTCCGAGAACGAGCGTGCCCTGCCCCATCCTCATGACACCTGCCGTGCCGGCCAAGACGGAGTCGATCGTGGTGGTCGACGATGTGTCGGTGCCAGTGTTGATGGTATTGAGGCCGATCGACGCCGCGGCGAGGGAGATCGTCCCCCCCGTGAGCGTGTATCCCGAGGTCGTGAAGGCGAGGCCGTTGGATGCCGTGACAGTGCCGACGGTGACGGTGCCCGCGGTGCCGCCGAAGTTGGCCTTCTTCGACGCGTCCCACGTGCCGGAGCCGTCGGCCCAGCTGCCGGTGCCGCCGGCGCCGGGGCTCGTCGAGGCCCAGCCCGCTCCGCCATCCCAGTAGAGGTCATTGCTCACGACGCTACCGGATGTCGTGAGGTTCATCGTGAAGTCATCGAGGCCGAGGCCCTGGGAGTTGGTCCAGCTCCCAGTCGTCACGAAGCTCCAGCGGAGGTAGTAGCTCGAGCCGTTCGCGATGCTCAGGCTGGGGATCGAGACGGCCGTGGCGGTCGACTCTGGCGGGTTGTAGACCACGTTCGTGGCAGTGCCGGTGTACAGCGCCGAGTTGCCAAGCGTGTTGGCCGACCAGGTCGATCCGTCGGTGGAGGTGTAGAACTCCCAGCTTTGGGTCCGGGTACCCTGGCGAAACCGCTCGTAGTTCCAGCCGAGATCGAGATTCGTGATCGTGGCCCCGGTGGTGTTCGTGAACCCGAAGAGGATGGCGAGCGACTGGCCGGGGGCGGCGGACGACGTACCTGGATAACTGCCGGTCGAGAGGTATCCGATCGATTTGTCGGTGCCAGAGGCGAGCGTGCCGGACACCCAGAGGTAAGCACCGCCGCTGCTTGAGTTGGTTACCACCCCCGTGCCGACCGTACCGGCGTTTTGCGTGACAGCGGTGGTGTTCGAGCCCGAGAGCGTGTAGTTCGGCTGCACGCTCGATGTGCCGCTGCGGAAGAACGACCAGCCGGGGGCAGCGTCCGCGATGGACGAAGTCTGGCCGGTCGTGATGCCGTCGAAATTCTGGCTGTAGGTCGTGCCGCTCACGGTCACGGCCGTTGCCTGGGCATTCACCTCACGCCCAACCAGGCTGCCAGCCAGAATCACGAGTCCTGCGAGAATCCCACGCGTCCAGTTCGTCATGAATCGCTCCGTATCCTTCGGGGGCCGTCCTCTGCCTCGATCCGGCTTCAGTGGCCGGCTTGGCCCGCGAGGAGTGCGAATGGCGGTCCAAACGCACATGAGGATTGCGTGAGGAAGGTAAACAGCGCGATTCAGCGAAGAAAACCAACTGTCGAGCGGCCGTGGGCTCGACGCCGGGCACAGCGTGCCGCGTCGTTTCTCACCATGGCGCACTCCCAACCGTGGTGAGTTCTCACCAAAATGGTGAGACGCCTTCCCCGCCCAGGCTTGGTCAGAAGCGGGGTGCGCACCGGCGCGCGGCCTCTCCGCAGGCGTGGTGCGCCCACGAAAATATGAGGAAATCGTGTTGTCCGGCCAACGCGCAGCGTTTCAAAAGCGAACGCCGCGCGTAGCCGTCCAAGAAGAAGTGGCACTTCGTGTGCCATTCGCGAGCAAATCCGTCGGAAAAGCCGCCGACGAGCGAGGTTTGCTCGCAGATTTTCCGGCTCAGCCGACGAAACGCCGCCGGCGGAACTGCCAGGCGGCGATCGCGGCTCCGCAGGCCGCCAGCAGGAGCGTGCCCGGTTCTGGCACGGCCGTGAACTGCGTCACGTAGCCCTCGACACCGCCCGAGCCGAAGTCGGCCGTCACGGCCACGACGTCGACATCGAGCGAGAACGACGGGGCGAACTGGCTCAGCGAATAGTAGCCCTGGCCGTTGAGGAATGCGGCGGTCCCCAGACCGTCGCCAAGCACGAAGGCCTGGAGCGTGGCGCCGGCGAGGGCCGACGTTGAATCGGTGAGCGTAAACAAGCCGCCCTGGAAGGCGTCGTTTTCGGCCAGCGTCGTCACGCCGAGGTACACGTCGATCGCATTACCAGCCGTGAGAGAGCCCGTGAGCGGCGTGCCGCCCGTGAGCCGCAGGACGTCGTTGACGCTCGCGGCCGGGGCGTTGTAGGTCGGGCCGCCGACAGCCGTGAACTCGAAGGCGAAATCGATGCCGCTCGCCGGATCGACGCTCTCGGCCGTGAGGATGCCGGGGCTTGTGCCGGGCGACACGAGGCCCAGGCCGCCGATCGACTTCACGGTTCCATTGCCCTCGACGGCCCCGCCGGTGAGGAGCACCGGGGTGGTCGAGTAGTCACCGTTGAACCGGCCCGTCATGTTCTGACCCACGGCCACGGTGCCGGCGTAGGAGTTGCCCGTGGCGTTCGTAAACAGCACGCGGCCGGCGTCGGCACCGGGCGTCTGGTTCGACGCCGTGAGCGAGAGGATCGTGCCCGTGCTCCCGGAGAGGACGCCCGAGAGCGTGACCTCCTCGGTGTTCGCAGGAATGACGGGCGTAGTTGTATTTTTGACCAGGATCGAGCTCGACGAGGCCACGTTCACGGCGTTGGCGAGCGTGACGTCTTCATCCTGCTCCTGGCCGAGCGAGCCGCCCTTGAGCGTGACGACGGTGTTGGCGCCGGCACCGATGGTGTAGGTGGCGGCATTGCTCGTGAGTTCGAGCCGGCCGTTCGTCTCGATCTCGACGCCGCTCGTCGCATTCGGCACGCGGTTCACGCCGTTGGCAATCGCGAGCGTACCGCGGCGGACGATCGTGGCGCCCGTGTAACTCTTGGCGGCTCCGTCGTCCTCGGTCTGGGTCGTCGAATTGAACACCTGCCGACCGGTGCCTGCCGAGTCGACGATAAAGCCACCCGTGCCGGAGACGGTGCCGTCGAACCGCACGTCGGCTGTACCCGTCACGTTCACGGTCAGGCCGCCGATGTTCGTGATCGAGCCCAGACCAGAGATGCCACCCACGCTGTCGGCATGACCGTTGAAGTCGTGGGCCGCAAACCGGGCCGCGGCGAGCTGCGAGGCGTCGGGGATCACGTTCGCAACGCCCGACTGGAGGGTTCCGGTGACCACGCTCGTGTTGCCCGTGTAGCTGTTCGAAGTGTTGGAAATGACGAGCAGGCCAGCGCCATTCTTCGTGAGGCCGCTCGTGCCGACCAACTGGGCTCCGACGGTCGCCGTGTGGCCCGCGGTGGCCACCGAGATCGCCGGCGTGTTCAGCGAGCCGCCGCCTGCCGCGAGCGTGTAGCCATCCGACTCGATCGAGACATTCCCCGCCGCGACGGACGAGCCGATCGTCACCGTGCCGGCCGTGCCCTTGAGGAAGGCATTTTTGTTGGCGACCCAAGCCGCGCCAGACACGCTCGTGTCGCTCGACGACCAGTTCGTGTTGCTTCCGTTCCATGTGCCGGATTCACCGAGCGACGTGCCGTTGGAAGCCCAGTAAAGGTCGGCGCTCTCGGCAACGGTTGTGGCTACGCCGGGCGACCCCGTATTCGTTGGAGCGGAACCCGACGTGAAAGCCCCAAGATTTCCCGAAGAGCTGATCGCGGCGCTCGTCACCACGGAGCCCGCAGACGTATATGTCCAGTAAAACGATGAATTTGCAGTCGCCGCACCGAACGTGACCTGCGTGATCAGTGTGCCGACATCGTTAAAGATTGCTACGCCATCGCCGGAACTGCTGAGTCCGACGCCAGAGCCGGTGAAGGAACCGACGGCAACCCCCGTCGCCACATTGCCACCCCAGAAATTTTGGAAGGTGCCGGAGGTGAGGGCACTGCCCTCGACGAACACCACGCTTGTTCCCGAAGCGATCGATGTGATTCCAGCGAGCAGCACCGACGTGCCAAACGCGGCCGAGCTGTCGTCCATTTTCCAGTTGGTGATGTCGACGCTCGCATCACCGTAGTTTGTCAGCTCGAACCAATCGGCGACGCTGCCATTGCTCATCACTTCCGTGATCCGGATGATCCCGGCGGCGTGCGCGGGGGCAGCGATCTGGGCAACGAGCGAGCCGAGAGCGAGGGCGGTCAGCAGCGTGGACTGGCGGAGGGAACGCAGCATGGCTTGGGTCTCACGGGCGGTGACGGCTTGCAGAACCGGGGCTTCATGAAAACCCAGCATAGGGTTCGTCCATGAGGACACCGTGAGCGCTCGATGAGAAGTGCGTGCGAGTTGCGTGTGGAAGGCGTGAGACCGAGGTCGCTCACACAATCCTGACACGACGCTCATCAAACTCTCATCGCACGCTCACAATTCACTCATCGCCTCCTCATATATCTAGTGCCGAAGATGTTCTGTGAATGGACGACTCGCAGCAGTTGCGGGTGTCTGCTGACGGAAATCGTCCCTCGCCCCAACCGGTTTGCCGAGCGAACCGCATCCCACCGCAGGAGGCTTCTGGCATGCACTCGTCCCGTTCGTCCGCAACCCTCGTCCGACGTGGCTTCACCCTCGTCGAACTGCTCGTCGTGATCGCGATTATCGGGGCCCTCATCGGGCTTCTGCTTCCTGCGGTCCAGTCCGCACGCGAGGCTGCCCGACGCAACGCCTGCTCCAGCAACCTGCGGCAGATCGGGTTGGCCTTCCACTCGTGCATGGATGCCAAGAAGTATCTGCCTGCCGCGTGCTATACCGTGGCGTCGAGCACGGCAACCGTGAAGCCAGCCCAGAATCAAGCCGGCAAGGAACATTCGTGGCGGGTGCTGGTGATGCCCTTCATGGAGGAGCAGTCGATCTCGAACACCTACAACTGGAACAAAAACTGGTTTGAGGAGCCAAATCTCACGGTCGCGCAGCAGAAGGTTGCCGTCTATCGGTGTCCCTCCACGACGCCACCGACCACGGCCAACATTCCGGCGTCTCCTGATTCCGACAGCGCACGCACGGCCCTCGGTTCCCTGCCCCTGGCCACGACCGATTACGAAGTCATGACGGGCGTGAAAAAGAACGTGCTTGGGTCGCCTGATCCCTATGCGACGTTCGGCACTGGCATCATGGACAAGGACGTGATCACGAAGCCGCAGACCGTCACGGATGGACTTTCGAAGACACTGCTCGTCGTCGAATGCGCCGGTCGGCCCGACGTCTATCGCGACAAGAAGAAGACCACCGAGGTCAATCAGTGCGTTGGCTGGGCGGACAACCTGGGCCCCTTCAAGCTCGATCCGATGAATGCCAACGGGCAGAAGAGCCCGAAGGCGGCGGCGAACATGGGCGTGCCGATGAACGCGACGAACGACGGCGAGGTTCATTCGGTGCACCCAGGAACGGCCGCGGTGGTGTTCGCAGACGGTTCAACCCGGTTCATCGCAGAAAACGTCGATCTGCGGACGTTCTGCGCCCTGGTCACCCGGGCGAGCAACGACACGCCTGGAGACTTTTGATGACCGCTCCGGTGAGAGGGATCTCGCCGGCGCTGGCGTCGCTCTGGGCACTGGCGATCACGGCCGTCTCGGTCGGCGCGGAAGCGACGATCGAGACGGCTGCATTCGTTCAGGGCGACCGCGCGGGTGCGGCCGTGCCGTTCGGTGGCGTGAGCGATCTCTGTGTCGCGTCTGATGGCAGCGGGCGGCTCTGGGCGACGACAGATCGGGGGCCAAACGGCACTGCCAAGGTCGACGGCAAGAAATTCAGGACGCTGCTCGCGCCCACGTTCGCACCGGAGATTTTCGAGTTGACGCTGTCGGGCTCGACTGGAGCGGCCTGCGAGGTGCGGGTCAGCACGACCATCGCGCTGGCGGGCCGCTCGGGCTCGCCGCTCTCGGGCCGGCCTAATGGTGTGGGCCGCGATGAGCCGATTCTCGACGCCGCGAACGGTAAGCCGGTCGCCGGTGATCCGAACGGCGTTGATACCGAAGGCATCGTCCAGATGAGGGACGGCAGCTTTTGGATGGTCGAGGAGTATCGACCGTCGTTGCTCCGGGTGTCGGCTGAGGGGCGTGTACTCGACCGGTTCGTGCCCGAGGGGGCGAGCCTCGTCGGGGCCGACGCCAAAGTGCACGATGTCCTCCCAGCTGCCTACGCGAATCGCCGTGACAACCGTGGCTTCGAGTCGCTCGCGGTGTCGCCTGACGGCTCGCGGCTGTGGACGATGCTCCAGAGCCCGCTCGACCACGGCAAGACGAAGACGGTCAAGAAGGCCGGAAACGTCCGGCTGCTCGCATTTGACCCGACGCAGGGCCGGCCTGTGGCCGAGCATGTGTATCGGCTCGGCGATCCGGCCGATCCCGACTATCTGACGAAGGGCGCGGCACCCGACGACGGCAAGCTGTGCGCAATGGCGGCGATCGACGCCGACTCCCTGCTCGTGATCGAGAGCGATGACACCGGGCTTGCCAGGCTCTACCGGATCGACCTCGATCGTGGGACCGACACGCGTGCGAGCATATCCGGCGGAAGCGAGCCGACGCTTGAAGAGATCGTCGATCTCGAGGCCGCCGGCATCGTGCCCGCCACAAAAACCCTCGTGGCCGATTTGGCCCCCCTCGTGGCCCGGATGCGGCGTGACGTCTATGGCGAAGCCGAGCCATCCGGAGATGCTCCCCTCAAACTCGAGGGCATGGTGATCCTGGGTCCCGATCGTGTGGCGATCGTCAACGACAACGACTTCGGCGTGAACCTCGAGCCCGGCGCAGTCTGTCGGACGTGCCTGTGGGTCATCCGCCTGCCCGCGAGCATGTCGACGGGCAAAAACGACCTGCCTTTGGCGGATTGATCGCGGAAATCGCATACCGCCGCGTCGCCACAGCCGATATCATGGAGAGCCGTCGATTCCTCCGCCCGCGGAAGTGCTGACATGTCGTCGATGAAACGTGCCGTGGCGCGACGGTTGGCAATAGAGCCCCTCGAAGGGCGGGCCCTGTTGGCCGCGACAAGCCTTCCCACGGTTTCGATAGCCGATGCGACCGTGCTCGAAGGCGCAGACGGCACTGCAAACCTCGTCTTTACCGTCGCTCTGTCGGCACCTGCCCGGCGGCAGGCCGTGGTGCCGTTTCGCACGGTCGATGGCACCGCGACCGTCGCCGACTCCGACTACGTGGCGACCTCGGGAAGCGTCACGTTTCGCGTCGGACAGCGCTCGGCGACGATCACCGTGCCGGTGCGCGGCGACCTGAGGATCGAGGCCGACGAAACGCTGCAAGTCGTGCTCGGCACGCCGAGCAACGCCACGCTGGGCCGTGCGACGGCGACGGGCGCGATCCGGAACGACGATCAACTGCCCGTTGAACCCCCTGCACCGCCCACGACTGGATCGTGGACCGTGTTCGTCTACATGACAGGCGAGGATCTCAACACCTACGCCGCCGAAGACATCAACGAGATGGAGCAGGCGCTCACCACGCTCCCCGGGAGCGTGCGGATCGTCGTCTCGTGGGATCAGCCCCGGGCCGGAGTCGGCCGCGCCTATGCCACCGGCAGCGGCGCCCAGCCGGCCTGGCGCGGCTACGGCCGAGCGGTGCTCGCAGCCGACGCCGATATGAACCGCATCTCATCGTCGTTCGATCTCTCCTTCGGCGAGCGCAATACGGGCGATCCCGCCACGCTCGTCGACTTCGTCACGTGGGGCGTGCAGCGGGCTCCCGCCGAAAACTACCTCTTGCAGCTCTGGGGGCACGGCGACGGTCTCGCCGGTTCGCAGTTCGACAGCGAATCGAGAGGCGATGCGCTCACGATCGCCGAGCTTGGCGGTGCGCTCACGAGCCCGGGCATGCCGGCGATCGGGCTCGTGTCGTTCGACAATTGCCTGATGGCGATGGCGGAGGTCGCCGCGGCGATCCCGCCGAGCGTGGGCGGGGTGTTCGTGGCCTCGCAGGAGCTCGTGAGCGGTGCGGGGCAAAATTATGCGACAGCCTATTCCGCCCTTGCCGTGACCGATCCCGCGGCGGTCACCGCCGCGCAGGTTGCTGCCGGCATGGTGGCGAGCTACGGCGTGCAGTATCGCAACGACCGCAGCCGGATGGACACTTTCTCGGCCGTTTCCACCGCCGGCCAGGCCGCGCTGCAGGCCGCGCTCAGGCAGTTCGTCGATGCGACGGCCACGCTCAACGCGACACAGCGCACGACCTTGCGGACGGCGGCACGGGCCAGCATCACATACGACACCCCTTCTTCCCGTGATCTTGGCAGCTTCATGGGCCGCGTGGCCGCGGCGACGAGCCTCCCGGCCACGGTGCGTTCGGCGGCTGCGGGTGTGACGGCGGCGCTGTCGGCGGCGGTCGTCGCGAAGACGGCCGATCAGCGAGGCAGCTCCGGCGTGGCGATCTATCTGCCGACCGCGTCGGATGGCTATCTGGCGTCGTATGCCCGTGACGCGCAGACGTTCACTCAGGCAACAGGCTGGGATCAGTTCGCCCGCTGGCTGGCGACGGGCTCGCGTGCTGCATCGGGCACGGCGGCGGCAGGGCGAGGAGCAACACGAGGAGGTGCACGATGGGCCTGAGCAACGCGAAGCGGTGGAGCCAGACGCGGCGTGACTTCTTGACGCACGCGGCTGGGGCGGCCGGCGCGGGTGCGGCGTGGATCGCAGGCGGCCCCGTGGCAGCGGCCCGCGATCTCGGCAAGGCCCGCACGATCTCGATCTTTCACACCACTGATCTCCACGGGCGAATCCTGCCCACGAGCACCTACGAGGGGCTCGACGACGTGGGTGGCTTCGCCCGCTGCGCCACCTGCATTCGGCAATGGCGCCGCGAGTCGCCGCACTCGCTCACCGTGGACGTCGGCGACGTGGTCCAGGGCACGGCCGTCAGCCTGGAGAGTGGCGGCGGGATCATGATCGACCTCTTCAACCGGCTCGGCTACGACGCTTGGACGCTCGGCAACCACGACTTCGACTGGGGGCCCGAAAAGCTGGAGGCCAATCTGGCGATCTCGAAGTCTCCGGTGCTCACGGGCAATCTCGAGCGAGCGGGCATTGCACCGGGAGCGTTCACCGGCGCGTGGGGCAGCGTCAAGCCGTGGGTCGTCAAGGAGGTGGGTGGCTTCAAGGTCGGCCTGATCGGCCTGATCACGCCGGGCCTGCCCTACTGGCTCGCCCCGGAGACGCTCGGCGGGGCTGCGGCGACCGATCCTGCAGCCGCGCTCTCCGCGAGCCTTCAGGAAGTCCGCGCGGAAAAACCCGATGCGATCGTGGTGATGGGCCACATGGGCTGGCGGTTTCAAGACGACTACGCCAATCCCGTGCGCGAACTGCTCCGCGACGCCAAGGATGTCGACATCTATCTCGCTGGCCACTCCCACCAAAACCAGCCAGCCTGGACGCTGCATGACGTGCTCTGCTCGCAGGCCAGCTACCACGGCATCCACTGCGGCCGGATCGACCTCACGTTCGACATCGACAGCCGCCGGCTGGTGGAGCGGCGGGCGTTTACCGTGCTCATGGACGACCGCTTCGACCTCGACCCGGCGGTGATGGAGCGGGCCCGCCCCGACCTCGCCAAAGCCGACGAGCAGCTCGCGCGACGCGTCGCCACCGTCGCACAGAAGATCGACGGCAAGGGCCGCGGTAGCGACCTCGCAAAGCTGCTCTGCGAGACGTTCTCCGGTGCGTTGGCCCGGCAGAAGATGCCCGTCGACGGCGTGTTTCACGGCACGTTCGCCTCGGGGGACCTCGTGCCGGGCGAGCTCACGGTGGCCGATTGCTGGAAGATCATTCCCTATGAAAACATGCTCGCCACCGCGGAAGTCTCGGCACGGGATCTGGTGGAAATCGTGAGCGAAGACGCCGGCGACAAGAAATCAGACCGCACGCTCTGGCCCTTCGAGGTGGTGCGTGGCGAGGGTGGGCGGCCCACGACGATCCGGCGCGACGGCACGGATGTCGATCCGGACCGCCGGTTTACGATCGCGTTCAACAGCTACGACGCCCAGTCGGGCGGCCGGCGGCTGATGAAGCTGCGGGAGATCCTCCAGCAGCCGGACGCCAAGCTGAAGACCACGGCGCTCGACACCCGCTCCGCCCTCATCGACGGCCTCCTCGACCGCGGCACGATCGGCTGACCACCCACAAGCATCCCTTCGGCTCACGCCTCGGGCTTTCTCTTTCTGCCTCGGCGGCCTACGATCCTCGCATGCCAACTCTCTCACGCTCGTGCATCCTTGCGCTCGCCCTGCCTTGCCTCGCCTCGATCGGAGGCACGGCCCCGGCGGCGTCTCCCGAGCCACCAGTCACGTGGCGGGTGGTGGGCGTGAGCGATGGCGACACCCTGACGGCGCTCGATGAAGACAACCAGAAGCACAAGGTCCGGCTTCACGGCATCGACGCTCCGGAGATCGGCCAGCCGTTCGGCACGAAGTCGCGCGATGCCCTGGGAACGTTGACGGTGCGGAAGACCGCCACGCTGCATCTGCACGGCCGCGACCGTTACGGCCGTGACCTTGCCCGGGTGGAGATCGACGGCCAGGACGTCAACGTGGAGCTCGTGAAAAACGGCCTGGCGTGGCACTATGTCCGCTACGACAAGAGCCCGGAGCTGGCGAAGGCGGAGCGCGAGGCTCGGGAGGCAAAACGCGGCGTGTGGGCCGACAAGGAGCCAGTTCCCCCGTGGGAATGGCGGGCCACCGAGCGCGACCGTAAGCGCCAGCCAGCCGCCCAGAAGTAGTCCCGTGCATCGCCGCTCCTTCGGGGCGACTGCTTTTTGTGTTCCGCCCCGAAACGTATCTTGGGCGCTCGGGCCGCGGTTCGATATGCTGCTCGCGCTGGCGAACGGAGCCAGCACGGAATCCCTCACTTTTTGGAGACTCAATCGATGGGCAAGGGCAACAACTCGCGGAAGAACGACAAGAAGAGCATGAAGCCGAAGCAAGAGAAGGCGAAGCCGGCTGCGAAGAAGTAAGCCCGCCGAGCGGGCCATGCCGCGATCAGCGCCGCGTGTTCATCGCTGCTCCCTGGAACGGTGCTGCCTGCCGATTGCCGAGCGGCAGGCAGCACGTGTTCCCGGACGTCATCCACTTCGCTCGACCGCTGCCTGCCGCAGTGCCGTTGGGGTCGTCGAGGCGCAGGCTCAGGGCACGCAGGCGAGGAACAGAAACGTCGCGAACAGCACGACGTGCACAGCGCCCTGCATCATCGACGTGCGGCCCGTGCCGAGCGTGACGGCGCTCACGAGCAGCGCCGTCGCAAGCAGCACGATATCCTTCGGGTCGAGTCCGAGGACGAGCGGCAGGCCGTAGGCGGCGGCAAAAATGACGACGACTGGCACCGTGAGCCCGATCGTGGCGAGCGCGGAGCCGATCGCCAGGTTCATGCTGCTCTGCAGCCGGTTGGCATGGGCTGCCCGAACCGCGGCCCAGGTCTCGGGCAGGAGCACCACCAGCGCCACGGCGATCCCAACCACACCGCGCGGCAGATCAAATGCCTCGACGAACTCCTCGAGTGGGTGCGAGAGCACCTTCGCAAGCCCGACGACCGCGACAAGGGAGACAAGGAGGAGCACGAAGCTCAGCGTCGCCTGCCGGCGCGACGGTGGCGCGGCATGCTCGTCGGGATGGGCGTGGTCGTCGTGCGGCAGGAAGTAGTCGCGGTGCCGGACGGTCTGGACGAAGACGAAAATGGCCCACAGCGCTGCCGAGACGAAGGCCGCGAACAGCGACTGGGCACGGCTGTAGGTGCCGGCGGCGGTCGTGATCGTGACGTAGGGGAGCACGAGCGTGACGACCGCGAGCACGATCAGCGCCGCGAGCCCCCCGCCCGCACCCTCGACGCGAAACGACTGCTCGCGGTGGGCCAGGCCACCGATCAGCGTGCAGAGGCCGACGACGCCCGTCGTGATGATCATCACAGTGGCATAGACGGTGTCGCGGGGCAGCGTTTCCATGCCGGCTCCGCCCGCGACGAGCAGCGATAGCAGCAGGGCCGCCTCGATCACGGTGACGGCGAGGGCGAGCACGAGTGTGCCAAAGGGCTCGCCGACCCGGTGGGCGATCACCTCGGCATGGTGCACCGCGGCGAGCACGGCCGCGATGAGCACCGCACCGCAGCCCACGAGCAACCAGGGCTGCTCGCCGAGGGCGGCCGTGAGAACGAGCATCGCCGCGGCTGCGATGGGGGCGAGAATCGTCCAGCTGTTCAGGAGGTGTGCCATGGCTTCGGCTCGGATGAGGGAGGGCCCGGGGGG
>Ga0208856_1000440_pt1 | contig 16040 bp, 10 predicted proteins | sample LakMenEpi13Jul12_FD_150690 | JGI IMG/M metagenome (GOLD analysis project Ga0208856, IMG submission 150690) | Freshwater microbial communities from Lake Mendota, WI - 13JUL2012 deep hole epilimnion (SPAdes) | ecosystem: Environmental > Aquatic > Freshwater > Lentic | place: Lake Mendota, Madison...
ATGAAAAAGTGGTGGAGGCGTTACTTTTAGACCCCCGCCATGGGGAAAGATGGGCACGCCATTGGATGGATATATGGCGATATGCAGATTGGCATGGTCGTAGATCTGTACCGGATGTATGGAACAGTGCGCCGCAAATATGGCGCTGGCGCGATTGGATTGTGGAATCTTTGAATACCAATAAAGGTTATGACCGGATGATCCACGAAATGCTTGCGGGGGATGAATTTTATCCTGATGATCAGGGTTCTGCACATGCCACGGGTTATTTAGTGCGCAATTGGTACGCGCTTAACCCCAATGATTGGATGCGCAGCATTGTCGAGCATACAGGAAAGGCTTTTTTGGGACTCACTTTTAATTGCGCCCATTGCCATGATCATAAATATGATCCCATCAGCCATGATGATTATTTTAAGTTTCGTGCTTTTTTTGAGCCCATCAGTTTAAGGCAGGATCGTGAGCCGGGCGAAGCAGACCCTGGTGTGTTTCAAGAGTACGATTACTCAAAGCTTCGAACGGTACAACGATTAGGATCCATTCGGGTGTTTGATAAAAACCTTAATGCCAGCACGAAGTTTTATACTGGTGGCGATGAAAGAAATCTTGTCAAAGATAAAAGTAATATCCAGCCCGGGGTTCCTGCATTTCTTTCAAGTTTCATGGGTAAGATAGCGCCCGTTGATCTGCCCTTGAATTCGTGGTATCCCGGCTCAAGAGAGCATGTTCGAAAAGCTGTGATTGCAGAGGCGCAAAACAATCTGCAAAAAGCACAAGCTGCATTTGAGAATAGTTCCAAGACCAGTAAGGCCATCCCCAAACCCTTATTGGATGGCTTGAAAAAAGCGGAGGAGGATCATGCCCGCATGGTAGCGGAAGTAGCCAAGGGAAAAATTTCTGGCGCACTTTCAGGCTCGCAATCTCTTATCCTTGATTCCACCCTAGGCAGGAGGGTTTTATACAATTCATTGGCCTCTATGAAATCCTTGGAAGAAGGGACCCGCATAGAATTTACCTTGATGATACTTACGGATGCCCATTTCAATTTTCAGCTTGTAAAAGATCATGCAAAGGGATTGACCGCAGGTTATGTGGCATTTGATAAAGGTCGTGTTGCTGCTTATAAACCAGGTTCCTTCACTGAATTTAATGTGGGGGCCTACGACTTTACCAAGGGGCAGAATAAATTTCGCATCCAGATGGATGTGTATCCCAAGGCGGATCATTGTTTGCTTTCGATTCGTTCTTTGCCTGATGATAAAGTGATTGTATCTTCCATCAAGGTTGCATTAAACCAGTGGAACCCGGTAGGCAATCCAGCGAAGGGTATTCTTTTTGATGCAAGGCCTGGAAGCAAGGTTGCGCTTGACGATCTTCATATTTTATCACCCCAGCAAATCAAATTGGTTTCATTCGACTTTGAGCAAAGCCCATTTGCGAATGGCAAAGATATTATCGGGGCCTTGGGGTGGGAGAGTTCGCAGATGAACATAGCTGGTGGAAAATCGTTTGTTTCATCGTCTGAATGCAACGATGTGCTGCAAACCTCATTGGCCAATTTGGAAAATGCAAGAAGCGAAGTGAGAAAAGCGGCAGGGGGGCATCTGGGTGCTCAATTAGAACTTGAAGCTGCGAAGGCGGAATTAAAAAGCGGTGAGGCCCGCATCAGGGCTGATGAAGAAAAATTTGCAGCTAAAGATCAGCAAAGAATAAATAATGCAATTAAGGAAGCTTCCACCTTGGAAAAGAATGCCGCAGTTTTAAGAGCTGATGCGAATCTTGCAAAGGCTGAGATACTTCTTCAGGAAGCGAAAGTTAAAATTCCTCCAACGGTTGCAAAAGATCTAGATGCCCTTTCTAAAAAGCTTGCAACTGCAAAAGCGAAATTAGAAAAGGCTCAAGCTAACCAGTCAGATTTAAAAATGGCCGATCAGTACACCTTACTTTCGCCTGTATTCCCTGAAAAAAGCACCGGTAGAAGGAAAGCCCTTGCTTTATGGATCACCGATCGCAGTAACCCTCTTACCGCACGAGTTGCAGCCAACCACATCTGGGCCAGGCATTTTCATAATCCATTGGTGAGTTCTGTTGCTGATTTTGGTAGGAATGGAAAGACCCCCACCCATCCCGAATTACTCGACTGGCTTGCAAACGAACTTATGGATTCTGGTTGGAATATGAAACATTTGCATAGGCTTATGGTTACCAGTCAGGCGTACAAGCAGACTTCTGCATTTGCTGACAACACTCAGGCTCAGGCGCTCGATCCGGAAAATCAGTTGCTAGGGCGTATGAATACCGGGCGTATGGAGGCAGAGGTTATCCGCGATAGTATCATTCAATTATCAGGCAGGTTAAACCAGCAGATGAAGGGCCAGGAATTGGAAAATGACCAGGCTTTATCCACATTCAGACGCAGCATTTATTACAGCATCTACCCTGAAGATGGCGGTAAAAGTAAATTTGCAGAGTTGTTTGATGCCCCTGATTCTCTCGATTGTTACAGGCGCACACGAACCATCATTCCCCAGCAGGCACTTGCCCTTACCAACAGTGAAATTATTCATCAGGCTGCAAGTAGCATGGAGAAAGAAATCTGGGCTCAAGTTTTTGAAGCTACTTCCCATGATGAAAGAAATGATGCTTTTATTCATAGTGCTTTTAAAAAAGTGCTGGGTCGTTCTCCGTTGCCCGCAGAAGTTACCACTTGCAAAACTTATCTTGCAAATGCTGATATAGCGTCCAGGGAATCGATGTTGCGGGCTTTGCTTAACCATAACGATTTTGTAACGATTAGGTGAACAATATGAATGAAAAAAATCACCATAATGATTCGACTTCGCGAAGAGCTTTTCTTTCAGACTTCGGTTTGGGTTGCACTGGCATGGCGCTTGGCGCGATGCTTGCGGAAGATGGCATCGCGAAAGCTGAAACAGCGGGGGATGTTCCCAGTGGTATACCCCACGTAAAACCTAAGGCAAAGTCGGTCATCTGGGTGTTTCTATCAGGCGGGTACAGTCATATGGAAACATTCGACCCCAAACCTGCTTTGGATAAATATTCAGGTATGACCTTTGATAAGACTCCATTTGAAAACCCTTTGAAATCTCCGTTGCATACGAAACGCTTCCGCTCAGTCGCTTCAGAAGATATTAATGTGCGCGATGTCTACCCTACCATTTATCCCATGCAGGTAGGTTTCAAAAAACATGGCCAGAGTGGTATCGAAATTACTGATTGGTGGCCTCACCTTGCAAAGCAAGTCGATGAGCTTTGCTTTGTGCGCAACATGTGGACTACTGATAACGATCATGCTGCTGAAAATCAGATCCACACGGGTAGGCACAGACTGGATGAACAGCAACCATGCATTGGTTCGTGGGCGCATTATGGACTGGGTACCCTGAACCAGAATCTTCCCAAGTTTGTCGTACTCGGCGGCCCTACCCGCTCCACCACACAATTCTCTATCGATTCTCTTTACCTTGGCCCCAAGCATATGGGCGTTCCGGTTGCCCTTGATCCTAAAAACCCACTACCCTTCGGTCAGCGCCAGTCTTCACAATCTCTTGAACAACAACGCGCAGAATATGCACTCATCCATCGGCTTAACGGCTTGGCTGCGGTCGAATACCCCAACGACAAAGATCTGCTAGCGCGCATTCACTCGTATGAGCTTGCATTTAGGATGCAGGCTGCTATTCCTGAAGCTGTTGATTTTTCTCATGAAACCAATCATACGCAGCGCATGTATGGCCTGGATAAAGATTCCACCAAGGTTGCAGGGCAGAGGCTACTTGCAGCACGAAGGATGGTTGAGCGGGGCGTTCGCTTTGTTCAGGTTTTCCCATCCGCCTATGGTGTTTGGGATTCTCACCAGAACTTGAAAACTAATCACACACGACTTTGTGAAACCATCGACTTGCCCATAGCAGGGCTGATCATGGATCTTAAACAACGCGGGCTCATGGATGATGTGCTTGTTGTTTTCTGCACCGAGTTTGGTCGCACCCCAGGGCTCGAACTTCGAGGCGGGGGTAAGACTGGCAGAGATCATCATCCTAATGGGTTTACTATTTGGATGGCGGGTGCGGGAATCAAAAAAGGCCATGTTCATGGTGCTACCGATGAGCTCGGTTATCATGCTCTTGGGGAGGGGCATTATGTCACAGATCTTCATGCCACCACCCTTCACCTTCTGGGCATTGACAATAAAAAGCTAGAGATTCCAGGTAGGAAGCGCCTCGAAATCGATCAAGGAAAACCTATTCTTGAAATTCTTTCTTAATCATTGCTTATTTCAAGGTGAACGACATGGATCATTTGGATTATTCCCCGACCCGCAGGAAGTTTATTCAAACCACTGCAGCGACAGCATCCGTAGTCGCTGGCTCGAATGCAGTTGCAGCCTCTGAAACTCCTGGATTAAGATTCAGCAAAAATATGAATGTTGATGTCTTGGTTTGTGGTGCAGGGTGTGCGGGATCTGCAGCAGCGTTGGCTGCATCTCGGGCAGGTGCAAAGGTGATGGTCATCGAAAAAGCCCCTTTCGCAGGCGGAATTATAACTTGCGTTGGTTTGCCTTATTTCGATGGCATTGCCAACATCCGTGATAATCGCATCGTAGTTCGCGGAATTGCACTCGAGCTTCTTTCAAAATCAGGTGTGTGTGCGCCCGATGCTAAAACAGTTTCTAAACACAACCCCACCATTCCCAACTCCTTCGAGTTTAAACTTCTTCTCGATAATCTTTTTCGGGAACAAAAGGGTTCGCTCTCTATTCTTTTTAATTCCTTTGTCTGTGGTGTAGATTCTCTGGGTGGAAGGATTAAGACAGTTCATGTTGCAAATAAGGATGGCTTGGTTGCTCTTCATCCCAAAGTGGTGATTGATTGCACCGGTGATGCTGATGTCGCAGCTTGGGCTGGTGCGCCTTACGAACAAAACACCGAGGTGCAGCCTTTGACTCTTCATTTCCGCATAGGCCATGTGAAAAAGAATATCGATATGACCAAAAATTGTAGGGAAGCACTTGCAAAAGCAGTGGTTCGAGGTGATCTGCCTTTCTACTATGGGCCGGGCGTGATGTTTCTTTATGGCGATGATGAAGTATATATTCATGGTGTGCGCGTACCTGCGAACCCGACCGATGCAGCAGATTTAAGCCGTGCTGAAATGCAGGGCCGTGCCGATGCCCATGCGATGTTTCGTACTTGGAAAAAAGAAGTCCCCGGATTTGAGAATTCTTATTTCATCGAGGCTTATCCATGGATAGGGGTGAGGGAATCGCGAAGGATTATTGGGCAGCATGTTCTTACAGAAGAGAACTTGATGAAAAGCCAAAGGTTCGATGATGCGATAGCAACAGGCTGTTGGTATCTTGATTTGCATCCGAACAAAACAACTGTGGGAAGCGCCAATAATTTTGATCCCAAGAAGGTGCAGCCCGAACCCTACGATATTCCCTACCGGGCGTTGCTGCCTCAGAAAGTGGAAAATCTTTTGGTTGCTGGAAGGTGCCATTCTGCAACCCGTGGCGCTCACGCCTCAACCCGGGTAACGGTAACAGCGATGGCAATGGGCGAAGCTGCTGGTCAAGCTGCAGCGATGTCGGTTGCAAATAATCAGAGTGTGCAAGAAATCAACGGGGTAAAAGTTCGAGATGCACTTAAGAAAATTAATGCTGGCCCTTTTACAGATGCTTGATTTCTTTTTGTTCCATCAAGTGTTACTTGCTTTTTAATTGTTCCTTGGCAATTGCCAGGGTTGAGAGCATGAAGCGACCAATATCATCGCGCCTTTCGCTGTATTTCGCAGCTTCTTCGGGCTTCCCATCAAATGCTTTGGGGTCTGCAAAAGGAACGGGTATGCGTTTTTTAGCTCCCATGACCACTGTGCAGGCGCTATCCGCTTCATCACAAACCATCAGGGCGATGAAATCTTTTTGTGGGTTTTTCGGGTCGCTGTAATGCTTGGAAAACTCAATGCAATTCCAGCCCTGATCTTTTAACCAAGAAACCTGATAAAAGGGGTTGTCTTCCCCTTTGGGGCCTGGTTTTGTTTTCCCGCCTGTGGGTTCGATTTTAAAACCTATTTCTTTAAGTGCTCGAATCGATCTGCTGTTAAAGGCACTTGGGGTCGTTCCGCCTGAATAAAATCGCAGGTCCGAAAATCCATGATACGCTGCAGAGGCATTGCCCATGGCTGCGCCCATCATGCTTCGTCTAGAATTGCCAGTGCATACAAGGATGATTGAAAGTTCTTTCCCTAGTTGGTATTGCTCAGCAATTACTTTTGCTAATTCTTTTTGTGCTTTCTCATGAATGGTATCGATGGATTTCCCATCCGTTGAAATGATCTTAAGATGATTTGTAATAGCAGGGAATATTTTACCTTGAAGCTCGGGCTGTTCTTTTTGGCCCGGTAGCAATAATCCTGCAAGCAATAACAGTACCATTTAAATAGCTCCCTTATTTTTCTTGATAGTGATTCTATCATCTATTTACCATTTTCTTTCACAAGAAATACATTTGGTCTTCCTAAAAGTTTCATGCTTTTCAGTACTGCTTTTTTAGGGTAAAAGAGGGTTGTATTTAGTTATTACTCTTCATTTGAAAGTTTAACCATGAACTTATTGCGCTTTGTAAGATGCATTGCAAGCCTTTTGCTTGTTTCAACTTTGCTTGTTTCAATTTCTAAGGCTGCAGAACCAGCGCCTGTTCGCATGGAATCGGTAGGCGTAGCAATGCGCGATGGCATTTTGCTTGCAACTGATATTTATCAGGTGGGGCAGGCCAAGGCACCTGTGGTGGTGATGCGAACCCCTTATAATAAAAGCCGGGTTACTCCCATTGCAGAACGCTTTGCTCGCGAAGGATATATTGTGGTCGTGCAGGATTGCAGGGGTACTTTCAAATCTAAAGGCGATTTAATCCCTTACAACAACGAAGGTCAGGATGGGTTCGATGCCATCGAATGGGTTTATAGGCAATCATGGTGTAATGGCAGAATAGGGATGTGGGGAAGTTCTTATGTTGGTGCAACGCAATGGCAAGCTGCAGCAGAAAAACCCCCGGGTTTGGTTACCATCAGCCCCACAGCAACTTGGAGTAGTTTCTATCGCAATCTTTATCTGGGTGGCGCAGTAAGGCTTTCGCTCATCGCAAAATGGGCAGGTGGTAATTCTACCAAGCCTGAAAATGCCAAGGTTACCGATCAATGGGATGCTGCCCTCATGCATCTTCCTTTAAGTGAGATGGATACGAAAATTGGTTGGCCCATCCCCTGGCTGACTGCGATGCTAACCCACAACAAGCCAGATGGTTACTGGAACCGTTTGAACCTTACCAATCAAATCACAGACCTTGATCTTTCGGTTTTGCATGTGGTTGGCTACTACGATTTCTTTTCGAGGGAATCCGTGGATAACTTTATGATCATGCAAAAGAAGGCTTCAAAAACGATAGTTCGCAAACAGCAGCAATTAATTCTTGGGCCTTGGGATCATGGCACCATCGGGAAAAACAAAGTGGGTGATATCGATTTCGGCCCCAATGCAATCTGGGATCCGGTGCAGGCCAACCTCGATTGGTTTAATCGTTTCTTAAAGCAAGATGCCAAAGCTTTGGAAAAGCCTTTTATTCCGGTGCGTTATTTTTCGGTGGGCGATAATACTTGGAACGATGCGGGCACTTGGCCCCCAGAAGGATTTGAAAACACCGCCTTTTATTTGCATTCCAATGGTAATGCGAATGGTGTGAAAGGCGATGGAATTTTGAATTTAGCTGCACCCGAATTAGATGAAGCAGCGGATAGTTTTAAAGCCGATCCCGCTAAACCTGTGCCCGCATTGCCTATCACCGATAAAAGACCATTGCATCTGGCCCATTGGGCGCCGGTTGATCAAAGGCCAATTGAAGAACGAAAAGATGTTTTGGTTTATACTTCCAAGACACTTGATAAACCTCTACGATTTGCGGGAAATCCCAAGGCAGAGTTGTTTGTTTCGACCGATACCAAAGATGCAGATTGGGTGGTCAAATTAATAGATGTTGCACCGGATGGTTTTTCTTACAACCTTGTGGTTGGGATTCTTCGGGGCAGTTTTCGCGATTCCGTGTTGATGCCCAAGGAAATGAAACCAGGCGAAGTGTACAAAATCACGGTAGATCTCGGCCCCATTGCTGCGGAACTTCCTAAAGGGCATTCCCTGCGTGTTCAAGTTTGTGGCTCTTATTTTCCCTTGTTTGATCGCAATACCAATACTGCAGAGGGCCCGTTTTCAAAAACCACGGTGATTGCAACCGAGAAAGTTTATCATCAGCAAGACATGGCTTCTCGCATTATTCTTCCGTGCAAGAAATAATCTTTACCATGAAAAAGAAACCTCTTTATGAAACTCTATGCCACACTTTTTCTCTTGCTCTTTGTTGCTCAAATTTCGCAAGCGCAAGGGTTGGAGAAGCTTTCCTACAATCATCCGGGATTAGTTGTTGATCTGGGCGTTGGCCTTTGGGCCTGGCCTATTCCCTATGATGTTGATGGCGATGGTGATTATGATCTCATCGTCTCTTGCCCAGATAAACCCTCTAATGGCGTTTGGTTCTTTGAAAACATTTCGGGCAGTACCAGCAAAAATAAACTCCCTTTATTTAAGCCCGCCCGTAAACTTAGCTCCACCGTGCACTATGTCATGCCCAGTTATATTGATGGCAAACTAAGGGTTTTATCGCCAGGCTTTGAATACAAAAACTTCCCCTCCTTCGGCCTAGCTGAACGCATTACACTCCCTATCCCTGCGAAATTTCATGAATACGAGGGCAAACAACCCAATGGACCGAAAGTTCGTCATAATCAATGGCGCTATGTTGATTTCGATGGCGATGGCAAACTCGATATTGTTTCAGGAATTGAAGATTGGTCGTTCTATGGCTGGGATAATGCCTTCAACAATAAAGGCGAATGGGTCAACGGCCCCCTTCATGGTTTTGTTTATCTGCACCGCAATAAAGGCGCAAATGATTCGCCCTCTTATGAAAAACCCATAAAGATTAATGCGGGCAATAAACCCATCGATGTCTTTGGTTGCCCATCCCCTAATTTTCATGACTTTGATGGCGATGGCGATCTTGATCTTATCTGTGGCGAATTTCTCGATGGCTTCACTTACTTTGAAAACATCGGTACTCGCACTAAAACTGTTTACGCATCAGGAAAAAGAATTCTCACCCCAACTGGAAAATCTTTGGTCATGGATTTGCAAATGATTGTCCCCATCGCCTTCGATTGGGATAAAGATGGCGATTTAGACCTCATCGTTGGTGATGAAGATGGCAGAGTTGCTTTTATCGAAAATGTTACCGATAAAAACAATGCCTCAGTGAAAGGCAGCGTTCCCGTTTTTTTAGAACCCAGATACTTTCAGCAGCAAGCAGATACTTTGAAATCAGGCGCACTCGCAACCCCAGTTGGTTTTGATTGGGATGGCGATGGCGATATCGATATTCTTTCTGGCAATACTGCTGGCTACATCGAGTTTTTTGAAAACCTCTCCGGCCCCAAGGTCGCTTCTCCCAAATGGGCTGCCCCGGTAAAATTAAAAGCGGATGACAAAATATTCAGGGTGATGGCTGGTGTCAACGGTAGTATTCAAGGCCCCGCAGAAGCCAAATGGGGCTACACCACTCTTAGCATTGCTGATTGGGATGGCGATGGTTTACCAGATATCATCTATAACTCCATCTTGGGGAAAGTGGAATGGCTAAAAAACATCGGCACCCGAACTTCTCCTCGGTTAACTAAGTCTCAACCCATCGAGGTTGATTGGCAGGGCCCTGCGCCAAAACCTGCTTGGAATTGGTGGAATCCCACTGAAAAACAATTAGTGACCCAATGGCGTACTACGCCGTTTGTTTTTGATATGAATCAGGATGGCATGCCTGATTTGTGTATGCTTGATACTGAGGGTTATTTTGTTTTATTTGAACGATCCATCAAGGGTGGCAAACGCATCCTATTGCCCCCCACTAGGGTCTTCTGTGACCCCGCGGGTAAACCCCTGCGCTTCAACGATCGAGTTGCAGGTGCTAGTGGCAGAAGAAAAATCGCTCTGATTGATTGGAACGGCGATGGTCAAACCGATTTACTTTTAAACTCTTCCAATGCTGATCTTTATCTTGGAATTGGTAAAAAAGAAGGTAAATGGCTCTTTGAAAAAAAGGGAACTCTAGCCAAACAAAATATCGAGGGCCATGATGTCAGCCCCACGACGGTTGATTTTGATGGGGATGGCGTTGCGGATTTTCTTGGTGGGGCGGAAGATGGCCGTTTTTACTGGATGAAAAATCCCAGATCAAAGTAAACTCTCATCCCAACAATAATCCGCCAATTTATTTTGGTGAATAGATGATGAATGATTGATGTATTTTTGGTTAAGACCGCATTTGTAACCCTCAAAAACCCCTTAAAAACAAGCCCTTTATTATCTTAACGGGTTCTTCTCACTTCGCACTTCATTTCTTTGTTTGAATCTTTGCCCCCATCCTAGTTTAATACCTCAGGTGTTGATTATCTGTTTTGGAATTTTTGTACCGAATATTTTTTCCTGGGGGAAATGATTCTATGTTGAAGCGTCTTAATTACACGAAGAAGGGGAAGACAGCCTTTACCCTTATCGAACTCTTGGTCGTTATCGCGATCATTGCAGTCCTTATCGGCCTTCTTCTGCCAGCAGTGCAGAAGGTGCGCGATGCTGCTGCCCGTATGACTTGTTCTAATAACATGAAGAATATGGGACTTGCTGCCCACAATCATTTATCAACTTATAATGTGTTTCCACATCCAGGCCAAATGGATTCCACAGGAACTGGAACAACTGTTTATATGGCACATTCCTTTGGTACACAACTGCTTCCCTATATCGAGCAGGAAACGGTTTACAAAATGTTTGATCATACATCTACGCCTAGTTATAGTGCTGCTTTGCATCCTAAGTCTAGAGGTAAAGATTATGATGATCTCACCCATACAGATGGCTGGCTTGCGGCAAGAACAATTGTAAATACCTTTGTTTGTCCAAGTGTACCGTTGCCACCCGCTTCTAGAGGCGCAGGGGATGGCGAAGGTCTTGGGCCCGTTGATTATATGGTGCCGTGTATGAGTGATGTTAATGATGCTACTTTGGTTAGAGATCAAACTAGGGTAGGGGGCCCGGGTACTGCTTTTGTACATGGGGTTTATGGGATGCTTGGTTATAACCAAGGCGCTAACAGTTGCACCGATGGGCTGTCGAATACCATCATGATAATTGAGGATGCAGGAAGAGCTTATACAACCGTTGCAAAATTTGGATCAGGTTCTTCCAGGCCCTCTCCTGTAGGAAGTGGAGTAGGCCATTCTGCTGCTGGTGATCCTACTTCATCAGCAACAACTGGTGCACGCAGGGTTTATGCATGGGCAGATCCAGATGCATTTGGTAATGGTTTTTCCGGACCAAGCAATGCCACAGTTAAAACTGCAAAAATCAATAATAATGCAACTCCTACTGGTGGCCCTACCGATTGCCTTTGGTCAAAGAACAATTGTGGTCCCAATGATGAGCCATTCAGTTTTCATGGTGGTGGTGTAAATGCAACCATGGGTGATGGTTCTGTACGGTTTATTAGAGAAACCGTAAATCCCATAACCTTGAAATATGCAATTGGTGCAACCGATGGTAAAATCGTCAATTTAGATGAGTAATTTTTAGTTTGTAGCAAAGAACCCATCATTTATAATAATGATGGGTTCTTTATTTTTATTTAGTAGTGCAGTTTTTGAGTAAAGGAGAGTCCATTGTATAGAGCCTTTTTGTTTTCAGTAATAGTTGTGGCTACAGGCGTGCTTGGTTGTTCTTCTGGCCTTGATGCCAAGGGCACGGCCTATGTAAAGGGTCGTGAATTATTTTTGAGCAAAGATTACGATTCCGCTATTGAGAAGTTTAACAACGTGATTGAAATGGATGAAAAATTTGTTGAAGCCTACAACATGCGCGGAAATTGTTATTTAGCCCTTAAAAAAAATGATGAAGCTGTTAAAGACTTCACAAAAGCAATCGAGCTGAATCCTGATAACCGAGGCGCATATTTAAATCGCAGTTCGGCGTATAAAGCCATGGGTAAGTTACCCCAGGCAAAATCAGATACATTAAAGGCAAGTAAAATCAGTGACTGATAAGCCTGATGCCCTTTATTTGGGATATTAATTTTAAAACCCGTGGATTAGTACCCACGGGTTTTCTTTTCTGTAACCCATTTATCTAATGCCCGCCCCCCCGCCACCTGATTTCTTGCCTTCCTATCAAAACCCACCAAAGCTAAGAATCTTTACCGCAAAGACGCTAAGGACGCCAAGAAGCAGCAGATAAGTTGGGATTTCTTGTTTTCCTTTGCGCTCTTTGCGTCTTCGCGGTGAGAATGCTTTCATTCCCCGCTTATTCCGCGCCCTGGTCACCCTCGCGTATGCGGGGGTCCATTCTTGCCTTGCTGTAAATATGGATTTCCGCATTCGCGAAAATGACGGAAGGGGTTCTTTTCCCTTCTTATTCCGTGTAAATCCGTGGCAAATGCATCTTCTTACCTACCGTCGCTAACGCTTCCGGCTCTGATTTCCCTTCTTATTCGGTGTAATTCCGTGTTCGTCCGTGGCAAATGTATCTCTTTTGGCTTGTTTGCTTCTCTTTTCCGTGTAATTCCGTGTTCGTCCGTGGCCAATGTATTTCTTTTGGCTTGTTTGCTTCTCTTTTCCGTGTAAATCCGTGGCAAATGCATCTTCTTTGCTAACCGTCGCTAACGCTTCCGGCTCTGATTTCCCTTCTTATTCCGTGTAATTCCGTGTTCGTCCGTGGCAAATGCATCTTTTTGGCTTGTTTTTCGTGGCAAATGCATCTTCTTTGCTAACCGTCGCTAACGCTTCCGGCTCTGATTTCCCTTCTTATTCCGTGTAATTCCGTGTTCGTCCGTGGCCAATGTATTTCTTTTGGCTTGTTTGCTTATCTTTCCGTGTAATTCCGTGTTCGTCCGTGGCAAATGTATCTCTTTTGGCTTATTTGCTTTTCTTTTCCGTGTTAATCCGTGGCAAATGCTTCTTCTTAGTTGCCCTTGGCCGTTCAATAGATTGGGTTCTTTTTGCTTTATTTATAATTTCTATTAATTCTCGATTTACTGATTAGCGTATGGAACAGAAATGTGAAGATTTGATGAAAATTGGTTTTTTGGTCGCTCCAATATAAAGTTTTAATGAATTATTCGAGTAGAAAACAAGCGTATTTTATCTTCACGGTTTCTTAACATTTTCTTCATCTATTCTTCGTTTGAATCAGTGGCCAATTGTTGTTGATTGACAAAGGCTCTAATTTCTACTTTAGGGCTATTGATTTTCATTATATATGTATTGGAGTTTTAAATGTTAAAGCGTCTTTCTGGTTTTAAAAGTGGTAAATCCGCTTTTACCCTTATCGAACTCTTGGTCGTTATTGCGATCATTGCAATCCTTATTGGTCTTCTTCTGCCAGCAGTGCAGAAGGTTCGAGAAGCTGCAGCTAGACTTAGCTGTGCAAACAATTTGAAGCAACTAGGCATGGCCATGCTGAATTTCGAATCCACTTATAGTTGCTTGCCCACTTCGGGCGAAGGTATGGGGCCTGGCGCCGTTACCGCGGGCGCGACCACTGCCAATACCTGCTTTGATGGTATTTCGTTCTTTACAGCAATTCTGCCTTATGTTGAACAAGAATCTGCTGCCAAGCAAGCGAATACTGCAGTTCTTCACTATACTGATGATAATCAAGCCGCATACAAAACTGTAATCAAATCTTTTGTTTGCCCAGGTAACCCCACTTCATTGATATCGGGTGTTGATGCTGCAGGTTATGGCACAACCGATTACATGCCTGTTGCTTATTGTGATATCGATCCCGTTAATGGTGGCCGTGCTAAAACTAGTGCTGCTTATAAAAAAGCGGGGATGCTTACCCTTACCGGAACTTTGGTTCTTGGCGGTGGCACCATTGCTTCGGGTGCTTCTGCTGCAGTGACTTATACAAAAATGAATGGTGGCCGAAGAATTACCGGCATTACCGATGGTGGGTCCAATACCGTGGCTTTGTTCGAGGATGTAGGCCGTGGTAACGCCGCATGGGGTACGGATCTAGGTAAAACCACTTATAATTATGGTGCTACACGTCGATCCGTTGCACGCTGGGCTGAGCCAGATGGCGCCAATGGTGTTTCTGGTCCTCCTTATGGCGATGGAACTACTGCTACAACTGAAGGCACTGTAAATGGTTTAAATGGGGGTGCTATTTCCAAGTATCTCAACCAGAATAATTATCCAACAGGTGGTAACACTTGCCCATGGTCCACCAACAATTGTGGCCCGAATGATGAACCCTTCTCCTTCCATAACGGAGTTTGTGGTGCAGTATTTGGTGATGGCCATGTTGCGTTTATCACTGATAAAGTTAGCTTTGCAACGCTCAAAGCTCTTTGTACTGCAGATGCAGGCGATGTAATTGGTAACGATTACTAAACCTTAGTAGTTGTAAATTACAGTTTTTGATTTGTATCACCTTGGTTAAATCCAGGGTGGTACATTCTAATTTAGGAGGTTGGAATGAGAAGTCTTTGGTTGATGATGATTATTTTATTGGTGGGATGTGGCTCTGCCGGGCCGCCAAGACCCGCCCTGAATCCTGTAAAAGGTAAAGTAACTTTGGGTACAGGAGTTCCCCTTGCTTTTGGAACGATAGCTTTTGAACCCTCTGGAGGCAGAGCTTTTCGCTGCTCGGGAAAAATAGGGCCCGATGGCATCTTTGAGCTGGAAACTGGCTCTGAAAAAGGCGCTACCGCAGGCAACTACAAAGTTTCGGTAGTTTTACCGGCCAATAAAAGTAAAAGTGTTCCTAAGAAATTTCAGTCAGATGATACCTCGGGCATCGAAGTGGAAGTCGTCTCTGGCGATAACAACTTAGATATCAAGTTAAAGTAATATTGTACTATTTGGGATATTAATTTTAAAACCCGTGGATTAGTACCCACGGGTTTTCTTTTATAATTCGCCCATCTAATGCCCGACCCTTTGCCGCGCCTTGGTCACCCTCGCGTATGCGGGGGGGTGAATTCACACTTGAAGTGCAACGGTTGAAGATGTTTATAAAATACCTCAGCAGGCGTTTTAAATCCAAGACATTTCCTTGGAGTTGTATTAAGTTTGCTAGCGAGTGCTTGTAGGTCTTGGTTATCGAAGCTATTTGGTTCTGTACTCCTGGGGATATATCGCCTGATGCGTCCGTTCATATTTTCGACGGATCCCTTTTGCCATGGGCTGTGAGGTTTACAAAAGTAGGTTTTAATACCGCAAGCATGAAGTTGATGATGCAGGAAGAACTCAGTCCCGTTATCCATGGCAAGGGTTCGCCTCATTGCAGGAGGCATGGCGCCAAACCATTGTTGCAGTTGCTCGACAACTAGTGCTGAATGTTTACTTTTTTGCTTAGCAAGCATGACGAAGCGTGAACTTCGTTCAACATTAACAAGGACAGTAGCCCCAAATTTAGATAAGTGCAATAGATCTGCCTCCCAATGGCCCACTTGCCTCCTGTGTTCGATATACCGTGCTCTTTTAGTGATGGGCACTCGTTTTTTGATATGTTCAATGGGTTTGGAAGTGCGCCGTGTATAACCGCGCTGGCCTTTGCCTCGCGGAAGGTAATGTCGCCATGAATAGTCCAAATGTCGCCGGATTTGTCGATGAATAAATCGATAGATGGATTCATAACTGATGCGAATGGTTGCTTTATCATGCGCCAGACGGCCAGAAATTTGTTCAGGTGACCAGCCTGTTTTAAGTTGGTTTAATACTAGTTCTCGCAACACAGGATCACGATTCATGCGGCTTCCTTGCCAGCGCCGTGATACTGCCAGTGGTCTGAGCCAAGAAAAGTAGAGTGTGTGTTAAGCTCGTAATGTATAGTAAAAGATATCCATTAAACGAGGAGTAAGCCA
>Ga0208856_1000441_pt1 | contig 16036 bp, 15 predicted proteins | sample LakMenEpi13Jul12_FD_150690 | JGI IMG/M metagenome (GOLD analysis project Ga0208856, IMG submission 150690) | Freshwater microbial communities from Lake Mendota, WI - 13JUL2012 deep hole epilimnion (SPAdes) | ecosystem: Environmental > Aquatic > Freshwater > Lentic | place: Lake Mendota, Madison...
AGCCTCGTCCTCGGCCATCACGCTGGCACCCAGCGGCAGGCCGAGTTCGAGCGGGAAGCATGCGGTCACGTTGGCGAAAAAGCTGTCGAGTGTGCTCAGACGCAGGCGCTGGATGGACTGCGTGGTGTTGCGAAGCAGCGTCGAAAAATCCGGCCAGTGCGGCGGCTGGGGCCGCATGCCTGCGAAATACTTCGCCGGGTCGAGCGTTCCCTGCGCAAGTTCGGCGAGGCGGTTGAGGATTCGGTTGAAGAACTCGCCGGATGCCTTGCGTGTGAAGGTCATCGCCGCGATGCGTTGCGGTTCGACGCCGAGCGTCATCAGGTGGAGGAAGCGGCGAACGAGCTGGTAGGTTTTCCCCGACCCGGCCGATGCGGAGATCACCACGTTCTCGAGTTGATGGAGCGGTTGCGAGGGCATGGGTCAGGCGGTTTGAGTTTGGGCTGCCGCAAACTCGACGCTGCCTTCGATATCGCCCAGGAACAGCTCCTCGTAGTCGTCGAAGCTCACGCGGGCGGGTGGCCAGAAGACGCCGGCGCGGATGCGTTGCACAATTTTCTCCGCAAAGGTCACGGCCTGCTCGCTCCACTTCGCATCAAAGTCCTCCCATTCTGTGATCGCCACGTCCTGCACGTTCTTGGGCAGGTTGAAGTAGGCGACCCTCACGTTTGCAACGCCCCTGGCGGCCATCGCTGCGGCGTAGAGCGGCAACTGCAGGTCGAGCCACTGGCGCTGGCGGCCATCAGGTGCTTCGAAAAGCTTCCAGGCGTCCTCTTCACGGCAGCGGCTGCGGCCCGTGATTTCGCGGGTATGCGCGGCGAGCGGTTTCTGGGCCTTGTCGGAAGTCTTGAAGTCGATCAGCCGAATCTCCGCGCGGCCACCGCATTCGCGTTGTTCGATGCGGTCGATTTTGCCGCGGAACGGCAGTCCCGCGATTTGCAAGTCGCCCTCGACCTCGAGTTCCGCGCACTGAATCTGCCAGCCTTCCTTCCGTGATTCGGCTTCGTGGAACGCCGCGCTGCGCAGCCGTTGCAGTGCGCTTTCCAGCTGGAGACGCAAGAGCATCGTCAGGCGGCGGCCATACAGTCTTCGCGCCTCATCCTCTGCAGCCGCGCACAGGAAGTCGGCGATGTCGCTTTCTTTCGTGCTCGCCGCGATGTTCCTGTCGGCTGCCATTTTTTGCACGGCGACGTGGATGAGATCGCCGAAATCGTTGGCCTTCATCTCGCGCTTGTCGGTGTTCACTGGCTGCATGTGGAGTCCGCTGCGGAGGTAGAAACGGAAAGGGCACGCAAGGTAGTTCCTGAGCATGGACGCGCTCACGCGTGGCAGATCCACGCTCACCATGCGCGGGCGCAACTTCCACGCAAGCGAGCGCGGCGGGTCGGTGGCTACCGCGTGACCTTCGTCCTTGGGAAAAAGGCGTTCCACACGCTCTGGCAGTTCCTTGTCCGGCCCGCGAAACAGCAGCCGCGACGGACGCAGGGCATCGCCGCGTTCGCCCCACTGGCCGCAGATTAACTGTAGCGCACCCGGCCGCCTTTGTGCCGCCAGCGCATGCAACAAATAAGCATCGCGCGCGTATCGGGTATCCTGGCTGGGCAGCTGTAACGCGGCACGCAGACTGTCCGGCAGGAACGGGTGACCGACGAGAATGCCGGGCACATGCTCCTCATTCAGCCCGGCAACGACCAGGCAGGGGCATTGCTCCCAGAGCAGTTCCAGCCAGCCTTGAAGCACGAGTTCCACTTCTCCACGCATTTCGGTCAGCATCGTTGTCCCCGCACGGTCCATGACGAGCGCGAAGACTTCCGCTCCCCCTGGCTTCAACTGGAAGCGTTTGGCTTCGCGGGTGACCTCCTGCGCGGTTTCGAGCACCGTTTCGGCAAGCTCCAGCATGCCACGATCAGCGGGGGACTTCGGCGTGAACAGGTGCCCGCCATACAACCGCACAAGCAGTGAACGCACCGCATCACCAGGCGGCTGACGATCAAAGCCCTCGGCAAGTTTCAAGGCCTCCTTGAGGACCAGCTTGAGCTTTTGTTCCGCCGGCCGGTCCGAAGGACGCAGCAATTCCAATGCGTGCTCCAAAGTCATGGGCATGTGTCTTTGCGCAAAATCGTCGGCTGCCTGAAGCAGCGAGCTTCCGCTGCCCTCTCCGCCGCCTGAGAGCGCGGCGCGAACGTCCTCCACCCGCAGCAATGAGGCCAGACTCTTCCACGTGCGTGATGCAATGAGATCGCGCACGCAGATGAGAACATGCCAGAGGCCCTGCGCCTGCGGCGTCACGCCGGCCGGATCAAAAACGCGCACATCCTCGATCGCAAGCCGCTCCTTCAGGGCGCTGTTGACCTCCGCGTCGCAGACGCCAACGGCGGTGCGGTCCTGCAGCGCGAGCTTTGCGATTTGCCCGACGACAAGATCCGCCTGCTTCACGGCATTTGCCGCCACATGCAGGTGTTCGACCGCAATCGGCGCGGGAAGTGCGGCCGGTTGCTGCCAGAAGTCCGCGCACGGACGCCCCTCCGGATCAAACGCGTGCCTGAGTTCCTCCGGCGCCTGAATGCAAACGGTAAGCTCGGCCTGCTTCGCCGCACTCTCCATCCATCCTGAGAACAAGGGCGGCAGGTCGGGTGCTGCGAGCACAAGCACACGCTTCACACCCTCTGGCAGCCGGGCATCTGCCGCACGGTCGCGCTTCAGTGCCTGCACATCCTTGAGCTTCTGCTTCTTCAGGGCGGCGAAATACCGTTGCTCGAGCGAGGCAAGTTCACTCCATCGCTCTTGGTCGCTTCGCGAGGCCTCATGCGAGGCGAGTTTTGTGAAGTTCCATCCGCCGGCTCCAAGTGCGGAGCCAAGGTCGAGCAGCATCTCCGCTGTGGCGAGCGCCCACGACCAGCCGCGCTCGGCGGGTGGCTCCGGGAAAAGGCATGGATGCCCTGAGAGGTCGATGCGCTGCAGCACCTGAGCCCATGCGAAGAGCGAAGCGAGATGCGAGGGGGCTTGTTCTCGATCTTGCTCCGTCAACAGGGCGTGCTCCGGCACCCACACATGGGGCAAGACGGCTGCGCCTTCGTGTGCGGCCGTGGCCTTGGCCAGCACCTCCCTCAACCGGCGCGCGGCTTCTGCGGTCGGCACGATGATGAGCGTGTCACTGAGGTCGAGTTCCCCGCGGGTGAATCCCTTGCAAAGCAACGCCGTCGCCTGTTCGCTCACAGGCCGCTCCCAGCCCCAGAAGACGCGATTCATCATGGTAATGCGAGGCGGGTGTGGATATTCATGGTGCCGGGTACCCTCGCACCTAACAAGGTCGGACGTTTCGAAGATTGTTGTCGGCAGAAAGGAAACAGCGAATGCGAGCACGCGCCGGTTTCGAGCATATTCATTTCTTCATGATGGTTGACGCTTACGGTGACTCCGCATCTTCCAGCACTGGCTGTTAAGCCTTAGTATAAAGCTCGTAATCAACACGCGCTTGTTCATAAAGGTGCTTCCAGTTGTCCCTATCTTTGCAATCGTTCAGCGCCCTTTTCAGTGTGGTATGGTTTTCTGTTCTGGTTGTTTTCATCTTGATTGACCTCTCGAGCAAAAGGTTCTGAATCTCTTCCTCAGTTAGATCCGGTGCCTTTGTCAGTATAAGCTTAGCGGTTTCAGTCACACGAAAAAGATGGTCCTTGGTAGTGTCCTGTCTTTTGGCCTTCTTGGCAGCCTCAGTGATCCCGATCTCAAAAAACTTCGTGTTTGGCTGTCCGTGCGTTACAACACCAGCCGCCCATAAGGGAAGCATGCTCTCCCTATCAACAGCGAGCTTATTGTAAATATGGGCGGTCTCTTTGAGTATCCGCGCTGCAGTTTCAAGTTTCAATTTTTGCATGCTGGTCAGACTCTTTCGTGCTTGTTGGATGTCAATCATAAGTGAATAGCTAAGTGATCGGTGATTATTTTCATGGGAATGACTTTCTGCAAGACATTTTAAAATCCGGCGAAGCCAGCGCGCGCTCGATAAACTCCTTGGGAATCAAAACATCCAGGCCCATGCAAAGTCGCTTGCGTCTGCAATTGCAACCTGAAGCCAATCGGTGAACTGAATGGAGGGCACGATGACACGAACCGGTTTCCCAGCCGTGAAGCCCGTCGCGTTATTTTGAACACGCTGCAGTTTATCCAGCAGCGTCTTTAGCAGCGATTGCTTCAGCGGAAACTCCGTCTTGCGGGTTCGGCAGGTAATCAGCGTTTCACTCACGGGCTCGCTTTGCCTTTGGCATCTGTCTCTCTATGGCATTGAAGAAATCGTAGGTTTCTGCGTCCCTGCCAACCAAGCCGATGAGCATGGAGCGGAGCGAGTGGCGGATATCGTCGGAGAGTTCGGCAGTGCTCATGCTTTGGATGTCCGGCTCAAGGATTGCGGCCAGATTCTTAACATCAGCAGTCGCGCGCTTGTCTGTTCTGATCGCAAAGACCAGCGCGGATTCGGCGGCTGCCTTGGCCTTGGCGAACGAGGAGTCGTGTGATGCGAGGTGGCGTAGAATCAGTGTGATGCGGGCAAGGGTTTTCATGCAGGTGCGAGGTGGCAAGGAGTGAGATGGAATTCATGCGGCGACCGGGGCCGTGTCGGTGTAGCAGGCGGAACCGGTTGAGAGGCTCCAAAAGTCGATCTTTGCGGCAAGTCACGCGTGTCGGGTTCATCTGCATCGGATATAGCGGGTTAGAAATGGAACAAACCGCCTGATCCACGGCCTGGGTCCCGCACCGAAGTTCAAATGCCTGCCGTTCCCCGTCCAGGCGCAGAACACACTCTGCCATTTCCGTGCAACCTGCGCTGGGCGCTCCAGCGTGTAGTAATCGATCAGGGTTTCCGAAGTGTTGTCATGGAGACGTGAGGAAAGCTGGTCCAACGGCAGTCGACTCACGATCGCGATGAAGTATGCCTCCGTTGGATTTCTCGTCGGGGGCATCCGAAGGACGGCACAGAGGCGCCCGTCGACAGCGTGGTCGGAAAAGCGAATATCGGAACCGGCAAAATTGCGATGGCCGTCATCCTGGATGGCCGCGTCCAATTCGCACAAAAGTTCGTCGAAGAAGCCGGCACGGGATGTCGAGGCAAGAATGTCGAAGATCCTCACTGGCTCCGCAAAGGCAACCTTGCGAAGAGCCTGATGGGCAAACCTGTAGTGATGCCCCGAGTTCCTCTTCGGCTTCCAAAGGCAGTCTAGGAATCTCATGAATTTGTGCTTAGTAATAAAGATGAGGGTCCGCGCTTTAGTTTGGACTGAAGAACTGCGGCTGGGTTTCTACCCAGGCACATTTTCGTTTGCCATCCAGATTCTGCCACAAAATCAGAAAAGAATCTTCAGGTTCAGATACTCGCCTGGTCTCTCCGGTTGAGTCTCCCACCATCTGCCGTCCATCAGCAACCAAGAGTGCGATACACCGCCTCCAGACTCCAGCGTGCACAACGTGAACAAAACCTCTTACGTGCTTACGAACCCTGAGCCACCGCCGGCACATTTGTCCTTCCTCAAAGGAGTGACGCTTGGTGATGATACCATCCCCAGTGTCACCACTTGCCTCACCGACAACCTCTTCACACGACACCTCGACACCTTCACCCCATTTCCCCTTCAAATAAGCTTCCATTTCCCCAAGCATGACCGTGACGTGCATATCACGTTCCCCTTCCCGGTGTTGTGTAAGAGCTTTTGCGCTGTGACCTCCTTTTTTTCTCATTCAAGCTTTCTGTCAGTTTTTATGTGGAAAAGCGAGCACAGAATGATCCGCTGTCGCAAATTTATATTGCCCATGTGCGATTAGTTTCTCGACTTAATCAGCCGGATTTGGTAGAAAGCAGCACTTAATTATGCCAATGAAACAATTCAATATCAATGAGTGTGTCGTGTTCCATAAGACGAAGGAAATGTTTGGGGGGTTCTCCAATATGTCTTCCGAGTATCCTCTTCAGGTTAACAACGTGGTGTTTCCCACTTCGGAACACTTCTATCAGGTCATGAAATACGGGGATCATCCGGACATTCAGAAGGAAATTCTTGGGGAAAAGAATCCACTTTTGATGAAAAATAAACAAAAGAAACACAAGGTCCGTATTCGTGGAGACTGGGAACAGATCAAATTCAGAATGATGGAAATAACACTTCATCTCAAACTCGTAAATCACTGGGTGAAATTTGGGAGTCTGTTGTTGAAGACCGAACGAAAGTCGGTGGTGGAACTCTCGAAAAAGGATCCATTTTGGGGGATGAAATCGGTAGAGGGGAGAACGGATACACTCTTGGGTGAGAATCAACTCGGGGAACTGTTGATGAAACTCCGTGAGATGGTGAGGGATGAGAACAATGTAGGTTTACGGAAAAAACTCTCGATCTGGACCGGGGAGGAGTGTTTGAAACTCAAACTTCTTGGGGAAACCTTACGTGAAGTAGGGGTGTGTGAAAAGATCTATCTCGTCGGTGAAAGGTCGTTTGCGTATATTATCAAAAAACATACAACAGAATACATCAGCCCAATTAATCAGTCTGCCTTGGTTCAAGCGGCTTGAAGTTTCTTTGTTCGGTCGCTTCGTGAGCCGAGCGGGATCTCAAAGTCTCACCTTGGTGTGTATGCCCCTCCAGTTTTTGCGCACAAGAAAAATAGACCGAAGGCAAGACAGCATTCGTCCAGGTAACCGTGGTCAAATATCGGGCACTCCATTAATACAAAGACAAACAACCAAGCTCGCATTTCCGAGTCAGGTTACCCAGAAGCACTCGTGCCACTTCTTTTCAAATGCTTCACTGCTGCCCCAGTGCGATCTATCCCGGCACTGCAATGAATCACCACCGGTTTCGGCAGGCGCTCAAATGCCTCTGTTACCCGCGCCAGTTCCAGTGTCGTTAGGGGTGGGGCCTCATGATCCTTCACAGGCACGTGGGCCACGTTCAATCCGGCTGCCTGATAGCCTCTCAGCAATCCTCCCGGCACCGAGGCGTATAAACTCAAATGCCTTTTATCAAGCAGGCAGATAACAGACCTTACTCCGAGCGTCTTGGCCTTGCTTATCCATTCTTTTACTTCATTGAGAACCACCGCACGGTTGTGTCCAAAGTCATACCCCGGTCGCGGTGATGCAAAGAGCATCCCGTGAATTTCTTCACGAATCATAGTGCGCAGTAATTGTGCTGGAGAAGAATGATAAAGCGTAGATTGTGATGGTCTCGTTTCACTTTTCAAGCATGGTGATCCAGTCAGCAAATGCGGATCTTGCAATGCGTCAATGTTTTTAGCGGCAGCGGATCACCCAGAGAGTCACAGTCATGCAGTTCAAGCCGTGAAAGTCCGGACATTCTCGCCAGCGGTGAGATGTCGCTGATCCCATTGCAACGGCTGAAAATCAGCGTCTTGAGTTTGCGGAGGTTTACCAAGGGACTCAGATCCTTGACTTCGGGGCAGTTGTTCAGCACCAGATGGTCCAGCTCGGCAAGGCTAGCAAGGGGACTGAGATTGTTGATATGTTCACATGAAACCAGAAACAAAGTGCGCAAGCCGTTGAGCGCAGACAGGGGACGGAGATCGGATAGCTGGCAACAATCGCGCAAGCGCAGGCTTCTGAGCCCTGTCAGGGGAATGAGGGCTTCGAATGCACTGTTGCTCGGATGGCCCTCAAACTCATCATTATGACCTATCGTTACCATGAGCTCTCGGATGTTCAGGCAGTGGACCAGCCCAGCCAGCGTTTCGTCGAGCCATTCCGGATTTGTAATGGTTAGCGTTTCGACCGCCTCCGTCCAGCGGCAAAGCTCTTTCTTGTATCGCTTCCACTCTCCACGAATCCATTTCAGTCTTTGCAAGGGTTCTCCGCGCAATTTCCCCGGAATGCTCTCCCCGGTCGCGGCGGCTACAAGCATCAACCGCACGCGGTCTGCCCACCTGTACAGGGCGGGGGAGCGTCGTTGCTTCAGGCGAAGCGTTTCCCAAAACTGGTCAATGATATCCGCGGGGAACGCTGGCAAAAGGTTCAACGTCTGAAGACCACCGGCACCAAAGATGCTGCTGTTCAGCAGTATCTTGAGATGTTGAAGTTTGAGTCCGGATTCGACGGGCATAATGCAAATGAGCGGCTATTTTAGAAAAATAACCCGACCAGGCTTCAAGTGGTTGAAGGAACCTTCATCACGATAGACCACCCACAACACGGGACAGGGTGGCCGAACGGTAGGTTGCGGTGCGTAACCGTCGGTGAGGTAAATGCAGCCCGCAATTCCTTTCCGATGATTATCTCGCAGCCACTGGAAAACGGGGTCGAAGCAGGTGCCGCCTCCTCCTGTAAAATTAGGCCTCGGTTTTTGGCGGCGCAGCTTCCATACATTGTGGATAACTGCATCACAATCCATGACGGTAATCTCCGCGCCCGCCTTGTGAATGCCGACGATTTCATTCCAGAACAGTCGCAGCATCTCGTTGTCAATGGACCCCGAGGTGTCCACCGCCACAGCGACATGCTGCAGGCGCAGGATTCTGGAGCCGGGGTTGCCCGGGAAGCGTTTGCTCGTTTTCCGGCGGCTTGTTTTGAGCCTGGTGCGGTTGCAGGACGCGCTGAACATGCGCAACACCCGCTTCCAATGGATGACAGGAGGAGCGGCGATTTCCTCCACCGCGCAGCGCAGCCCCAAGGGCAGGTCGCCCCAATCCTTTCGGCTAAGCTTGTTTCGCGCGGATGCCACTAGATTGCGCAGAGCGTCCATCATTGCTGCACTCCAAATACTATCGGCGTCCGAAGTTTTCTCCCCTTCCCCCCACATGCTGTGATCGCCACGCCGGTTGGCGGTATCTCGCAGTTTGTCCAAGATGCAAGAGCCGCCTTCGGGAGTTCCGTCGCCACCGATGGCGGGAGGGCCTACGGTTCCAGCGACGCTTGGCAGACGGAGTTTTCTGAGGCGTTCGAGATACCATTCCATGGTTTGATCGGGCTCCAGTTTCAAATCAGGGAAGGATGAGAGATGAACGGCCCCCTCCGGCAGCGGCCACGGCTCCACCCACTGGTTCACCACAAGATCTGCAGCCACGTTATGCAGCTCGGGGTCGGAATGGCTGGAGCGGAACAAGTGCTTGAGCACCAGATGCAGCACCTCGTGCTTGAGCACTGCCACGCGCTCCTTCTTGCTGAGTTCGGTAACGAAGAAGCGGCTGTTCGTCCACAACACAAATCCCTGCCTGGAGCATGACACGGCTATGGTCGGCACTTGGTCGCCAAAGATTCGGGACACGCCTGCCAGCACATGGGCATAAAAGGGCTCCGCGCGCAGCAGGTCCACGGTTGCCTTCGCCACGGCGTCATGGGCCTGCGCATCCACCTTTCCCGGGTTATATCTTTTTGTCGTCATCAAATCATTTTAAGGACTGCGGTTGCCACGCGCCTGTCCTTGCAGGCAACGTTCGCCGTGCGTGCGCCCGGTACTGGCAGGATGCTTACGGAGCACAGGTCCCGGTGCAGGGCAAAGCGCAGATCTCCGGGGATGACATCGCACAGGAGGAACTCGATGAGGTTTTCGGCGCTGTTTGCGCTCGGTTGAAACGAGGCGCGTCGCAGTTCCATCTCGATGCGGGCGGAGAGGGTGGAAAGCAGATCCATCCGTCGCAACCCTCCAGTGCCCGCGGCAAGATCCCGCACGCGGGGCAGAAAGTCCTTGGGGCTTTCTGCCAGCAGGATTTCCTCCGGACTCGGGAGCCTAGAGAGTGAGTCTTGCACAAACCGCACAAAACTACCGGCTGTGGCTTCTTCCAAACACCCCCCCGCCAGCACTGACACCAAGTCCAGCGAGTCCGCGAGGGCCGGAATGTCTTTAATCTGGGTAAAAAACTGCACGAGTGACCGCGGTGTGGTGCGCCGCCCGACCACGATCTCCGGGTAGGTCAGCACGAAGTCGATGCCACGCGTATCTATGCCGGCCGTCAGAGCCCATGCGGCCCAAGGTTTGGCCTCGAATACAAGAGTCAGGTGCAGCATGCGGGTAAGCATGGCATCATCCATCGCCGTTACCGAGTAGTCGCCGCTGTCAGGATTGGCCGTGGCGATGATCTGCCATTTGGGTGGCAGAGCCCAGGAAAACATCTCGTAATGCTGCAGCAGTTGCATGATACCACGCAGGATGCGGTCGTCCGCGCGGTTGATGTCATCCAGCAGCAGGATTCCCGGTCCTGCTTCTGTGGGCACCCACTCCGGCGGGGAATAGGCCGTGCGACCGCTTCCGTCCTTTTCCAGCGCGCCATTCACGCGTTCCGGCAAGCCGTGCAAATCCCCCATCTCCTCAAACTGGGCAGGCGCGCAGTAAGCAAACTTCCAACCGCGCTCCCGCGCAAGCTCCATGGCGATCTCCGTCTTGCCTAGCCCGTGGGTGCCCCAGATGCAGATCGGGGTGGGGCGTTCCTGTCGGGACAGATTTTTCGTAAGCAGCGATCCCAACACACCGCGCAGCGCAGCGGCGGAAAGTCTCGCACCAAGGCAACTATCGGAGGAGGTGTTTTTATTCAAAAGAAATGCAGGATGATGTAAAGTGAAGAACAGATTACACGGAGGCAAGGAGAAGGTGTAATAATTTTCCTACTCGTCGTACAAAGGCTTGGCCATCCCGAGTGCCTTACGGCGCTTCTCCGGCACGAGTCGTTCCAGAATCCGGCGCTGACGAACGAAACGGGCCAGTGTCCGGGCTGTGAGCTTTTCCTGATTACCCGGCAGCGAAAGGCCGGTGCTCACGAATTTCCCGCTGCACGCATGTTCTATGGATTGGATCCGGCTCTTCACGTTTTCGAGCGCCATGAACAGGAGCAGGTCGCTGGAATTTGACGCTGCGGCGGAACCGAGCGGATGGTCGGGGGCAACGCAATTCCAGTTGCTGACCGCCTCCCCTCGTGCACTTTCCCGAAGCCAAGGTTCCTCAACTTCGTATCCGTGCGCCTTGAAGAACCCGAAGCCATAGTATAGGAAGCCGAGTTCGTACATCGAGTGGCGAGGGCGACTGGCGAGGATAATTGCATCAATCCACCGGTCGATCCGCTTGCCCAGAAGGCGAACTTCGCGGAGACGACCGGCACGTGCGAATGCCTCGATCGAAAAGGCGATTTCGTGCGGGAGGAGATCCCTGCGCATGGACGCATACCGCACCGCATTATCCCAGTCACCAGAGCTGACGTAGAAGGTCAGCATTGTGCCCTGCAACGCCTTTCGCATTCTTGCCGACTGCCTGACCAGCGCGACCTCCAGCCGGGGAGCCCAGCGCGACCGGGAACCGAACATGCCAATGACGCGGACCACCTCAAAGAATCCCTCGGATGAACTCCATTTTACCCGCAGGAAACGGCGGCACAACGCAAGCGCCTGCCGCTTCATCGAGATGTCGGTAAGCCCCGTCAGTTCGTCGATGAGTTTCCGCTCTTCATCGCCGGGCACGGTTTCGCGGCTCATCAAGTCACGCTTTTGCATACGCGAATTCAGTTCCAACGGGTGACGCCGCCGTATTCACCAAGATACTCCGTGAGATTCGGCTTCGGATCCTTCTGGAGCAATCCATCAAACTCCCGCAGCCAGCACCCGGCCTGCGTCTGCATCGAATGCTGCGAGCGCCGGAAGTCGCGCAGAGAGGGAGGGCGCGATGCAAAATCTGTCACCGCGTTGAACAGCGCGTAGGCATTGGCACCCATTTCCTCCGCGTATTTTTGGACTCGCAACTCCGCATCCAGTTTCAGCGGCTCAAACAATTCCTCTCCGCGGGCGATCAGATCGTCGGGCGATTTCGGCAGCGGCAGTTCGAGCGCCTTGAAAAAGAGCGGCACCGCGGTGCTTGCATCCAGCTCATGGGAAACCAGCCGCTCCGCCCGTGCGCCGAACTCCTTTCTGACCGTCTCCATGCGCTCTTTCCCCAGCTTGAAATCCAGCGTCTCGGGGATCCGCACCCGCGAGTGTGGAAAGCGGAATTCGATCACCTCGGACTCAAAGATGACGCCGTTGAGGCAGAGCTTGCGGCAGTAGCCGATGTCGAACCTGAGCGCCCGGCTGGCGTTGTAGCTGTTGGTCAGCCGCAGGAAGGGCAGATAAACCTCCTGCCGAAATACGTTCACCTCATACCCTTTGTGGATCAGGTCGATGCGGCAGAAATTCGGCCGCTCTGGCACGTGGATGTTGAAAATTTCCAGGTTGCTGTGTGCAGCGCCGAAGAGTTCGGACGCGCACTGGCGCCCAAATTTCAGCGCCTCCTCGTTGGTGACCAGGCGGTAGCCGGAGCCCACCACGCCGAGGTGCTGGCCCGTGTCCGAGTTGATGACGGCGCGATGGGTGTCGAGGACGACTGGGCGATCCTTCTCATCAAGAAAATGCAGGGCGCGCAGCTCCACGGGAAACATTACCTCGCGGAGGTCGGTGCGCCTTGGGCTGTGGGGCGGGACGGTGGAGGCGGGACGATGGGGCGGGAGCAGGGTCGTGTTCATGCGGACACGATGAACCCGGCGGTCGGACAAATGCGGTCCTATCCCTCATGAATTCCGGATCGGATGCTTTTTGAGGGTGGGACGGCTAATGTCCCACTTCACCTGTCACCGTGCATGCATGAATCCAGACAAGCCACCGAAGCACCGAATCCTCGCCCCTGTGATGGAACTCTTGACCTCACGGGAATGAGGCAGGCGCTCGCCATTGAGGCAGATCCGCCCAAGAAGACACCCACCCCAACGCCACGGTTCTGCCTGAACTGACCCGGCAAAAATAAGATTGACAGCAACACTGTCGCACTGTATTTCCGCCCCATGCATGAGTCCTTTTCCCTCGAAGTGTTGTCCGACCAGGTGAACGCTTGGTGCGATGAACACGGGATTGCGCCGGTCAGCGGGCAGGCGGGCGAGAGCGTTTCCGAACGCAGCATCCGCTACTACCGGACGCTCGGACTGGTGGATGCCCCGGAAGGTGGCGGGTATGGCGAAAAACATCTCCTGCAGATCATCGCGATCCGGCTTTTGCAGGCTCAGGGAATGCCGCTGCGGCGCATCCGCGAGCTGCTTTACGGGCGTTCGCTGGAGGAGTTGCGCGAGGTTCGACGGCGCGGGCTGGCTGAGGCGGTGCGCGCGACGGCCTCCGTCCGCATGGTGATGCCGGTGGGGGATGAACTCTGGCGCGCCATTCCTCTCGATGAAGATTTCCTGCTCGTTTCGCGCCGCGGGACACCGATCACGCCCGCACAGCGTGACGCGGTGCTCGCGGCACTGGGGACGGGCAACGCAGACCCAAAACCCAAGAGAGCCGCCCGACAATGAAAACATCCCGCATGACCAACCAACCCGCACAGCAATCCGACTTCGGCCTCATCGCATGGCTTGAGAAAACACGCGTGTCGCTCCCCCTCAAGGGCGTCGAGTGCGGGTTCCAAATCACCGGCGACATCGCCAGTGTGGAACTCGATCAGATTTATCACCAGAACGCGGACAGGCCGCTGGATTGCACCTATACGTTCCCGCTTCCGGCTGGGGCCGCCGTGTATCGCTGCGAGGTGCATATCAATGGCCGCATCATCCGGGCGAAGGTGGAGGAAGAGGAAGCCGCGAGGGAGATTTACCGGACGCAGAAAGCGGCGGGCCGGCGCGTGGCGCTCGTGGAAACCGAGCGCGAGAACTTCTTCACGCTGTCGCTCGGCAATGTGCAGCCTGGGGATGTGATCGTCGTGTGCTTCGCGTGGTTCCAAGTGCTCGAGCGTGCGGGCGACGGATTGCGTCTGATGGTGCCGACCTGCCCCGGAGTCCGCTACATTCCCGGCAAGCCGCTGCTGCGCGCGCTGTCCGGTCGCGGCACTGTGGACGACACGGATCAGGTGCCGGACGCCTCGCGGATCACCCCGCCGCGCATTGATGCACTGCACCCGGATGCGGCTTACTTTTGCATCACCGGCCGGCTGTCCGCATCGGATGTCGAGAGCGGCACGGCATCCTCCCCGAGTCACCCGATTTTTGTGAGGGAGGGTGAGGGCAAGGTTGCGGTGGAACTCTCCGGGCGCGCAGCGGTGCCGGACCGCGACTTTGTGCTCACATGGAAGGAGCCGAAAGTTCTGCAACTCGCACCGCAGGCATGGCGATGGAACGAAGGCAAGGATACGTATGCGCTGGTGCAGCTCCGCGCGCCGGAGGTCGTGAAAGTGGCCGAGGGTCTCTCGCAGGATTTCTATTTTCTCGTGGACCGTTCCGGAAGCATGGCGGGCGCGAAATGGCAGCGGACGTGCGAGGCACTGCGCGGCTTTGTGAGCCTGCTCGGGGCGCAGGACCGCGTCTGGATCACGCTTTTTGAATCCGAGTTCCAGGACTTCGACGCAGTCCCGGTGCCGGCCCCACAGGTTCTCGCGGATGCGGGATTCCTGCAGATGGAAAATATCGGGACAGCCGGCGGAACCGAACTGCTGCCCGCAGCGACCCATGTGTTGGAAAAGATCGCCGCGCATTCCGCGGACCGTCGCACGAGCGTGATCCTCATCACCGACGGGGAGGTTGGCAATGACGCGGCCATCCTTCACGCCTTCAAGCCGGCGGCGAAGGTTACTGTCCACACCTTCGGCATCGATACGGCGGTCAACGACGCCTTCCTCAAGTCGCTCGCCCGTCAGCAGCGCGGAGGCTGCTGGCTTCAAACGCCCGATGATGACATCGCGGGCACGGTCTCGGCGCTGGGGGATCGGTTGCGGCGCCCGGTGCTCAGCCAGCTCGCGGTGGAAGGCTCGTGGGAAACAGGCGATGGAGCTTTGCCGGATCTCCACGCGAGGGAAGTCGTGACGGTCGCATTGCGGGGAACTGCAAATGGCGCGATCCGCGTCACGGGTTGTCTGCCCGACGGCACCGCGCATTCGTTCACCGTGGAGATTGGGAGCGTGGGCAGCGAAGCGGTGAAATTGCTCTGGGCGCGGCAGCGGATCGCCGCACTGTTGGCAGCGGGACAAAAGCAGAAAGCCATCACGCTCGCCAAGGCGCACAATCTGATCTGCGAAGGAGCCGCCTTCATCGCATGGGACGAGCAGGAGCAGGTGGCGATTGCGAAGGACGAGTTGGTGCAGCCGGCACTTCGCCGCATTTGTGCAGGTAGCGTTCTAGGTGCCGGGTTTCCGTTTCCATCAAAGGTGCATGCAAGCATTTCGATGCATGCTGCTAAGGTCGTGAGGAGCCGGGCTCCCGGAAGATCCTCGGCTGGAGATGACTCCGCATTGTTCTGCAAGGTTGAGGAAAAGGCAGATGACCGAGTCAGGGAGGAATCCGACCGCAAGGAGAACGCAGATGCCCGTCTTCAAAATTTGCGTAGCACCCTGCGGGGAGGGAACGTCCCGGATTCAGCCGCCGAGCGCCTGATCGTGTGGGCGAAAGCCGGTGCCGACTCGCAGCGGACTGAAGCCCTGATTCGCGTGATGGATTTCATTGCGGAGGTTCGGCGTGAACTCGGGCCGCAGCCCGTGCTCGATGAAACCATCCGGCTGCTGCTCGAGGGGCCTCCCGAGGCAATTCTGCAATGGGAGGAGAGGTCCCGTCCTGGATTCGATGCGCTCATCGCTTTGCTTTACGAGTTGAGCGCCTTGGAGGCACCTGACGAGACGATTCAAATCCTCACCGCGTGGGTGGTGGAATCCGGCGGATTCGACCAGGACCGCATCGCGCAGATTTCCAAGGCCAGTGAGTCCATTCAGCACCGGCCATTCTCCGCAAGCGGCCGGCAGCAGCTCTGGCTGCGGTTCCTGCATGAGACAGTCGGGACCACTCACTCCGAACCCCGGCTTTTCCCGTGACCTATACCGAGTTATCCGCCCTGCTCTCCGGTGCTGATGCGCCGGTCGTGCTGCTGGAGGGAACGAGGGAGCTTTCCGTCCACAAGGCCCCCTTCCTCACCGCGCTCGCCTCGCACCTCGCACGCACTTTCCCACACACCCGGTTCCGCACCGGCAACGCGAAGGGCTCGGATGCGGCGTTCGCGGCAGGCGTCGCCATCGTGGATGCAACCCGGTTGGAGTTTGTGATTCCTTACGCCGGCCATCGCAGG
>Ga0208856_1000442_pt1 | contig 16035 bp, 15 predicted proteins | sample LakMenEpi13Jul12_FD_150690 | JGI IMG/M metagenome (GOLD analysis project Ga0208856, IMG submission 150690) | Freshwater microbial communities from Lake Mendota, WI - 13JUL2012 deep hole epilimnion (SPAdes) | ecosystem: Environmental > Aquatic > Freshwater > Lentic | place: Lake Mendota, Madison...
CCCAAGTGATGGCAGTGCGGTAAGTCGCTGTCCGGCTACCGAATAAAGAGGCAACGCCCTTGAAGTTGTCGTTGGCTCCGTTGGAGTAGGCTAGAAAGGCGACGGCGAAGAGTAGAAGAATAGTCATGGTCCTACGATTATGGGAGACGCGAGGAAACGCTTAAACGCTGCAGCGCATAGGCGTTGCGGTCATTTGGGTTTAGGACGTTCCCGAAGATAAGCGTCAATCTCGTCAAGACCTCCGAGACGTAGGACGCGATCACAAAGCTGCCGATAAGAGTTCTTATCGCTTGGCGACCACCGAGTGACAATATGGTAACGTCCATCCCGCACCGCCTCGAAAATCCATTCGGTGCCGTCACATCCAGGCCGTTCCAATGCGGTTGCCATCTGCCAGAACTTGTTGTCTGCAATAGCGGTTCGCAGCGCCACAACCTGTTTGCGAGTGAGGGTCTGCGTGCGCTCGAAATCAAGCTTGCCGGGATCGTAGCCACCCTTGCCCGTTAGCCGCTTCGCAATCGCGGTGGCCGTGCCGTCGCTCTCGATGTGGATGCGAACAGTCAAAGGAAAGTTGAATGTGGGCAGCATGGTAAATCGATAAGTCTCACCCTGCTTTTGTGGTGACGTGCAAAGGGAAGGCTCTTTGAAGGCGCGGAGTTGGGAAGCATACCAACCGCTGATGAATGCGTCGTTTCCGTCGTCGTTGCGGCTGAAAACGCGTCCCGGAAAGAACCTGGAAAATCCGGGCTTGTCTGCTGCGAGTGCTGCAAAGCCGGCGGCAAGGAATGTAATAAAAAAGAAAGCGGTCTTTATTGTGCGGGTGGCGACGCCTAACGACGACCCCAAGTTCAGCGACTGCGGAGGGCGGCGCGGTAGTTGCATGGCGGGGGCAAGGCGGCGGCCGGAAGCAGCTACCGTGACGCCCGGAGCAGTTAGAGTCAGCGCATGGTTAGCCGTTGCGGTCATTCGGGGAAAGTTGTTCATGTGCTGCTCTGCAATGGCTGTGGAGGACCAGAAAAGCCTCCGCTGTCGCTGCCGTCGGCGATAGCTGCAGCGCCTAGGCGTTGCGGCTGTTCGGAGTTTGGGCTGAAGTGTCACAGGAAATGGTGGCGCATGGCATACATGGAGTAGAGGCCAAAGACAGCTATAAACGCCCAAATGGACGCGGCCAGCACGAAGCAACTGCAATAGCGTGACACTGCCCTGTCGAGCGGCTCCTCTGTGCTGAGAATGCGCCACCCAGCTACGGCTGCCAAAACAGGCAGCAGCCAACTGGGATGGTAGAGAATGTGAAGAATGTGCCCGAACGGCGGGAGTGAAAGCGGGCGCTCTCCGTGTCTGCTGAGCTGGTCGAACTCCATAGCGCTGATGACCCAAAGGAGGAGAGTGATAACGGCAGTGAAACCAGTGACTGCAATGACAAGCGGCTTGGCAGTGGCTCGGTTCACGGGATGTGCGTAGCGACGCCTAACTGCTGATTATACGACATGGAATTTTCTCCTGTCGTATAGCTAGGGTGGATGGGAAAGGGGTTTCGCATCTGTTGGAGGGTGGAAATGCAAGGAGGGCCATGTGAATACGTGTCGTGTAGCGGGAGGGTAAAACCGTGTCCAGAGCATTCCGCGTAAAAGGGCTTAACGCCCTCACGCGGCGGGGAGGTAAGGGCGGAGGCGGATGGGGGCTTCGAACGTCCAACATCCAAGATCCAAGGTCTCATGGCCTATCCGGTTTGCTGACCACGACGTATTTGGTAGGCTCAGCCTCGCGCGCGCCCCCCCTGCGCGCGTGCGCGCTCGCCCGCCCGCGCGCCCGCGAGCGCCCGCGCGAGGCTGGGGCCACCAGCGCCGCCCCATGCCTGCGGTCGTCTCTGTCTCGTTCATGGATGTGCGCCCACTGGCGGACGGTATCGTCAATAGCATTTCAAGAAAAGCTCTCGTCGTAGTCTGAGGTTGGGATTGGCACTTGAGAGTCCTGGGGATGGAGGCGCGGAGCGCCGGTGGAGCGTGACCTCCGGGCACGCTTCTTCGGCGTGGCGCAAGCATTCCATCCGGGAAATGCGCCCGGAGGTCGCGTTCCACCGGTGCTCCGCGCCGCGAAACTCGGAATCCGGAGCCCGGCTATCCTATTTGTGGAACTGCTCGGGCGCGGTGCCTGCATAGCTTCGATTGGCTGCCGAGGGGAGACGGAGGAGAGGATTGTCCGCGTTACGCTGCGGGTTGCCCGCATTGCGCGGTTCCGGGATGGGTATCCCAGCGAGGGCTGCCTTGGCCAGTTGCAGCCGGATGGTGGATGGATGCGATGGGGGGCATTTTTCCAAAAAAGAAACGCCGCCCCGGCGAGCGGGACGGCGTTTCTGTTGGAACCTTTGGGGCTTCGCAGAGCCCCGATTAAAGGTGTGGGTCCTGGTTTAGCAGGACGCGGGCCCTACTTGGTGGGGACCGTGGCGATCGTCTGCAGGATGCGGCTGGCGATCTGGTACGGGTCGCCCTGTGAGTTCGGACGGCGGTCTTCGAGGTAGCCTTTGTAGCCGTTGTTAACGAAGCTGTGCGGGACGCGGATGGATGCGCCGCGGTTGGCGATGCCGTAGTTGAATTTATCAATGGACTGGGTCTCGTGGAGGCCGGTGAGACGCAGGTGATTGTCGGGGCCGTACACGGCGATGTGCTCGTTCTTGTACTTGTCGAACGCGCCCATGAGGGCCTCGAAGTATTCTTTGCCGCCGACGGTGCGCATGTGCTCGGTGGAGAAGTTTGCGTGCATGCCGGAGCCGTTCCAGTCCACGTCCTTGCCGAGTGGTTTGCAGTGGAAGTTCACGTCCACGCCGTATTTTTCGCAGAGGCGGATGAGGAGGTAGCGGGCGATCCACATTTCGTCGGCGGCGCGCTTGGAGCCTTTGCCGAAGATCTGGAATTCCCACTGGCCTTTGGCCACTTCGGCGTTGATGCCTTCGTGGTTGATGCCGGCATCGAGGCAGAGGTCTAGGTGCGTGTCCACGATCTCGCGGGCGATGTCGCCGACGTTCTTGAAGCCGACGCCGGTGTAGTATTCGCCCTGCGGCGGCGGGAAATTGCCACCGGGAGGGAAGCCGAGGGGCGCGCCGTCCTGGTAGAGGAAATATTCCTGCTCGAATCCGAACCATGCGCCGGGGTCATCGAGGATGCCTGCGCGGGAATTCGAGGGGTGCGGGGTGACGCCGTCCGGGTTCATGACTTCGCACATGACGAGCACGCCGTTCTTCTTCGTGCTGTCGGGGAAAACGGCGACCGGCTTGAGCATGCAGTCGGAATTTTTTCCTTCGGCCTGCCGGGTGGAGCTGCCATCAAAACCCCACATGGGGAGCTCTTCCAGCTTGGGGAAGCTGGAGAATTCCTTGACTTGCGTTTTGCCGCGGAGGTTGGGGACGGGCTCATAGCCGTCGAGCCAGATGTATTCGAGTTTGTACTTCGCCATTGTGGTGTTGGTTGTTGTCTGTTTTTGAGCGGTCTGCGCAAATTATGACCGCCGTTTTGTTGGTTTTTCCCCGTAACGGGGATGGGTTTGGGCGCGTCTCAGAAATGAGCAAATGGAATGCCAAATTTGAGACAGCAGGAGAGATACCACCAAAATGGGTTCGCCGGTCAAGGCCCGCGATGCACAAAAATTCGTCACCGTTTCGGGCTTGCTCCGCGGTGCGGGAAGCGCACGCTGCCGGGACATGCGTGACGTGAAGGACACTCTGCGGGCGCTGGTGCGAATCGGCTACGACGGTCGCGTCTTCAAGACGTTCCGCGGGCCGAAGGCGGACGAGCGTTTTGCAAATGAGGTGCGCGTGCTGCGGCACCTCGAGGATCGGGGGTGTCTGTTTGTGCCGCGGCTCATCGAAGCCGATCCGGAGGAACTCTGCATCGTGACGACGAACTGCGGCTCGCGCGTCGAGCATCTCGACGATGTGCGGCGCGACGAGATTTTTGCGCAGTTGGAAAAATACGGCGTGCGCCACGACGACGCAGAAATGCGAAACATCACATACCGCAAGTCCGATGGACGGTTCTGTGTGATTGATTTTGAATTCGCCACGATCCTCGCAGATGCCGACAAGAAGTCTGACATGCCGCAGTGACCGATTTTGAAGTTTGGCGTTAAACGGTTGATGTTTGAAGTTGAGCCCGCCGCAGGCGCGTTCCGAAATCACGACGCCCGTTCCGAATCGCCACGCGGCTGCGCGGGGCTCAATGTCCAACGTCCAACATCCAATGCCCCGCCCGAATGCACCCTCATCATGATATTTCCAACGCCGTGTGCCTGCGCTGGTCCGCCCTCTCGGATTGCGGCAAGGTGCGCAAGAACAACGAGGACTCGTTTCTCGGCGTGCAGTTCGACGCGCGTGAAGTCCGACTGCTCGGGAAACTCGGCGAGGCGTCGCTGGACAGCGCGGACATGGCGTTCGCCGTGAGCGACGGCGTGGGTGGCGCGATGGCCGGCGAATTTGCCAGCCGCATCACAGTGGAAAAGATCACGCGCCTCATGCCGCGTGCGTTCAAGCAGGCCGCCGCGGGAATCAGCGCCGGTCGCCCCGACGTGCTTGCGGAACTTTTCACACAGATTCACCGCGCCATCACCCACCTCGGCGAGAGCTACGAGGAATGCCGCGGCATGGGCGCGACGCTGAGCCTGTGCTGGTTCACGCCGGGCTGGATGGTCTTCGCGCACGTCGGCGACAGCCGCATCTACTACCTCCCGGCATCGGGTGGGATGAAGCAGATCACCGAGGACGACACATTCGTGGGCTGGCTCCGGCGCAACGGACGGCTCTCCGAATACGAGGCACGCAACCACCCCGCGCGAAACCGCCTGCAAAAGGCGCTCGGCGGCGGGAACCAATTCGTGGATCCGCAGGTCGGCGCGGTCGCATTTGAAAAAGGCGACACCTTCGTGCTCTGCACGGACGGCGTGGTGGACGGCCTCTTCGACCACGCGATCGCCGAGTGCATCCGCACGCCCGGCACGCCCGATCCGGCGCAGCGCCTCGTGCGCGCCGCGGTCGAGCAATCCGGGCGCGACAACACGACCGCCGTCGTGGTGGAGGTGCTGTGAGCGATGCGCGGCGCAAGTTTCGTTTTGGTTGTCAGCATCCGCGGGTGTAGGGTGCGCGGATGAATCTCCCGACGAACCATGCCACAGCATACGGCTTGAATGAGCCGATGCCCGCCGTGCAAGTGCGTGCGATCCGTGCCATGTCGTTTGCGCAGCGACTTGCCGTTGGCATGGGCTTCATCCGTTCGGGACGCCGATTGAAACGTGCCGCACTGCGTCAGCAGCACCCGGACTGGACGGATGAGGAAATTGCGAATGAGATGCGTCACCTCACGACCAATGGCCGAACATGATCCGCTTCAGATCTTCATCCCGCGGCTGAACGCTTCGGCTGTGCGCTATATGATCACGGGGTCGGTCGCGACCATCACGTATGGTGAAATCCGCCACACAAACGATGTGGATGTTGTTATCGCGCTCACGCCGGGGAATGCGAAAAAATTGCTGGCCGAATTTCCCGAGGAGGAATTTTACCGTCCGCCGCTGGAAGTCGCGATCGAGGAATCAGCCCGCGCGGATCGCGGGCACTTCAATCTGCTGCATCACGAGACAGGCTTCCGCGCCGACTGCTATATCCGTTCCCGCGATCCGCTCGAACTATGGGGCTTTGCGAACCGTCGCTGCGTCGAACTCGACGGGATGCCCGTGTGGTTCTCGCCGCCGGAACTCGTCATCATCCGCAAGCTGGAGCATTTTCGCGAGGGCGGCAGCGCCATCACGAAGCATCTGAATGATATTCGCAGCGTGCTCGTCTGCACCGATGTCGATCGCGTGTTCATCGAGGAGCACGTCGCGCGGATGGGATTGCAGGAGCCATGGTTGGCGTGTCTGCCGTCGTAGCGGGCTCACTGCGCGGCGTTTGCCCCGCGGCGCTTCCGCTGTGTCATCCGAACAGCCCGCGCTTTCACAAGCGCGGATACATCGGCTGCGCTTGCACGCACCCGCCGCGCCCTCTAGCTTCCGCGCCCTTTCACTTTTCAAAACATGAGCCAGCCACAGACAGCCATCACCCCCACACGCGAACAGGACTTTCCCGAGTGGTATCAGCAGGTCGTCCGTGCGGCGGACCTCGCGGAGAATTCCGACGTGCGCGGATGCATGGTGATCAAACCGTGGGGTTATGGCATCTGGGAGAATATGCAGCGCGCGCTGGATGGAATGTTCAAGGCGACCGGCCACCGCAACGCGTATTTCCCGCTCTTCATCCCGCTCTCGTATCTCGCAAAGGAGGCCGCGCACGTCGAAGGCTTCGCGAAGGAATGCGCGGTGGTGACGCATCACCGCTTGGAGTCTGACGGCAAGGGCGGCCTGCGGCCCGCGCCCGCATCGCAGCTCGCGGAACCGCTCGTGATCCGTCCGACGAGCGAGACGATCATCGGCGCGAGCTACGCGAAGTGGGTGCAGTCGTATCGCGACCTGCCAATTTTGATCAACCAGTGGGCGAACGTCGTCCGATGGGAAATGCGCCCGCGCGTTTTTCTGCGCACGGCGGAATTTCTCTGGCAGGAAGGCCACACTGCGCATGAGACGGAAAAGGAGGCGCGCGAGGAGACGATGCTGATCCTGCGCGTGTATGAGACCTTCGCGCGCGACTGGCTGGCGCTGCCGGTTTTCACAGGCGAAAAAAGCGCGGGCGAGCGTTTCCCCGGCGCGGTCGAGACGCTGTGCATCGAGGCGATGGTGCAGGATCGGAAGGCGATCCAGGCCGGCACGTCGCACTTTCTCGGGCAAAATTTTGCGAAGGCGAGCGAGATCAAGTTCATCTCGCGCGAGAACAAGCACGAGTATGCGTGGACCACGTCCTGGGGCGTGAGCACGCGGCTCGTCGGCACCGTCATCATGGCGCACGCGGATGACGACGGCGCGGTGCTCCCGCCGCGCGTAGCGCCCGAGCAGATCGTCATCGTCCCCATCACGCCGAAGCCCGAGATGCGCGACACCGTCCTCCCCGCGTGCGACGCGCTCGCTGCGGAACTTCGCAAACAAACCTTCGGCGGCGAGCCCGTGCGCGTGCATGTGGACAAGCGCGACCTCGGCGGCGGCGTTAAGAGCTGGGAGTGGATCAAAAAAGGCGTGCCCGTGCGCGTGGAGATCGGCCTGCGCGATTTGGAAAAAGGCAGCGTCGCCGTCGCCCGTCGCGATCGCGGACACAAGGAAAAGACATTTCCAGCGACTGCGGATTTCATAGCAGGCATCGCCACGCTCTTGCAGGAAATCCACGACTCACTCCTCGACCGCGCGACAAAACTCCGCGACGCGCACACCGTGAAGATCGAGACGAAGGAAGACTTCATCGCATTCTTCACCGCGAAGAATCCGAACAAGCCCGAGATCCACGGCGGCTTCGCATCCGCGCACTGGGATGGCACCGTCGAGACCGAGGCGGAGATCAAGGAACAGCTCAAAGTCACAATCCGCTGCATCCCTTTCGACGCGCCGCATGAGGACGGCAAATGCGTCTGGAGCGGCAACCCCAGCACGCGCCGGGTGATCTTTGCTAAGAGCTACTAATCCGTAGCCGCGCTCATGAAAGCGCAGGCTGATCATCGAATCACGCAGCGCAATTGCCGGACGAAATCCGGCAACTTGCCGGACCGGTGGGCGATCAGTGTGCAGAGGGCCAAAGGCCCGATGTCATAACAGCCTGGGGCAACGCCCCAGGATACGTGCCGACAACAGAAAGAGGGCTGAATGCCCGATCCATGAACGCATGTGCGCGCGATGGGACAGGCTTTCAGCCCTTTGCATTTCCAAACACCGGCCACCTGGGGCGCTGCCCCAGGCTGGTATGGAGCCGGGCCTTTGGCCCTCGCGGCGACGATTTACTTCGCCGACTTCCCCGGGACCTTCGCCTTCAGTTCGTCGAAAAACTTCTCCGAGTAGCCGCCCCACTTGTTGATGACTTTGCCCTCCGCATCGAGCAGCACGATAGTCGGGAAGCCGCTCACCTGATGTTCCTTTTTGAGCTTCGCATTCTGATCAGCCGTGTGCTTCGGCAGCTTCTTGCCTTGCGGGAAATCAACCGTCACAGGCACGAGGTTGTCCTTCGCGAAAGCCTTGAAGGCAGGCTTCTGAAAGACCTCCTTGTCGAGCTTGATGCACCACCCGCACCAGTCGCTGCCGGTGAAATCTAGGAGCACGAGCTTCTTTTCGCTCTTCGCCTGCGCGAGGGCTTTTTCGTAGTTGTCCGTCCACCCGCCGGCAGCGAGCGAGACGTGTGTGGCGATGACGAGCGAGCAGAGGAGGGAGAGGAGTTTTTTCATGGCGGCTGTGAGACTGCTCCCGCGGGCCGGACGTTCAAAGCAAAACTTCGGCGCTGAAAAATCGCGCGCGAGGATCCTACCCGAGTTTCAAGTTTCCCGATGCCGCGGCGAGAGCGATGACACCGGCGACGGCGATGACGCCGCCGAGCACCGTGCGGCGCGTGGGATGATGGCCCTCGATTTTCCATGCGAGGAACTGCGTGATCACCGGCACGGTCGCGACGATCGGCATGAGGATTCCTGTCGGCGTCGTGGCCACGCCCCACTGATAGACGGCCACGCCGATGCTGGGTCCGGCGAGCGCGTTGCCGATGATCCAGGGCCAGGCGAGGGGCCATGCGCGCGGCTCGCGCTTTTCTGCGGTGCGTCGCGCGAGGAGGAAAAATGCGAGTGCGACGAGGATGCCGGGGACGATGCGTTCGTAGGCTGCGGTCGCGCCGCCGATCATGCCTTCGACGACTCCGTGCGTGGCGGGATAAAAGGCGCTCGCCTTCCTGCTGAGCACGCTGCCGAAGCCCTGGCCCGCGGCGGAGCCGATGCCGCACAGCACGCCGATCCAGAATGTGCGGCGCGGGATTTTCGCACCGCGATCCGGCGCGAGTGCGAGCGCGACTCCGCCGAGGATCACGAGGGCGCAGGCGATCTCCTGCCAGCCGAGATTCGTGCCGAGCCACAGCCATTCGGTGATCGCGGCGAGCGGCGCGGCGAGGCAGTGCGTGAGCAGCATCGTGAGCCGCGGGCCGATGCGCCCGATCGCGCCGAACATTGCGACGTCGCCAAGACCGAAGCCGATGAAGCCGCTCGCGATGAACCACGGCAGCGCCGGCCCGCCGAGCAGCGAGCGCCCGGCGGTGTGCGCGCACAGCCCGAGCAGCGCCGCGCCGACGATCATGCGCGCGAGGTTTGCAGGCGCGCCGCCCACGATTTTCGCGGAGCGCGCCGCGCAGATCGCGGAGCAGCTCCAGAGCAGTGTGGTGAGGATGGCGGGCAGCATTTGAGGGCGCGGAGTAAAGCGAGTGCGTGCGGCAAGGCGCAAGGCGCAAGGGCAGGGGAGCGGTGCGGCTGGCTGTCCGATGTGCCGCGCGCTCTGCCCGCTCACGTCTTGTGCCGGCTTGCGGCTGGAGCGCGGCATGGATACGCAGTGCATCCATGAACCCTGCGGACGATGAAAAATTCATGCGCCTCGCGTTGCGCGAGGCGGCGAAGGGCATCGGGCGGACGTCGCCGAATCCCGCGGTCGGCGCGGTGATTGTGAAGGGAGGCCGCGTGATCGCGAAGGGCTGGCACCGCTGCGCGGGCGGGCCGCATGCGGAGATCGAGGCTCTGCACGCACTGAAACGGCCGGCTCTCGCGCGCGGTGCGACGATCTATGTCACGCTCGAGCCGTGCTGCACGCACGGGCGCACGCCGCCTTGCACGGATGCTATCGCGGAAGCGGGGATCGCACGCGTCGTCGTCGGTGCGACCGATCCGAATCCGAAGCACGCGGGCCGCGGGTTTGCCGTTTTGAAAAAGGCGGGTGTCGCTGTGACTGCGGGAATTCTCGCGGAGCAGTGCGCGGCGCTGAATGCGGGATTCAACAAATGGATCGCGACGGGGATGCCGCTGGTGATCGCCAAGGCGGGCCTGTCGCTCGATGGCCGTCTCACGCGTCCGCCTGGCGAGGGCCCGTGGCTCACATGTGAGAAATCACGCGCGGATGCGATGCGGCTGCGCGCGCAGGCGGATGCGATCCTCGTGGGCGCAGGCACGGTGCGCGTGGACAATCCGCGGCTCACGGTGCGCGGTGTGCGCGGTGCGGAGGCGAGGCAGCCGTGGCGCGTCGTGCTCACGCGTGGTGGACGCTTGCCAAAGCACGCGCATCTTTTTTCCGACGCGCATCGCGGGCGCACGCTTGTCTTCCGCGGCAAACCGCTGCGCGCCGTGCTGCGTGATCTTGGCAGGCGCGGCTGCACGAGCGTGATGATCGAGGGCGGGGGGACGCTGCTCGGATCCGCCTTCGATGCACGGCTGGTGGACCGTGTGCATTTCTACCTCGCGCCGCTGCTGTGCGGCGGCCCGGATGCGATCGCAGGCCGCGGTGCAGGCAGCACGCGTGATGCGCTGAGGCTGCAGAATGTCGTGTTCCGAAAAGTCGGGTCGGATCTCCGCATGACTGCGGACGTGCGGCTGGCGTTTTCAACTGCAGATGAACGCAGATGATTCACGCGCGTCTGCGGATTCCCCGACGAATGCGCGCTTTCAGATCCGCTGCGCGTCGCGGAGTGCTTCCGTGTAGGGCGTGTAGAAGCTGCGGTTGCGCACCATCGCGCGCCGCAGGACGTGCTTGATGTTCGGCACGTCGGCGAGGTTCACGACGAGGTTCACGCTGTGCTGCCAGGCCTCCATGTCGCTGTCCGTATGAACGCTGCAGCCGACGAGCGCGATGATCTGGTTGCGCCGCTGGTCGGGCAGGATTTCGAGGGTCGAGGCGAGGATTGGGTTGTTCTGGAGATCCCCGCCGCCGAAGTGCTCGGCGATGACCACGATGTCGTAGGCGTGCGTCTGGAGCTTCAGCAGGATGTCCTCGGTGAAGAGGCCTGTGTGGATTTTGCATCCGAGTTCGGTGAGATTTTCCACGACGAGACGCTGCACTTCGGGCACATCCACGCAGATGAGCGCGGTGGTGTCGCCCGGCTCGAAGAGGTCTATCCGGTGGTGAAATTCCTGGTCTGAGATGACGTTCATCGGCTGGTGGCGAAGGATTCGAGGTCGAGCTTCATGCCGCTGGTGTCCACTTCCGCGAGGTTCATACGCTTCTTCGCGTCGTCAATGTAGCGGCTCATCTTGCCCTTGTTCGTCGAATAGATCAGCGCGGTCTCGTCGGAGATTCTCCGCGTTTCGAAAGCCGCGACAATCGCCTGGTCGAACGTGCCCCATCCGAACGTATGGCTCTGCTCGATGATGTCGTAAAATGTGCGCCCTTCGCCTTCGCCCATCTGGATGGCCTCGCGTGTGCGCAGGTTGCTGCCCATGATTTCCTGCACGAGCTGGCGTCCGCCGCCGATGCGCGGAAGCAGCCGCTGGGAAATGATCCATCGCAGCGTGTCCGCGAGCCTGAGCCGGAGCTGCGGCTCCTCCTCGCGATCGAACATGCCGAGGATGCGGTTGATGGTCTGGCCGGCATTGATCGTGTGGATGGTGGAAAGGACGAGGTGGCCGGTCTCCGCCGCGGTGATCGCGATCTCGACCGTCGCGCGGTCGCGCATCTCACCGACGAAGATGACCTTTGGCGCCTGGCGCATCGCGGCGCGGAGGCCGCTCGGGAAATCATCGAAGTCCGGCCCGAGTTCCCGCTGGTTGAACGTCGCCTTCTTGTGCGGATGCAGGTATTCGATCGGATCTTCGAGCGTCACGACATGCACAGGCAGCGTCCGGTTGATCTCGTCGAGCACCGCTGCGAGCGTCGTCGTCTTGCCGCTGCCGGTCGCTCCGGTGACGAGGATGAGCCCGGTCTTTTCCTTGGCCACGTCCTTGAACGCGGTGGGAAGGCCGAGGCTCTGGACCGTCGGGATCTCGGTCTGCGCCTTGCGCATGACGACCGCGAGCTGGTTGCGCTGGCGGAAGATGTTCACACGGAAGCGCAGCTTTTCATTCACCATGTATGCGCAGTCGCACGAGCCGCGGACGGCGAGTTCGCGGAGCAGGCGGCGCTCTCCGCCGATGATGTTCAGCGCGATGCGTTCCGTCTGGAACGGCGTGAGTCTCGTGATGTGTGGAGGGATGTCCGCGGTTTTGAGCACGCCGAATGCCTCGACCTGCGGAGGGCGCTCGCTCGTGAAGTTCACATCCGAGATTCCCGGCGCCACCTCCATCATGGCGGTCAGGATTGCGTCGAGTTCAGCGCGTTTCATCAGCTAGTCCTCCCAGTCGCCAGCGTCCTTGATGAACGCGCGGAATTTTTTCTTGTCCATGGCTTTGTCATACGCCTCCTCGGGGGAAATTTTCGACGCGCGAAGCAGCTCCATGATTGCGTCGTCCAGGGGCTGGTTTCCCTTCTTCTTGCCGACCTGCATCATGCCGGTGATCTGGTGCGTCTTGCCCTCGCGGATGAGGTTCGCGATCGGGCTGTCCACCACGAGGATTTCGAGTGCGGCACAGCGGCCGGGCTTGTCTATGCGTTTGAAAAGGTTCTGCGCCACGATGCCCTTGAGCGACTCCGCGAGGCCCGAGCGCACCTGGTTCTGCTGGCCGGCGGGGAACACATCAATGATGCGGTCAATCGTCTTCGGCGCGCTCGGCGTGTGAAGCGTGCCGAAGACCAGATGGCCCGTCTGCGCCGCGGTGAGTGCGAGTTCGATCGTTTCGAGATCGCGCAATTCGCCGACGAGGATGATGTCCGGATCCTCGCGCAGAGCGCCGCGCAGCGCGGACGCAAATGACTTCGTGTGAACGCCGACTTCGCGGTGATTGATGAGCGACTGCTGGCTCTTGTGGACGAACTCGATGGGATCCTCGACGGTCAGGATGTGGTCCTTCCGCTGGAGATTCGCATAGTCCACCATCGCAGCGAGCGTCGTGGATTTTCCGGAGCCCGTCGGCCCGGTCACGAGCACGAGGCCCTTCTTAAGCATCGCAAATTTTTTCGTCACAGACGGCAGGCCCAGCTCGTCCGCCGTGAGAATCTTGCTCGGGATGAGGCGGAACACCGCGCCGATGCCGTACTTCTGGTTGTAGAAATTCGCACGGTATCGCGCGAAGCCGGGATATTCGTAGCCGAAGTCCACATCGCCGGTTTCCTCGAATTGCTTGATCTTGTGTTCCGGTGCGATCTCATAGACGAGCGACTTCAGATCGTCGCTGCCGAAAGGCGCCGCATCAATGCGCACCATCTCGCCGTGGATGCGGAGGATCGGAGGGTTGCCGGTGGAGAGGTGCAGGTCTGAGGCACCCTGCTCCTTCATGAATCTGAAGTACTGATCAATGCGGGCCATGCGCAGTGAGAAAGCGAGAAGGATGCCAGCCGGGCCGTATGAATTTTTCCCTCCTACGTGACCGACGCGGGCACGGCAACGGACCACGCGATGTTCGCGCCGGTCTTCATGTCAAATGTCAGCGGCACATCACCCTTCGCGACGCCACTGCCGTCGGCACCACGGAAACGCGGCCAGTTGCCACGGTATTCATCGGGCGTCGGCAGATCGTAAGCGGCCACCACGGTCGCGCTGGCGAGCGCGAAGACTGACAGGAGGGACGTGCCGGTACGGGGGTGAGTCCATGAGCGGATCAGGTTTTCGAGCAATGCCGTGATTTGATTCTTTGAGCAGGAAAATCACGCCCGCGCCGGTCCTCCAGCGGATGGGTATGCCTGCACCGCACATTGGTCATGCGGGCCTTTTCAAATGCTCCGCAGGCCCGGTAGGGTGCGGCCATGAACGACACGATCGCAGCCATCAGCACCGCATTCGGCGAGGCGGCGATCGCCGTGCTGCGGTTGAGCGGGCCTCGGGCGGTAGAGATTGCACGCGCAGTTTTTCGCGGGAGAAACGCTGCGCCGGAAATGCCGCCGCGGGTCGCGCACTTCGGAAGCATTTTCGATGGAGGGCAGCGGCTCGACGACGTACTGCTCACGGTCTTCCGCGCGCCAGCGAGCTACACGGGCGAGGATGTGGTGGAGATTTCCTGCCACGGTGGCGTGCTCGTCTCGCGACGTATCTTGGAACTGCTGCTGCGCTCGGGTGCGCGGAGTGCGGAGCCCGGCGAGTTCACGCAGCGCGCTTTCTTGAATCACAAGCTCGACCTCACGCAGGCGGAGGCGGTGATGGACGTGATCAGCGCGCAGACGGATCTCGCGCTGCGCGCTGCGAATGAACAGCTCAGCGGCACGCTCGGCGGGCGCATCCGCGAATTGCGTGCCGCGGTGCTCGACACGCTCGCGCAGGTGGAGGCGTACATTGATTTTCCAGAGGATGACATTTCACCCGAGACGGGTGCGGCGCTGCGGGCGCGCATCGAACGCGCGCTCGCGGATGTGGCAGCGCTGCTCGCGACAGCGGGGCAGGGGAAGGTGCTGCGCGAAGGATTGCGCACGGTCATCTTCGGCGCGCCGAATGTGGGAAAGTCATCGCTGCTCAATCGGTTGCTCGGCTACGAGCGCGCCATCGTGAGCCATCACCCCGGCACGACGCGCGACGTGCTGGAGGAGACGATCAATGTGCGGGGCATCCCGGTGCGACTCATGGACACAGCAGGCATCCGCGACACCGCGTGCGAACTCGAACAGGCCGGCATGGAACGCACGCGGCAGGCGATGGAGCGTGCAGACCTCGTACTGCATGTCGTGGATGCAAGCGGCGACGCTGCAATGTGGAGCCGACAATCTGTCGGCGAGACTCGTGGAGATGCAGAGGCCGCGGATGTTCAATCAGGGATGCCGCGGATGGGCACCGTTGAGGCGAGCGTCCCATTGAAAACCATCCGTGAAATCCGTGGTTCTTCCTCCGGCTCGTCTGCGTGCCAGTGCGACATCATCGTGCTGAACAAGTGCGACCTTGGCATCCACGCGTCGTGGAAGGAGCGCGGCGGTGTCGCTGTGTCCGCGCTCACCGGCGAGGGCTTCGAGAAATTGTGCGATGCCATCGTGGGCGCAGCACTTGGCGGCGCGGCGAAGGGTGAATGGAGCGTGGCGATCAATGCACGGCACCAAGCGTGTCTTGAAACGGCGCGCGATTTTCTTCACGCCGCGCTCAGAGCATTCGATCAGGCGCTGTCGCCGGAGTTCATTGCCGAGGAATTGCGCGCCGCGATGGATGCCATCGGCGACATCGTGGGCCGTGCGGACACGGAGGAACTGCTCGGCGTGATCTTTGGGCAGTTCTGCATCGGGAAGTAGCGCCGAGATGAGACGGCGGCGGACGCGGTGCGCGCGGTGTGCGGCGGGGCTGTGATTGGTGACTGGTGAAAGGTGACTGGTTCCCCGTCCGAGTGCTTGTCGTGATTCGCGGCGACGGGGGATGGAGTGAGGTGGGAGCGACAGACGCAGACCACCAATCAGCATTCACTTTTCACCAGTCACATCCCAACAGCGCACTGGCGTGGAGTGCTTCCGCGTGCGCGGCTACTTTGGAAAGTCCCGCCACAGCCAGCGCAGCACGTCGGGTAGGATTGCCGTGCCCTGCTTGCCGCTGTGTCCGCCGGTGCCGAGTTCGAATTTGTGATCGTAGCCGGCGAATTTCAGCGCGGCGGCCATGTCCTTGTTTGAGAGCGGCCAGAGGCCGTGGAGATTGTCGAGGTCGGCGGCGCCGTCCTGCAGGAAGACGCGCAGCGGCTTCCGCTTGTCCTTCGTCTTGCGGATGAGCGCGGGGTAGTCGTGCCCGCCGCGGATGTTTGTGAAACTGCCGATGTAGCTGATCACCTTGTGAAATTGATCGGGCTTTTCCCACGCGAGCGTAAATGCCGCGATGCCGCCGCTGCTCGTGCCGCACGTTCCCCAGCCATCGGGATTGTCGGTGAGATTCACGAGCTTGCGCACCTCGGGGATGATTTCCTCGGCGATGAAGCGCGCATTCAGATCGCCCATCGAGTCATATTCGTAGCTGCGGTTGCTGCGGTCCTTCTTGCCGGGCTCCGTCGCGGCGACGGTGCCGGGGTTGATGAAGATGCCGACCGTCACCGGCATGTCTTTCTTCGCGATCAGATTGTCGAACACGACCGGCACGCG
>Ga0208856_1000444_pt1 | contig 16022 bp, 12 predicted proteins | sample LakMenEpi13Jul12_FD_150690 | JGI IMG/M metagenome (GOLD analysis project Ga0208856, IMG submission 150690) | Freshwater microbial communities from Lake Mendota, WI - 13JUL2012 deep hole epilimnion (SPAdes) | ecosystem: Environmental > Aquatic > Freshwater > Lentic | place: Lake Mendota, Madison...
GGGAGAGGCGGGATGCTGGAGGGCGAAGGCGAACGTCCGGCGAGACGGTACGGGGCAGGCCCGAGCCGGATTGGGCCAATCAAGCGCATTGACAGGCTGAAGCCTGTCCTACACGTGCTCAGCCCTGCAGCATGCGCGAGCGGGCGAGGGCGTCTTCGGCTTCCGCGATTCGGCCGCCACGCATGCAGGCTACGCTCAGGGCGGTGTAGCTGAAGGGGTCTTTCGGCTCGATCTCGCAGACGCGGCGGGCGTGACCGATGGCCTCGTCGTGCCGTTCGAGCCGAGTACACCAGGCTGCCAGGGCCGAGTGGGCCAGGGCGAAGTCTGGGTGTTCGGCCACGACGCCTTCAAGGGCCGCGACGGCGTCGGCGAGGTTGCCTGCATTCTTGAGGGCCTCGGCAGCCTCATACCGTTCTTCACGACTTGCCATTGTGCGCATGCTCCTGTCTGGTTTCGGGCCCGGTTGCGGGGTTCTGACCGACGCATTCCCGGAGCCTCGGCAGTCTACCGGCCGGCGACCGGCCGGCGAGTGGACAGGGCCGGTCAGGCGGGTTGGACAGGGGAGCGAGGCGGCGGAGGCAAGGTGTGCACCCAGCGGAAAATTGCCATTGAATCGAGCTGGCCGACGAGCCGATAACCCCGGGGTCAAGCGGTCGGCCAGAGCCCGGCCGCGTCCTCTCAGAGAACGACAGGCGCGTCTTGAGCATTCATCCGCTGGCCGCCGTGAGCCCCGATGCTCGCCTCGGCGTGGGAGTGACGGTCGGGGCCTTCGCGACGGTCGAAGGTGACGTCGAACTCGGTGATTTCTGCACCGTTGCCGCCGGAGCGGTCGTAAAGAGCGGTACGCGGGCAGGCTGCCACAACGAATTTGGCGAGCACTGCGTGATCGGCGGGGCCCCGCAGCATGCGGGCCGTCCGCAGCAGGTGGGCACGCTCGTGATCGGCGACCACAACGTGTTTCGCGAATACGTGACGGTGCACCGGGCGCTCAAAGTGGGCACGGCGACCGTGATCGGCGACCACAACTACGCGATGGCCACGGCCCACGTGGGCCACGACTGCGTGGTGGGCAACAATTGCATTTTCGCCAATGGCGCGCTCCTCGGAGGGCACGTGACCGTGGAGGACCGGGCTTTCGTGTCTGGCGCCGTGGCCGTGCATCAATTCTGCAGAATCGGGCGGCTCGCGATGGTGGGCGGTCACGCCCGCGTCGTACAGGATATTCCGCCGTATATGCTCGTGGACGGACAGAGCGGCTGCATCGTCGGGCTCAATATCGTGGGCCTGAAACGCAGCGGCCACTCGGCCGATGAGATCGCCGAACTGAAGTCGGCGTATCGCGCCATCTACCGCCGAGGCCTGCCGTGGAAGCAGGTGCTCGACGCCCTCGCGGAGGAATTCCGCAGCGGTCCGGCCCTGCATCTGCGGGCGTTCCTCAGTGCGGGCACACGCGGCTTCGCGCAGGAACGACGCGCGCCACCTGCGGCAACGTTGCGGCTGCGGGTCGCCGACGACGAGGTCGAAGCCCAGCCCGCGGTGCGGTCACGGGCCGGCTGAGTCAGGGCCTGCGGGTTCTTCACCCGGCTGCCCCTCCATGCCATACCGCTGCAGCTTGCGGCGCAGCACGGAGCGGTCGATGCCGAGGAGTTTGGCCGCCAGCGATTTGTTTTGCATGGTGGCGGCGAGCGTGCGTTCGAGGTGTATCCGCTCGACGTCCGCGAGCGTGGGCCATGCCGTATCCGCCGCCTGGTCGTCGGTGGACGACGGCCCGGCGACTGCAGCCCGGCCCGGCATCGGGGGCAAAGGGTTCGCCCGAGGCTGCCCAACATCCGGCTCCACCCGAAACACACCCGGCACCGCCGTTGTCGAGAGAATGCCCTGGGCCGTGGCCTGGACGAGCTGCGACACGTCGTGCGGCGACTGCGCGGCCGGAGCGTCCGGGCGAGGGCCGACCACGCCGGCCGATCCCATGAAGCCACTCAATGCCTCGGGGTCGATTTCGTCACCCGACGAAAACATCACCGCCCGCTCGAGCACGTTTTCCAGTTCGCGCACGTTGCCCGGCCAGGCATACGACTGCAGCACTTCGATGGCCGGCGGCGACAGCGTGTAGAGCGGCATGCCGTGCCGCCCGGCCAACTCCGCGAGGTAGCGGGCGGCGAGCACAGGCACGTCTTCCGGACGGTCTTTGAGCGGGAGCGTACGAATCGTGACGACATTCAGCCGGTAGTAAAGATCCTCGCGAAACCGTCCTGCGGTCACCTCGTGGCCGAGGTCGCGATTCGTCGCGGCGACGACCCGCACATCGACCGGGATCTCGTCGTGGCTGCCCACCGGGACGACCGTCCGCTGCTGAAGCACACGGAGGAGTTTCGCCTGGAGCTCGAGCTCCATCTCCCCTATCTCGTCGAGAAAAATCGTGCCTCCGTCGGCGGCCCGGAAGCAGCCGAGCGTCGACGACGTGGCGCCCGTGAATGATCCCTTCACGTGGCCGAACATGTGGCTCGCGAACAACGTACCTGTCGTGACGGCGCAATCGACGGGAATGAACGGCTTGGTGGATCGCCTGCCGCTGGCATGAATCGCACGCGCGATGAGCTCCTTGCCGGTGCCACTCGGCCCCAGGATCAGCACGCTCGACTGATGCGCCGCCACCAGCTCGATCGCCCTGCGCACCTGTTGCGTCCATGGCGATACGCCCGCGATCCGTTCGAGCGAAAACGCCGGGGTACGGGAGTGGGAGAGGGAAGCCATCGTGGGGTGATTGACTCGGGGGCGACTGGCGACGGGACATGGGCCATGAAGCCGGCCTGGACGACCACCCAGACCGTGTCGAAGCACGGACGCTCCTCCCGCGCTCCGACCGCAACTATATCCCCGGAATCGGTGATCTGCCAGCGCTGGGTCGGACCAGACCGGTGGCAACGATTGAATCGATTTTCGAAAAAAATCGGACAGCGTCGTTCGCCGGGCCCGGAAAGATGGGCAAAGATTGAGGTGGTGAACCGCGCCCCTGTGGCCGCCGGCCGCCGTCCGGAATGATCCCGAGCATGACCCACACGTCCCCCGCCATGCCAAACCACGCCAAGGCTCCCGCGACCGTACAGCCGACCACCCATAGGCGCCGCCTGTGGCGCTGGCCGTGGCTGATCGGTGCGGCAATCCTCGCTGCCCTCGGCTGGCTGGTGGCCGACCGGCTGCTCGTCGATCGCCGTCCGATCCTTGTGGGCCTTCTGCATTCTCAGACCGGGCCGATGGCGATCAGCGAAAAATCGATGATCGACGCCGAAGTGCTGGCGCTCGAAGAGATCAACGCGGCCGGAGGCATTCTCGGCAGGCCCGTTCGGTGGGTGATCGCCGACGGTGCATCCGACCCTCCCACGTTCGCCCGCCAGGCCGAAAGGCTCATCCGTCAGGATGGCGTATCGGTCGTGTTCGGATGCTGGACCAGCGCGAGCCGCAAGAGCGTGCTGCCGGTCGTCGAAGCCGCCGATCATCTGCTCGTCTACCCGATGGCCTACGAGGGCCTCGAGCAATCGCCCAATGTCATCTACACCGGCGGCGCCCCGAACCAGCAGATCACCCCGGCCGTCCAATGGTGCTACAACACGCTCGGCGCCCGTCGGTTTTTCCTCGTCGGCTCGGACTACATCTGGCCGCACTGCGTCAACGCGATCATCTCCGACCAGCTCGCCGGCCTCGCCGCGGAGCGGATCGGCGAGGCCTACATTCCCTTCGGAAGCACCGACGTCGACGCCACGGTCCGGGCGATCGTGGCCGCCAAGCCTGATGTCGTCCTCTCCACGGCGGTGGGCGATTCCGGGCTCGCGTTGGCGCGGGGCCTACGGGCTGCCGGCGTGCGGCCCGAGGAGACGCCGGTCGTGACCTTCGCGATCGCAGAGGACGAACTCCGCGGCGCTGCACGCGACGACTTTGCCGGGCACTACGCCGCCTGGAATTACTTTCAGAGCATCGAACGGGCCGAGAATCAGGCGTTTGTGCGGGCCTTCAAGGCCCGGTATGGCAGTGACCGCACCACGTCGGACGTGATCTCCACCGCGTACAACAGCGTCAAGCTATGGGCCCAGGCGGTCGAGGAGGCTGGCACCGCCGACGTGCAGCAGGTGCGGAATGCAATCCGCTTCCAGAGCCTCAACGCGCCCGAAGGAATCATCTCGATCGACTCCATCACGCAGCACACCTGGCGGCCGGCCTCGATCGGTCGCATTCGTCCCGATGGACAGTTCGACGTGGTGTGGACCAGCCGGACGGCGGTTCGCCCCGTGCCGTTCCCGCTCTCCCGGTCGCGGGAGGCATGGGAGGAATTCGTCGCCGGCCTGCACACCCGCTGGGGAGGTGCGTGGAGCAACACCACAGGCCGGGCGACATCATCAGTTCCTGGAGTTCCGTGATCGGCACACCCCCTGACATGAGCCACCACTCGACATCCCGCAACGCTCTCCCTGGAGGAACGGCTGCCATGCAGCGGTCGATCGCGGGGCGGCTGCTGTTTTGGTTTCTGGTGATCGCTCTCATCCCATGCGCGATTCTCACGGCCATCACGGCCCGAATCGCGACGCGGGCCCTGGAAAACTCGGTCCGCAACAATCTGCTCCAGATCGCGGCGGCGAAGGCGGGGGAGCTCGAAGCCTACGCGATCGAGCGGGTCCGAGACGGCATGGCCACCTCACGCGGGCCCACCGTGGTGCGGGCGGTGCGTGAGCTCTCGGCGGCTGCCGGCACCGGCCAGGAGCCCGTCGATCCAGAGCGGCTCAAAAAGCTGCTGGCAGCGGGCGAAGAGTTTGACGAGTTCCTCGGCTACGTGGCGAACTCCTTCGGCTACGACGAGGTCCTGCTTCTCGATGCCACGGGCCGCGTGCTCTATTCGCTCGACCGGCAATTGCCTGCCGGATCGTCGCTGGTGACGGGCAGCCTGGCATCGTCGGAGCTTGCCGCAGGGTTCGACCGGTCGCGCATGCTGCTCCAGTCGGAACTCTCTGGATTCCAGATCTACGGCGGCGGCCGTCGTCCGCTCGCCTTCGTGACGAGCCCCGTGTTTGCCGAGGGCCGTGTGATCGGCGTCTTGGCGCTGGGGCTCAGCCCGGAGCGTGTCTGGCAGGTGCTCTCCGACTTGAGCGGGCTGGGCCGCACCGGCGAGATCGTGACCGGCGAGCAGCAGGGACAATCCGTGCTCGTCACCTCCCCGCTCCGCCATGCCCCCGACGCCGCCTTCAAGCTGCAGATCCCGCTCGGCGGCGACAAGGGCGGCGGCACGCAGAAGGCTGCCAGCGGAGCCCGTGGCTACGGGGTCGTGCGCGACTACCGCGGCGAGGAAGTGGTGGCCGCCTGGTGCTACCTGCCGAGCTACCGCTGGGGCATGAACGTCAAGCAAGACGCGAAAGAGGCGTTCGCCCTCGTAAACTTTCAGCGGGCCGCGATCATCGGCCTCTCGCTCGCCACCATCCTCGGCGTCACGATCGCGGCGCTTGCCGTCGCCCGCACCATTTCCGCGCCGATCCGCACCGCCGTCGACGTGGCCCGCCAGGTGGCCGGGGGCGATCTACGGGCCGACGTGGGCGTCACGAGTGACGACGAGACAGGTGCGCTCCTGACCGCGATCCAGACGATGACCAACGACCTGCGCGGCCTGATCGGCCGCATTCAGAAGTCGTCGGTGGCGCTCATCTCGACCGCCACTGCGATTCAGGCCACGAGCAGCGAGCAGCAGCAGGTGATCGCCGACTACGGCGCCTCCACGAGCGAGGCCGTGGCCGCGGTGAAGGAGATCTCCGTCACGAGCCAGGAACTCGTGCGCACGATGACGGAGGTCAACGACATGGCGGCGCACACCGGTGCAATGGCAGCCGAGGGCCGCGGCAATCTCTCGGGCATGGACGCCACGATGCGGCAGCTCGCCGAAAACACGTCGTCGTTCGGTGCGAAACTGGCCACGATCAGCGAGCGGGCGGCCAACATCAACCTCGCCGTCACCACGATCACCAAAGTGGCCGACCAGACGAACCTGCTCTCGATCAACGCGGCGATCGAGGCGGAGAAGGCAGGCGAATATGGCCTCGGTTTCCTCGTCGTAGCCCGTGAGATTCGCCGCCTCGCCGACCAGACGGCCGTGGCCTCGCTCGACATCGAGCGCATGGTCAAGGAGATGCAATATGCCGTGTCGGCGGGCGTGATGGAGATGGACAAGTTTTCCGAACAGGTTCGTGGAGGCGTGCGCGAGATCGGGGACATTTCCGGCAAGCTCGGAGACATCATCGGGGCGGTGCAGGGAATCACAGGCCGCTTCGGTCAGGTGACCGAGGGCATGCGGGCGCAGTCGCAGGGGGCGGATCAGATTCGGGAGGCGATGGTCCGCCTCGCCGAAGGCGCCTCGCGCACGGCGGCCTCGCTCGACGACTTCAACAAGGCCACGACCCACCTGCGCGAGGCCGTCGGCGACCTCAAGGAAGAGGTCTCCCGCTTCACGATCTGACGCGGGTCACGGCGTATGCAAATCCTCACGTTCACCGTCGCCGGCCAGCCCTATGCGATCCCCTCGAGGACGGTGCTCGAGGTGCTGCCGCTCGTGCCCGCGCGGCCGATTCCACTCCTGCCGCCGTACGTGCCCGGCGTGTTCACCTACCGTGGGCATCTGGTGCCCCTCGTCGATCTGGCCCGTCGATTCGAGACGCCGCTGAGCGAGCCAGGCAGCCGACGGCGACTCAGCACCCGCGTGATCGTCGTGGAGTTCGCGCTGCCGCGGGCGCCGGCGGACGACCGGCCCGACGGCCCGCACGCGTGCCCGGTGCGGCTCGGGGTCGTGGCCGACAACGTGGTGTCGGTGCAGACTGCATCCGCCGACGAATCGCTCCCGACAATGTCAGGCGGCCAGGCGCCGTTTTTGGGCAGACTCCTCCGCCTGGGCGGCAGCACCGTGCAGATGGTGGTCGTCGACCACCTGCTTCCGCTCGACCTGCTCACCGGGCTGATCGCGGCGGCCGGAGCCACCGGGCCATGACACCCACGACGCCTCGCGATCCACAGCCGGTTCCCGCCGCGGAAGACCTCCTCGCCCGCTGGATCGGGCTCGATTCCGACACGATCGGATCGGCCTCGATCGCGCGGGCCGTGCGGGCCCGCATGGAAGCGCTCGGCGTCGATGATCCGGCGGAGGCCGTGAAGCGAGCCGGCTGCGATGCAGCGGAACGCGATCGGCTCGTCGAGGAAGTTGTGGTCGGCGAAAGCTGGTTTTTCCGCGATCCGCAAGTGTTCGCGTTCGTGGGTCGATTCGCAGCCACCCTGGCGGCACTGCCCGGCCGCAGACCGATCCGGGTGCTCAGTGCCCCCTGCGCGGGAGGCGAAGAGCCCTTCTCGATCGCGATCTGCCTCCTCGATGCCGGCCTGGCCCCAGACCAGTTCACGATCGATGCCATCGACATCAGCCACGCAGCGCTCGAGCGGGCGCGGCTGGCCCGCTACTCGGCGAATGCATTTCGCAATGCCGACTGCTCGTTCCGCGACCGCTGGTTTCACCGCGAAGGACAGGCCTCCGTGCTCGACGACGCGATTCGTCGGCAGGTGCGGTTCGCCTGGGGAAACCTGCTTGATGGCTCGTTCGTGGCCGCCTCGCTCGACACGGGCCGCGGTCCGTATGACGTCGTGTTTTGCCGCAATCTGCTGATCTATCTGACGGCCGAGGCCCGTGCCCGGGTGGAGGCGGTGCTCGACCGGCTCGTCGCGGCCGATGGCCTGCTCGTCGTCGGTGCCGCCGAGCCACCGATCCTGAAGGGCGACTGGATCCCCGCCGGCGCCAGCTCGATCTTCGCCTTACGGCGCGGCGTTCGGGCCACGTCGACACCCACGGTTTCCGCTCGGGCGTCAACTCCGCCGCGCCGCCCCAGGCCACTGCATGCGGCGCCAGCCCGGCCCACACCGCCTCCGGCGGCCTCTCCGGGCAGCGTGACGGAGGCGGCCGCTCTGCGGCCGCTCGACGACGTCCTCCGCGAGGCCGGGGCGCTCGCCAATGCGCGGCGGCTCTCCGACGCCCTCGCCCTCTGCGACGCACACGCCCGGCAGGGCGGCCCGGCTCCCCAGCTCTTTTTTCTGATGGGCATGCTGCACCAGTCGGCCGGCGACCTCGATCGGGCGGAAGGCTGCTTCCACAAGACGCTCTACCTCGATGCCGCCCACGACGAAGCGCTGCTCGCACTCGCGCTGCTCGCAGGGCAGCGCGGTGACACGGCGATGGCCGAGAAATACAAGCAGTCGGCGGCCCGCATCCTGGCACGAAAGGCGGCTCCATGAACACCTCCCAGCCACCCGGCGCGGAGATCGTACGGGCTCCGATGGAGGAGTGTTGGCGCCGGATCGGCGTGACGGGCGACCGTAGCTGCCCGGAGCTCGAGACGTACATCCACTGCCGCAACTGCCCCGTGCTCGCCGAAGCGGCCCGCACGTTTTTCGATCGAGAGGCTCCCGAGGGCTACCTGGAGGCGTGGAGCCGCATCCTCGAGGAGCCGGAGGTCGTCACCGATCCCGATGCCACGAGCGTGCTCGTCTTCCGGGTGGGTCGGGAGTGGATGGCGCTGCCCACGGGAACGCTCGTCGAAATCACCACGCTGCGGCCCCTGCACCGCGTGCCGCACCGCACGGCAGGCGGGCTCGAGGGCCTCGTCAACATTCGTGGTCAGCTGCAACTGTGCGTGTCGCTGCACACGATCCTGGGCCTCGAAGAACGGCCTCCGACCGTGCAGCCGGATGCCGAAGCCCCGACCGCCGCGAGGCTGCTCGTGGTGGAACGCGCGGATGGAGCCGGTGGCCGCTGGGTGTTCGGAGTCGACGAGGTCGCTGGTGTGCAGCAGGTCGTCCGCTCGACGATGCGGTCCGTGCCTTCGACCGTGAGCCAGTCGAACGCCCGCATGTGCCAGGCGCTGTTCGACTGGCAAGATCGCACGGTCGGGCTGCTCGATGATTCGCGGCTGCTCGACGGGCTCGCCGAGTTGATCGCCCACTGACGGAAAGGAGGACGACATGGCAGACGACCTGAGCGGATTCTCGATGCTCGAATTGTTTCGGCTGGAAGCCGAAGGCCAGACGGCCGTCCTCTCCGCGGGCGTGCTGGCCGTGGAGGACCTCGAGCGGTCGCCCGAAACAATCGAGGCAATGATGCGGGCGGCCCATTCGCTCAAGGGTGCTGCGCGGATCATCGGCCTCGATCCGGCCGTGCGTGTCGCGCATGCGATGGAAGACTGTTTCGTGGCCGCCGGCAAAGGACAGTTTCACGTGCGGCCCGAGCATGTCGACATCCTGCTTGCGAGCATCGATTTTCTCTCCTCGATCGCACAGGCCGACGATGCACTCGCCCCAGAGAGCCGCTGGGCCGCGACGGCCGACGCGCTTATCGGCGAACTTGCCGCCCTGCTCGCCCCCGCCGCGGCCCCCGCCACGCCTCCTGTCCAGCCCGCGGCCACCCCTCAGCCAGTTCCCCACACTCCGGCCACTTCGCACGCCGTGCGGCCGCCTGCCGAGCCGCTCCAGCCACCGGCGGCCGCAGTGAACCCGGCTCCCCTGCCTCCGCCACCTCCCGCGGATGAGTCGGCTGCCCCGGCCACGGCGACGCCGGCCAAGTCGCTCGAGCCGACGGATCGCGTCGTCCGCGTCTCGGCCGACAGCCTCACGCGGCTCGTCGGCCTGGCGGGGGAGTCACTCGTGGAGACACGGCAGCTGCGGCCCTTCGTCGATTCGCTGCTCACGCTCCGGGCTGCGCAGGTCGATCTCTGTGACACGATCGCCGGGGTCGAGGAGCGGTTCAAAACCGACGACACTCACGTGCCTGCTCCGCTCCTGGGCATGCTCGCGCGGGTCCGGGAACGGGCCGACGCCTGTCTGGCGAGCCTCATGAAGCAGGTGGACGATTTCGAGAGCTTCGCACGGCGCAACGAAGACCTCTCGAATCGCCTCCATCACGAGGTGATCGTGAGCCGCATGCGGCCGCTCGCCGACGGCATCCGCGGCTTTCCTCGACTCGTCCGTGACGTCGCCCGCACCCTCGGCAAGCAGGTGCGATTCGAGGTGCGTGGCGAGCAGACCGGCGTCGACCGTGACATCCTCGACAAGCTCGAGGCGCCGCTCTCCCACCTGATCCGCAACGCCCTCGACCATGGGCTCGAGTCGCCGCACGACCGCGAGGCCGCGGGCAAGCCACCGATCGGCATGATCCGGCTGGAGGCCCGTCACCGTGCAGGCATGCTCAACATCACGCTCACCGACGACGGCCGCGGCATCGACGTCGAGACGCTTCGCGCCAAGGCGGTGGCCCGGGGGCTCGTCGCCCGGCAGGTCGCCGACCAGCTCACGGAGCTCGAACTTCTCGAATTTCTCTTCCTGCCGGGCTTTTCCACGAAAGACCAGGTGACCGAGATCTCGGGCCGCGGCGTGGGGCTCGACGTGGTGCAGAGCATGGTCAAGGGCGTGGGCGGCACCGTGCGAGTGGCCACCCAGCTCGGCCGCCAGACGGTGTTCACGCTCCAGCTCCCGATCACGATGTCGGTGATTCGCGCGCTGCTCGTCGACATCGGCGGCGAGCCCTACGCCTTTCCACTCACCCGGATCGACACGATCCTCCACTGCAGCCATGCCGACGTGCGCACCGTGGAGGGCCGGCAATACTTCGACCGCGACGGAGTCTCGATCGGCCTCGTGATGGCCGCCCAGATTCTCGAGATGCCAGACCGCGGCCAGCCCGCCGACCCCATGCCCGTCGTCGTGATCAGCGACCGCGGCCAGCAGTTTGGCATGATCGTCGACGCATTTTTGGGGGAGCGAGATCTGGAGGTGCGGCCTCTCGACCACCGCCTCGGAAAGGTGCCCGACATCAACAGCGCGTCGCTCTTGGAAAATGGCAACCCCGTGCTGATCGTCGACGTCGAAGACCTCGTCCGTTCGATCGACAACGTGCTCATGGGACGGCGGCTGTCGCGGGTGGAATTCGAACGGATGGCCGAGCAGTCGCGCCAGCGCAAAAGGATCCTCGTGGTGGACGACTCGATCACCGTCCGCGAGCTCGAGCGGCAACTGCTGCAGGCCCGCGGCTTCGCCGTGGATGTGGCCGTCGACGGCATGGACGGCTGGAATGCGATCCGGGGGGCCCACTACGATCTGGTGGTGACCGACGTCGACATGCCCCGGATGGACGGCATCGGCCTGGTGTCGCTGATCAAGAACGACCCCTCCCGCAAGGACATCCCGGTGGTGATCGTCTCCTACAAGGATCGTGAGGAGGACCGGCTCCGGGGGCTCGACGCCGGCGCCAATCGCTACCTCACGAAGAGCAGCTTCCACGACGAGACGTTCGTGCATACGATCATCGATCTCGTGGGAGAACCTCTGGCGTGAGATCGGCGGCATGAGAATCGGAATCGTCAACGACGTGCGGGCCGCCTGTGAAGCGCTGCGCCGCGTCGTCGATAGCCTGCCTGATCACGAAATCGCCTGGATGGCCGCGGATGGCGTCGAGGCAGTCGCGATGGCGAAGCGCGATCGCCCGGAGCTGATCCTGATGGATCTGATCATGCCGCATCTCGACGGCGTGCAGGCCACCCGGCAGATCATGGCGGCGGCGCCGTGTGCGATTCTCGTGGTCACAGCCACCGTGAGCGGCAACATCTCATTGGTCTACGAGGCGATGGGATTCGGCGCCCTCGACGCTGTCGACACGCCGATGCTCGGCCCGGCGGGCGAGGTGAGCGGAGCCGGCGCCCTGGTCGAGAAGATCGGCATGATCGCCAAGATCGTGGGTTCGTCGGAGACCAAGCGGCCCGTACGGGCCGCAGCCACGGCGGCCCCGCCAAAACTCGTGGTGGTGGGCGCTTCGACGGGCGGCCCCAAGGCCGTCTCCGACCTGCTCATGCCGCTGCCGCACGACTGGAACGCGGCGGTGCTCGTGGTGCAACACGTGGACGTGGCATTTTCGCAGGGGCTCGCCAAGTGGCTCAGCGACCGCACCGGCCGAGCCGTGCGGGTGGCCGAGCACGGGCAGCACCCAGCCGCCGGCGACGTGCTCCTGGCCGGCACCAACGATCATCTCGTGTTGTCGAGATCCCGCACGCTCGAATATCGCGAAGAGCCTCGCGAGGTGTTCTTTCGGCCGAGCGTCGACGTGTTCTTCGAGAGCGTGGCCGAGCACTGGCCCCAGACGGGCGTCGCGATTCTGCTCACCGGCATGGGGCGTGACGGAGCGAAGGGGCTCCTCAAGCTCCGCTCACGCGGCTGGCACACACTGGCCCAAGACGAAGCCTCGAGCGTCGTCTGGAGCATGCCGAAGGCGGGCATCGAGGCGGGGGCCGCATGTGAAGTGCTCTCCGTCGATCAGATGGCCCGATCACTCATCGCCCGCATCCGGGCCTGAACGCCGGCGGCGGCCTCGATCACCCGCATGACGGCGAGCACCGTCGCCTCGCCTCCTGCAAGCGCGATCACCTGCACTCCGACCGGAAGGCCACGGCTGCCGCGGTCGGTAAGCGCCGCCGCCCGCTCCACGGGATCCCACGTCGGCGCGCGGCCCGCCTCCTCGTCGGCTCTCACACTGGTCACCGGCACCGCCCCGGCCGCGAGGTCGAGGAGGTTCGCAAGCATGCAAGGCGTCGCCGCCGGGAGCAGCGTGGCGGCGGTGCCATGGAGAAGCGCCGGCACGGCCGACACGGGGCACACAAGCGCGTCGTACCGTTCGGCAAGCATGGCCACGCGGCCGGCAATCTCGGCACGGCGGGCGAGCAACAGCGCACGATCTGCCGGGCCGCGCGGACCGGTGGCCCGCAACGCTTCGGCCTCGATCGAACGGCCCAGAAACCGGCATGCCGCCGAGATGCCGGGCCGCAGACGGCGCGGCATGCCCGCCAGCCGCAGCAGCCGCGCGATGGCCGGCATCGGCCGCACGTGGCCGAAGAGCCGCCGGATGTCGGCGCCGCCGTCGGCGGACAGGATCGCCAAGAGCAGCATGGCCGCCTCGCGTGCCAGTGATCCGTCGATCGCCTGCGTGGTGCAGCCACCGGCCCGCAGGTGCGCGACGGCCTCGCGCACGCCGCGGCGGATCGCCGGTGACGCGGCAACCACGCCGGCATCGTCCCACCACCCGATGCGCAGCGGCCACGCGACCTGTTCGCCGCCCGTGCCGGGGCCCACGATCGCTTCGCAGGCGAGCACGAGGTCGGCGACGGTTCGAGCCAGGAAGCCACACCGCGGCCGGACGGCGGTGAGGTGGGGGAGCGTGTCGAACGCGCCCGCCTCGCCGAGAACCGTGCTCCGCGGGAGCAGCCCCGCGATCCCGCAGGCATGGGCGGGCTGTCGGATCGATCCGGCCAGATCGGTGCCCACCGCCAGCGGCACCACACCGGCAGCCACGAGCGCCGCGTCGCCGCCGCTCGAGCCCCCAGGGCCCCGGCCGGCCGCCGTCGGATGCGCGGTTCGCCCCCAGACGGGATTGTCGGTCTCATGCAGCCACATCACTTGCGGCACGTTCGCCTTGCCCACGACCACCGCCCCGGCTGCCCGAAGCCGCACGACGATCTCGGCGTCATGCTCGTCGGGGGCGTCGCGCCCGGGAATTCCCAGCGTCGTCCGCAGGCCCCGCACGGAAAAACACTCCTTGACGCTCACGGGTACTCCGCCGAGCGGCAGCCCCGCCACGCCCGCCACTTCCGCGGCGGCCGCCGCATGCCGCGGCTGCACGAGGGCGTTCAGCCGGCCGTGCGTGGCCTGGTGCCGCTTCACGTGGTCTGCAAGCGCGACCCCCGCCTCGAGCCGCCCCGCCGCCACGGCCTCGGCGATCTCCGCCGCAGAGGCCGGCACGTCATCCGAGGTCAAAAAAGATCCTCGACCGGTGCGGCCTTTTTCTCAGACTGCTCGAGCGGCCGCACGTCGCTCGCCCACACGACGTCTCCATCGAAGAGAACGCCCATCACGAGCACACGTGCGCCTGGGTCGACCCGCGGCTCCACCCGTGAAATCACCGCCACGGTCCGCGGTTCGGCACCGTCGATCGTGACCCGTGTTGACCAATAAGGACCGACCTGCCGTGCCATGTCGAACGTGGCCAGGAGCACCACGCCGTCGGCCGTACGTTTCTTCGACGTCAGCCACAGTGCGCTGAGCCTCGAGAGTTCGCTCTGGGCGCCGACATCTGCCGCAACAGGGTTGCAGACCGAGGCGAGGGCGGCGGATGCCTCTTCGATCCCGCGGCCGGAGTCTGCGGCGACCTTTTCAAGGAGCACCACTTGCTCGGCGACCGCGGCCAGCCGCTTGTACCACCCCACCAGCAGCTTCTTGCGTTCGGGCGCCTCCCGGTCGGCGACCGCCAGCGCTTCGTACGAAGTCACGGCCTCGCTGACCGCCGCCTCGAGCGCCGAAAGATCGAGCGGGTCGGGCTCGGGCGGCGCCGCTGGCACGGGCGGCGTCTTGGCATCCGCCACGAGGTCGTCGAATGCCGGCGGCACAGCCGCCGCCCGATCTGGTGCATCCGGCATGGCTGCGGACCGAAGCGGCTCTGTCCCGGGCGCGGCGTCGCTCGGCGGCACCGTGGGAGCGGGCTTCACCGCATCGCCCTCGTCGGCTGCCTCGGAGAAGAGGGGCGCCGCCGGCGCTTCCGCGGCTGGCTCCTCGGGCATTGGCTCGACGGATTCGGCCGGCTCGACTGCGTTGGGCAAATTATCGAGTGCCGACGCGGCCTCGAACCGGGGCGCTCCGGCCTTCTTGGACCCGGGCTGAAACTTCTGCGGGAGGAGAAACGCCACCTCCTCCGGCACCATGGCCGCCAGCTTGAAAGGATCTTTCTGGAAGCCCCAGATGAGGATCGCGTAGGTGATCGGAATCGCCATCAGGCCGCCAAGCACGATGCCGATGAGTTGGCCGATGCCGCCCCCCTTTTTTCGGGCCGCGGGACGCCCCCGAACTGCAGTCGCAACCGCTGCGGTGGCTGCGGCGGCCCCGACACCAGCCACATCCAAATCGGCATCGTGCGAGTGAAGTTCGCCCGTGGCTGCCACATCGCCAGCCTCGCTCACACCGTCGAAACCAGACGCATCGAACGAAGGCTGGTCGTCCGTTGCAAAATCGTCGAGCGTCGTCTCCGTGGCGTCGGCTTCGGGCCAGTCGTCCGCCGCCATGCCGTCGCTCGGGGGATCGATCTCGCTCGGCGAGACGATGCCGGAAAAACCGGTGCCGACCTCGACGTGCGAGGAGCCTGCCGCCGCGGTGCCATGTGGCTCCGCGAATGCGTGCAGGTCGTCCGTTGCTCCCATGTCGAACGCCACGGGAATGTCGGCACTCGCCTCGGTGGGAATCGCCGACTCCTCGAAGGGATCCGCCTCCGGGGAGGGAAACACGGCGAGTGGCGGCTCGCCGCCGGGCTCATCCGCCGGCTCGCTGAGCCAGTTCGAGATCTCGTCGGCGACGTCGGCTGCGTCGTCGGCATCGATCGAGAGCGCTGCGAACGGATCGGCGGCGGCATCGGGCTCTGGCGCGACTGCTTCGCCGGAGGCATCGATCGGGAAGATCGAGGCATCGTCCGCCTCGAGGTCGGGCGTGATCGAGGCCGCGGCCGGCTCCTCGGCAGGCGGCGCAAACGGATTGTCGTCGACCTCGCTCGAGGCATCGAACGAAAACGAAAAGCCTTCGGCCGCCTGGCCGTTGTCTTCGTCACCGATGCCAGCCCACGGATCGGGAGCCGAACCGTCTTTGTCGTCCACCATGAAACCCTCGTGCGAAGCACCACCCGGACTCACAGGCCACCGGTGGAAGTTTACCACCGCCCGCTCGGGGACGAAAAACGGCACTCCCAAGGACCAACTCAGGCGAGCGGGCCGCCGGTTCGGGGCTGCCGAAAGTTCCTCACGCCCACGAGTTGGGCAGGCGAGGGGCTGCCCATGCTCCAGGAGCCGGCGTATGTGACCAGCGCAGGCATGGATGCCGGAGCGCAGGCACATCCGAGTGAGCGGAGGGCTGGAGGCCCGGAGCGAACGTCCGGTGATGGA
>Ga0208856_1000450_pt1 | contig 15904 bp, 13 predicted proteins | sample LakMenEpi13Jul12_FD_150690 | JGI IMG/M metagenome (GOLD analysis project Ga0208856, IMG submission 150690) | Freshwater microbial communities from Lake Mendota, WI - 13JUL2012 deep hole epilimnion (SPAdes) | ecosystem: Environmental > Aquatic > Freshwater > Lentic | place: Lake Mendota, Madison...
CGTATGTGACCAGCGGAGGCATGGATGCCGGAGCGCAGGCACATCCGAGTGAGCCGTAGCCTGGAGGGCGAAGGCGAACGTCCGGCGAGACGGTACGGGGCTGCCCCGAGCCGGCACATTTTGCATCGCGCCGCCTCGCTCACAGGCAGCCCGTCCCTCACTCCGCTCGGAGGCGTTGGCGGAAGTACTTGTAGCCCGGCACGAAGAAGCAGACGGCGCTCACGATGCCGAAGATCACGTGCTGGTAGGAAGGCACGAGGCACATCACGAGCGCCGTCGCGAAGAGCACCGCGGCCTGCACGTAGAACACGCCCGAGAGAATGCCCGCCTTCGCGAAGAACACGAGCCCGGCTAGGAGCGCGAGCACGGGCGAGAGCGTGAGCACGTCGAGGTGCAGGAGCCCCTCGACCCAGAAGAGCAAGACGCTCGCGATCACGCTGCCGCCCCAGACGTGGGCGATCTGCCGCTCGACGGCCGTGACCGGTCCCGTGCGATGCCGCAGCGCCCAGAAGATCGGCGCCCACAGCGCGAGTCCGCCGCCCCACAGCGCGAGGTAGGGCCAACGGCTTGTCACGCCCTGCCAGGCCAGCACGTCGGTGATCACCGACAGGGCGCAGATCACCACCGAGTGCCACATCCAAAGGAGGCCCCAGTTTTCGAGCACGACGGCATGGTGCGTCTCGCGGAACAGTCGGGCAAACACGTCGGCCAGACCGCCGCGGCGGGCGGCGATCGTCTCACCGGCGAGAAAGGCCCGCAGATCGGCGGCGAGGCCACCGGCCGATGCGTAACGGAGTTCCTGGGGCTTTTGCAGGCTCTTGAGCGCGATCATCTCGAGGTCGCGATCGACACCTGCCGCGACGGTGCGCGGAGCCGGCGGATCGGTTTCGAGCACGGCCAGGAGCGTGTCCATCGGGCTCGAGGCCTGGAACGGCGGCCGGCCCGTGAGCATCTGATACAGGATCGCGCCCAGGCTCCAGACATCGCTCGTGGGGCCGACGTCGCCGCGGCTGCCGGCCGCCTGTTCCGGCGACATGTAGCACGGCGTGCCGAGGATCGCGCCGGTGTGCGTCACCGACTGATCGTCTTCGAGCCGCTTTGCCAGACCGAAGTCGGAGACGTGGGGCCGGCCGGTCGCATCGATGAGGATGTTCGACGGCTTGAGGTCGCGGTGCAAGACGCCGCGATCGTGGGCAGCCTGCACGGCGTCGGCCACTTTCGCCAGCAGCGTGGCAGCCTCACGGGGCGGCAGGGGGCCGGCCGCCAGTTGCCGTGCGAGCGTCGTGCCCTCGATGAATCGCATGCTGTAGAAGGGGAGGCCGTCACACTCGCCCACATCGAAGATCGACACGATCCCCGGATGGTCGAGCCGGGCCGCGGCTTCGGCCTCGCTGCGAAATCGGGCGAGATCGGCCCGGCTGGCGAGGTCGCGGCGCAGGAGCATTTTGAGGGCGACCGTGCGGCCGAGGCTCTTTTGCGTGGCGCGGTAGACGACGCCCATCCCGCCGCGGCCGATCTCCTCGATCAACTCGTAATCGCCGAGGGTGGCCGGAAGCGGCGTCGCGCCGGGCGTGAACCGCGGACCGCCCGACCAGATGGCGGCTTCACCGAGCACCACCTGATCGACGCCTCCCTGGCGACGCTCGAACACTGTGGATTGTTCGGCGACCGCGTCGGTCACGAGCATGGTGGCGAAGAGTTCGCGGAGATGTCCGGCCAGGTCGGGATGATCGGCTACAAGACGTTCCAGGTGCTCTTGTTCCGCACCGGTCGGAGACTCGGACAGCTCGTCTACGAGCGTCGCCAGCTGCTCCTCCTGTTCCGCCGTCAGCGGCGCCTCCACGGCGAGCCGTCGGCCCGACGTCGAAGTCATGGTGCTCGAAACGTGAGGCGACATGCTTCACTCAAGGGTGGCGAGTCGATCGGCCAAAACGACAATTCTCTGACATGATAGGCACAGCGGAGCCCGCGGCCTCTCCGGGCTCAGCCGCCGCCCTCGAGAAGCACCCGCAGCCGCCGCATGGCCCGCAGATACCGCATGCCGGCGGCGGGCTTCGACAGTCCCAGCGCCGCGGCCGCATCGGCCGTGGAGAGGTGCTCGAAATGCCGCAACAACACGATCTGGCGGTCGTCGTCCTCGAGCTGTTCCACCGCCGCCGCAAACCGGCGTTCCAGTTCGTGCCAGGTGGCTGCGGCCGCGGGCGTCAGTTCGCGATCGGCGATCCCGGCGACGACATCGGCCGCGGAGCGGTCGTCGCCGCCGCCGGCGGACAGTGACACCTCGCGATCGACGCTGCGATTTGCCGCGACCCGGTGGCGGCGGTGGGCGTCGATCAGCCGATCGCGGGCCATGTGCCGCAGCCAGAGCTGAAAGGGCATCGTCGGATTGGCGAGATAGTCGCCGAGCCGCCGATTGGCTTCGAGCATCACGTCCTGGACGATGTCGCTGGCGTCGACGCGGTGCTGCACCACGCGGTCCATGCGGCGGTCGATCATCCGCTTGATCGCCTCGCGATGCCGCGCGAGCAGGCCGTTGATCGCGGCGTCGTCGCCATCGCGAACACGGTCGAGCAGCACCTGGGTGGGCTGGGGATCGGGCCCTGGAGGGTCGTCCGGATGCACGGTCGGGAGCGGCATGCCCCAAGTCTACATCCTGGACAAAACGCGCATTGCGTTTTCCGTGCCGGAAGGGGTATTCCTGCCGTGCCAACCCGCTCGTGCCAGGCCATCCATGAAGCGTCTTCTCGTCCACGCGCCGCCTTTGCTCGTCGACGAACTCGCCCGCCGGGAGGGCGGCGTCGCGGCCCTGCACTATCCGTGGTTTCCGCCGACCCACGCCACCAGCGGTCGCCTCTGCGTGAGCGAGCCGTTCGACCCGCAGGCGAAGCTCGACTTCCGCGCGGCAGCCCGGCTGCGCCGGGTGATCGCGAGGCTGCACCCCGATGTCGTGCATGCATTCTCACCCAAGGCGCTTGCAGCCGCGGTGCTCGCGACATTCGGCCTCCGCCAGGCGCCGGTGATCGTGTCGTTTCGCGGCATTTCCACGCCGCCCTCATGGCTCGATCCCGCCAACCATCTCACGTTTCTTTCCCCTCGCGTCACGCTCCATGCCTGCGAATCAGACGCCGTCGCCGACGGGCTCATGGCAGCCGGTATCAACGCCGGCAGGTGTCACACCGTTTACAACTGCGTCCATCAGCCCGATCCGCTCACGGCTGGGTCCCGTGCCGAGATCCGCGCGCGGTTCGGCGTGCCTGCCGATGCGTTCGTGGTCGGTACGATCGCCCACGTACGGCCGGTGAAGGGCACCGACCTCTTGTTGCGGGCGGGGCTCGAGTGTCTTGACCTGGCCGACGCCCACTGGCTCGTGATCGGCGAGGTCACCGATCGGCGGGTCGAACGGCTGGCCACGGATGGGCGGTGGCGGGGGCGGCTGCACATGGCCGGGCGGGTGGACGGAGCTGGCAGCCTGGCTGGTGCGTTCGATGTGTTCGCGATGCCCTCACGGCACGAAGGACTCTGCCGGGCACTGCTCGAGGCGATGGCCGCGGGCACCTGCCCGGTGGTGAGCGACGCCGGCGGCATGAAGGAAATGGTGCGCAACGGCCGCGATGGTCTGGTCGTGCCGCGTGAAAACGTGGCCGCGCTCGCCGCCGCCATCCGCAGCCTGCACGCCGACCGCGGCCGGCTCGCCGAGTTGGGTGCGTCGGCCAGGCACCGCATGGCCGAGATGTGCACGCCCGCGGCCTTCGCTGATCGTGTGCTCGCCGCGCACGCCCGGGCCGTCGCCTGAGAGCCGCGCGGCCTGCGCGGTGTGGCCGATCGGGCAAGCTCTGCCGGTCGTTCCAATTGTCCGGATCGAGGCCCAGAATTTTTCCGAACGCAGTGCATGGTTTTTTGACCGGGGGAAAATCGTGATCCATAATCGCAGGCGGTTGACGGAGAAACCGCTGCTTGCCGCGACAGGATGCGGCCTCACGCGAACGGATTGCCCTCGTGAACGTCGTCAGCCCCTCGACGTCCCCTGCCAGCCTGGTGCTGCGGGCTAGTCTGTTCGGCCTGCTGACGATCTGCGCCGGGATATTGAGCCCGGTTGGCAACCTGGCTGCCGATCAGCCCGCCCTCGGCTGGTCGTCTCCCGTGGCCGGCCCCGCCGGTGATTCGCCCGAAGACCTGGCGGCGAAGGCGTCGCGATTCGAACGAGAGGGCCGCTGGCCCGACCTTGTCAGTGTCTGCGAATCGGCAGCCCGCAAAGGCACGCTGGCCCCGGAGCTGCAGAAGCGGTACGACCTCGCGAAGATTCACTGCGATCTCACCCGGCGGCACAACGAGACGGCCTATCGCACGCAGCTCGGCAAGCTCACCGAATCGGATGCCCGCCGGCTGTATGCCGAGGTGCTGGCCCGGATCGCATCCCACCATTTCGAGGCCCCGAATTTCGCCCGTATCGTCTCGCGGGGCATGCTGGCCATGGACGTGGCGATCGATGAGCCAGTCTTCGCGGCGCAGCACGTGCAGGCTGGTGATGCGGCGTCTCGCGGCGTCTACCGCGAGCAGATCGCCCAGCTGGCAGCGGGCCGTACGGTGGCATCGCAGGTCGAAGCCGAAGCGTTCGCCGTCTGGGTCGCGAGCATCGCGAAGACCACGCTCGGCGTGCCCACGACCGTCACCCTTCTGGAAATGACGGCGGCGGCGATGGGAAGCCTCGACGAGTATTCGGCGTTTCTCACGACGGGCCAGCTCGATGACCTTTACGCCCAGATCGAGGGGAATTTCGTCGGACTCGGTGTGGAGCTGAAGGCGGCGAGCGACGGGCTTCTCGTCGTGCATGTGATTCCCGGCAGCCCCGCCGAACGCTCCGGCATCCGCGCCGGCGACCACCTCGTGGGTGTGGGCGGTCGGCCGATCGGGGGCATGGGTGTCGATCAGGCCGCCCAGTTGCTCCAGGGCGCCCCGGGTTCGCTCGTGACACTCGCCGTGCTCCGTGCTCCGTCGCCAGCCCGGGCCATCACGGTGCGCCGCGAGCATGTGGAGGTGCCGAGCATCGAAGATGTGCGTATGGCCGACCCCGCCGCCGGCGTGGCCTACCTCAAGATCAGCTCGTTTCAAAAGACGACGGCCGCCGACCTCGAAGCCGCCCTGCGTCGGCTCGACGTGGCCGGAATGCGGTCGCTCGTCGTCGATCTCCGGGGCAACCCCGGCGGGCTCTTGTCCGCTGCCGTGGACGTGGCCGATCTGTTCCTCGAGCGGGGCCTCGTCGTGGCAACCCGCGGCCGGAGCCCCGAAGAAGACTTCAACTACACGGCCAGCCGGCCCGGCACCTGGCGGATGCCGCTCGTGGTGGTGATCGACGGTGAGTCGGCCAGTTCGAGCGAGATCTTTGCGGGTGCGATCCGCGACCACGCCCGCGGCACGATCGTGGGCACCCGCAGCTACGGCAAAGGCTCAATCCAGGGCATTTTCCCGCTCGATTCGGCCGGTGTCGGCATGCGGCTGACGACCGCCAAGTTTTATTCGCCCAACGGTCACCCTTACAGCGGCATCGGCGTCGAGCCTCATCTGGCCGTGCACTCCGTGGCCCGGCCCGTGGGCGGAGTGGCGCTCGTCGGAACCGCGGCCCAGCCGGCCTCCGATCCGTTCTTCGAAACAGCCGTCGACGCGGCCCGGCGGTCTGTCCCGCGGCCGGCGGCTCGGCCGCAGTCGCGGACGACAGTGTCGCGGTAGCCGGAGCCGCTGCGGCTACTTGAACTGCCCGGGGCGCGCCTGTAATTTGCGTGGCGATCAGTCCGGTCTGCCCGTGCCGCAGAAATCTTCCTTCTGGCTGCGGCGGGGGCATCCATCCTGCCAGCCTTTTTCTCCGGCGCTCTCGCGCCCCAGCGTAGAAGGATCTATTCCATGACCCTAGCCCGTGCCAGTGCCATCTCTGCCATCAACAACTACAAGTCGAACGGTCATGCGTGGAACTTCCGCGAGACGCCGACAAGCGAAATCTTCGGGGCCAACGTCTTCAGCGACACGGTCATGAAGGACCGCCTCCCGAAGAGCGTCTACAAGGCGCTGCAGGCCACGATCAAGCAGGGCAAGCCGATCGACCCCAATATCGCCGATGCCGTGGCGCTGGCCATGAAGGACTGGGCGATCGAGAAGGGGGCCACGCACTATGCCCACGTTTTTTACCCGCTCACCGGAATCACCGCCGAGAAGCACGACAGCTTTCTCACGCCGACGGGTGACGGCGACGCGATCGCCGAGTTTTCCGGCAAGGAGTTGATCCAGGGCGAGCCCGATGCCTCGAGCTTCCCTTCGGGCGGCCTGCGGGCCACGTTTGAGGCCCGCGGCTACACCGCCTGGGATCCGACGAGCCCCGCCTACATTCTCGACAACCCCAACGGCACCACCCTCTGCATCCCCACGGCGTTCTGCTCCTGGACGGGCGAGGCGCTCGACAAGAAGACGCCGCTGTTGCGGTCCATGCAGGCGGTCGACAAGCAGGCCCGGCGGGTGCTCGCACTGTTCGGCCACAAAGACGTTGGGCAGGTGACGGCTTCGTGTGGGCCGGAGCAGGAATATTTCCTCATCGACCGCAATTTCTTCTTCGCCCGTCCCGATCTCGTGATGACCGGCCGGACGTTGTTCGGCGCCAAGCCGCCGAAGGGCCAGGAGTTCGAGGACCAGTATTTCGGAGCGATTCCGGAGCGGGTGCTGGCCTGCATGCTGGAAGGCGAGCGGGAACTCTTCAAACTCGGCGTGCCGGTGAAGACGCGGCATAACGAGGTGGCCCCCAGCCAATACGAGATCGCGCCGCTCTATGAAAACGCGAACATCGCCACGGATCATCAGCAGACCATCATGCAGACGCTCACCCGGATGGCGCAGAAGTACGGCATGGCCTGCCTGCTGCACGAGAAGCCATTTTCGGGCATCAACGGCTCAGGCAAGCACGTCAACTGGTCGATCGGGTGCAAGCTCGGCAACTTGCTCGAGCCAGGCGAGACGCCGCACGCCAACATGCAGTTCCTCGTGTTCTGTGCGGCCGTGATCCGTGCGGTGCATCTCCATGCCGACATGCTGCGGGCCGTGGTCGCCGCCAGCGGCAACGACCACCGGCTCGGTGCCAACGAGGCGCCCCCGGCGATCATCTCGATCTTCCTCGGCGATCAACTCGCCGACGTGTTCGAGCAGATCGAGAAGGGCAAGGCGACGAGCTCGAAGTCGACGGGCACGCTCACCGTCGGCGTCGACACGCTGCCGACCCTGCCCAAGCACGCCGGCGATCGCAACCGTACGAGCCCGTTTGCCTTCACGGGCAACAAGTTCGAGTTTCGCGCCGTGGGTTCGAGCCAGTCGATCGCGGGGCCACTCGTGGCATTGAACACGATCATGGCCGAGAGCCTCGATTACATCGCCACGGAGCTCGAAAAGGCCACCGGCGGCGACCAGGCGAAGCTGGCCGGGGCGGTCGAGAAGCTGCTCCAGAAGATCATCTCCGAGCACAAGGCCGTGATCTTCAACGGCAACGGCTACTCGCAGGAGTGGCACGACGAGGCGAAGAAGCGCGGCCTGCCGAATCTCAAGGCCACGCCCGAGGCGCTCGACGTGCTGGTGTCACCGAAGAATATCGCTCTCTTCGAGAAGTACGGCGTGCTCTCGGAGCGGGAGATGCGTAGCCGCTACGACATCTACATGGAGCGGTATTGCAAGGACATCAACACCGAAGCCCAGGCCGCTTTGCAGATCGCGAAGACGATGATCCTGCCGGCGGGCTACCGCTACCAGGGCGAGCTGGTCGATACGGCCAGCAAGCTTAAGAGCCTTGGGCAGACCGTGCACATGGGCACGCTCGACAAGCTCACCAAGCTCGTCGGCGAGTTTGAAGGGCGGATCGAGGCCATCGAGAAGGTGCTCGCCCACCACGGGGCGGCCGACCTGCGGGCCGAGGTCAAGCATTTCCATGACGATGTCATCCCGACGATGGTGGCGCTCCGCGAGACGGCCGACCAGATCGAGATGATCCTGCCCGACGACCTCTGGCCGCTGCCGACCTACCGCGAGATGCTGTTCATCAAGTGATGCACGCACAGCTGGCCCGGTCGATCGCCGACGAAGCGGAGCGACTGGGGCTCGTGCTGCCTACTGATTCAAGCCAGAGGCTCGCTGCCTATGCGGCGAGCCTCTGGTCTTGGAACGAACGGCTGAATCTCACCCGGCACACCGACGTCGAGAAATTCGTCTCGCGCGACGTCGCCGACGCGGCCGCGATCGAACCCCACCTCGCCCGTGGCGAGCACGTGCTCGACGTGGGTACGGGTGGAGGCGTGCCGGGGGCAGTGCTGGCCATTCTTCGCCCAGATCTGCGGGTCGAGCTCTGCGACAGCGTGGGAAAGAAGGCCCGGGCGGTCGCGGACATCGTCCGGGAGGCCGGGCTGACGCTGCCGGTGCACGAGGCGGCCGGACAGGCGATCGTCCAGGCCGCTGCGGCCCGGGGCGACCGGTTCGATACGCTCGTCATCCGGGCCGTGGCGCCGCTCGTGAAGCTGCTCTCGTGGTTCGAGCCGATCGCGGCCCAATACGGCCGGATGCTGGTCGTGAAAGGCCCGCGGTGGGACGACGAGAAGGCCGAAGCCCGGCACCAGGGCTACGCCAAGCACGTGGTCGTGCGCCGCATCGCGTCGTGGCCGCTCCGTGGCACCGACAACGAGAGCGTGCTGCTGGAAATTCGGCCGCTGTAGCCTGTGGGGCAAGCGTCCCGCTTGCCGCCCCCGCGAAGTTCATCCGGCTTCAGGCTCCCCATACCCCGTCGCCGGACGTTCGCTGCGGGCCTCCTGGCTCAGCGGTGCGGCACATCCAGTGCCGGATCCCCCTCTCCCCCTGGGAGAGGGCAGGGTGAGGGTGCTTCGGCACCGTGCGACACAGGACGGGGCACCCTCACCCGGCCTTCGGCCGGCCTCTCCCAGAGGGCGAGGTCCATCTCCGCGTGCGATACTGCGGCGATGAAGCGTTTCAGTGCTCTGGCCGCTGTGGTGTGCGCGATCGCCGGCGGCTGGCTGGCTCGACCGGCACGCTGGGAGGTCGAGGGGCTCTCGATGGCGCCGGGATTGATGCCTGGTGACGTGGCTGCGACCGGCGCCTTTCCGATCTTCGATCGCTGGCGGCGGCCGTGGCGGTTTGAACGCTGGACGCTCGCCGCGCCTGACAACGTGACGGCCGTCAAGCGGGTGTGGGGGCTGCCTGATGAGGAACTCGTGATCATCGACGGTGACCTCATCGTCGATGGCGAGACTGTCGTGAAGCCACCTCGTGTGTTGGCCGAGGTAGCGATTCCCGTGGTCCCTGTCTCCCGCCATGAGACCGACGATAGGGTGCGGCTCGTGCTTCCCGATCCCGTCTTCGATGACGTGCCGTTTGCACCCGACGAGCGCCGTGTCCTCATGCCGGTGCGCGATGTGGGAATGGCGGCCGTGATCGATGTCCGTGGCGCAGGCCGTGCAGAACCGTGGGTATCGATCGAGGCCCGCGTGGCCGACTGCACGGTGCGGATCACACTCTGCCGGCCGGGCCGCCATGCGGTTGTCGTGGGCCGGCTCGATGGGGTGTTTGTGGCGACCGCGTGGCCGGCGCCGACCCCGATTGGCCACCGGGCGTGCCTGCCGTCAGGCGGCCCAGCGAGGTGGATGCTCGAGCGGCCCTGGCGTGGGTCGGGGGCGGTGACGGAGCTCGAAGTGCGCGTCGGTGCATCGGCTTCGCCCACGGGTGGAGTGACGATCGAGGACGTGGTCGCGTGGCGCGATATTCATCATCTGCCCCCTGCGTCTGGCACGATTCAGTGGTCGCTCGGCAGCGCCGACGTGTTCGTCCTCGGCGACGCTCCCGGGGCCAGTTGCGACTCCCGGCACTGGGGCTTGGTCGAACTTGGCCGACTCCAGCATCGCCTCGCGCCCGGCGCGAGGTGACGCACCGTTCTGGTGAGCCGCTCACCGGCGTGGTGAGAAGCTGGTTTGGTGCTGGAAAACAAGGCGTTTTTATCGCTCGGGCCCTCCGGGGGCCGCGCTCGCCACACCAGCCTGGTGAGGGCGTGAAAGTCACACGCAGCCCGCACTGAAAATTTTTTCACGGGCGCAACTCGAGCACTGATCAGGCATTGCGCGCCTGGATCGAGAGCCCGTGCGGGGTTTGGCACGGGCAGTGCATTTCCTTGTCGGCGTCGCAAGCGAGTGGACACGCGAGTGTCACGAAGCCATGCGACGCCGACCTGTTTCAAAGGAGATGCAAAATGATGATGGTTGCAGCAGTGGGGATCACTTCCGAAGTGTTCGCCCCCGAGGCTACGAGTGGCATGCTGCCGCGTTCGACGCGGCGGACGGCCATGCTCGACTGCCTCGTCGTGTCGGGTGACTCGGCTCGCCGGCGTCGCTTCGAAGCGGCCGTCGAACTCGCCGGGTGGCTCGAGTGTGCGTCGCCCGAAACGTCTGGCGAGATTCGTCAGGCGATCGATCGTGACTTCCAGCTCGTGATCGTCGACATCGCGTCGCCACTCGGTGACCGCGTGAGCGATTCGGTCGAGATCGCCGAGGAGATGGCTGCTCGTCCGGGCACCCTGCTCGTGATCTGCGGCTCGGAAGACAACGTCGACGAGGAGCTCTGGGCCCGTCAGTTGGGTGCCTGGCTCTATCTGCCCGGTGTGTGTGATGGCGACAGCCTGACGAGCCTGTGCGTCGAGGCCCGCCGCCTGCGTGACGGCTCGGCCGTGTTCGCGGGAGCCCGTTGAGACCTGTTTTTCGTCCTGTCTCAGTCCTTTTCCGTTCCGGTTTCCTTTCCACCCAGTCTGTTTTTCAAGGAGTAGCTTGCCATGTCAGCCCCGTCTTACGCCGACGACGCAGCGATCGATTACTCGTCGCTTCGCATCCGCGACCGTCGTGAAAGCAACCACGAGTCGCGTCGCACCTCGCAGCCTCGGTATGCCCGAGCGAGCCGCGGTCCTGCCCAGGCCAACGGTATCCACCGTCGCCGCAACAAGCGGTTTGCCTGGTAGCCAGCCCCTGTCCTTCGGTCTCGAACGTCATCCCCAGTGTCCTTCCGCCCAAGTGATCCCATGCCTCGTTCCCGTCCAACCCGAGCCAGCAGGCCTTCCCGGCTTCGACTCCGCACGACGTCTCGACGTCTGCGGGGCCCGCTCTCGCGGCACACCCGACGGCGCGTGGCACGACGAGCACGTCGGCGTCGGGTGTGGATGCACCACTTCGCACCGGAGATGCAGGCAGGCACGTCCCGTTCACCCCAGCAACACCTCACTGGCCGTCGGCCGGAATGCAGTCACCACCACTTTTCGACTGCCTCCACGCCACGGGATCCGTCGGGCTCCTGCCCACCGGAGGCCATCTCGGCAGGAAGCCATTCGCTTCCGAACGCAACGAACTCCATCTCGAAACCAGGATCCCAAATCATGTTCAAGCAGTTCCAGGTGGCGCTCCTCGGCGCCGCAGCCCTGATCGCAGGTCCGGCCACGGCCGGCACAATCACGTGGGGCACCTTCGGCGGCGTTAAAGCCGAATATAAGAATGTCACCGAGAGCGGTCCGGACGTCGTGCCGCCCGCGTCCGGGCTGTTCGTGCCCCAAGACCCTTCCTACACGGAAAGCCCCAATCCGCAGCTGACGTTCCTGCCGCAGAACTTCGTGCAGACCGATCAGAACGTCGTGTTTGATCTGAAGTCGAAGTCGGCGTTGCTCGCGTTCGCCGTGGCGGCGAAGCCAATCGTCGGCGATCCCGACTATGTCGGGTACGCACTGACGGGCAGCACGATCAACATGGCGGGTACGTACAGCGTGTGGGCTCCTTTCGGTGCCGGCGAAGTCGGTGCTGGGAGCCCGGCGTCGATCGCCAAGGTGACGATGGCCGGCGACTACACGATCCAAGTTACGGGTGTGAATTGGCTGCCCTACTCGGGCGGGTCGTCGATCAACCGCTCGATGCCGATCGTGCCGACCGACGTGACGCAAACGGGGCCGTCTGCTGCCGCTCTGACCGGCACGTGGACGGGCACCGACAGCATCGATTGGGTCGCGCTGCGGGCCGCCGCCGGTATCGCTCCGGGTGACTTCATCACGGAGCTTGCCATTCAGTACACCGGTCAAATTGCCGCCGCGGGCGTCTACGGTCGGGCAGAAACACGGGTGACCAACCTGAGCGTGAATAATCCTGTCGACCCGGTCGCCGTGCCCGAGCCGCCGACGGTGATCCTCGCGGGCCTCGGTGCCGCTGCGGCCGTCGGCCACGGCTACCGCCGCCGCAAGCAGCGGCAGGCTGGCAGCGAGTCGATGATGGCCGGTGACGACAACGGTGCGATCGCCCTCACGGCTTGATCGCCCACGACAGACGCCCTCGACCGAGGCTTGGTATCGGTCGCAATACAACCGTCCGCGTGGTGGTGGATGGAGTTCACGGCAGGGCCGCGTCAGCGGCCCTGCTCGTTTTTTGTAGGACAGGCTTTAGCCTGTCGGAGGGTGAGGTGATGGGCTGAAGCCCGGCCTACGGGGTGAGGCGCGGGAACAGCAGATCGGCTTCGTGGAGGATGGCCACGCTCTCCGCCCGGCGGGCCAGCCGGCGCACCGTGTCGGGGCCGGCTGCATAGCCAAACTCGAGATCCTCGACGGTGGCCTCGTCGAGATTCGAGAGGAGCACGAGCCGGCGGTCGTCGAGGGCCTGAGCGAGGAACCGTGTGACCACGGCGTCGGCCACGAGGCTCGGGTCGCCCGAGCCGCACGCCTCTCTCACGAGCGGCTGGAGCGGGGCACCTTGCCGCCAGCGAGTGACGACCGGCCCCGGGGCATTGGCAGTCGTGGTGGCGACACAGATCGTGGCCGTGGGCCTGGTGATTCGCGCGGCTGCGGCGACGGCGCGGGCGACCATGTCGAACCCGGCAGCCGGCTGCGACAGCGTGCAAATGGCGAGATCGCCAGCTGCCGCGACGGTGGGCGCCCACGCGGTGGCCGCATGCCGGGCCTGTCGAGCGGCCACGTCGGCCGTGCCAAATGCGGCTGCTGCGAGCGTGCCGTCGCGCCCGGCGACGAGCCGCAGGCATGCAGTCGCGCCCAGCTGCCAGGTGAGCGTGCGAACGTTTTCAGCCCAGGGCCGCAGCGCCCGCCGCCCCCGGCGGGCGAGATCGAGCGTGAGCGTGGCGTCGCACTCGGCACGGCCAAAGGCAGGCCAGAGTTCGCCTCCAAGTGACCGGCCGCCGAGACGGGCGTCGTAGGACCATTCGCCCACCGTCACCACCACGTCGGCATCGACGAGCGCCCGTGCCACGTGGAGCGGCCGCCCTGCCTCGTCGGCGGCCAGGTAGGCGGTCTCGGTGGCCGTGTCGGCATGAAATTCCTGTGCCACCGCGAGCCCGCTCACCGCCGGGCCTGCATGCAGCACCGAGATGTCGGTCGGATCGACGCCAGACGCAACGAGCTGCTCTGTCACCGTTGTCACCACGTGCGGTGCCTGCGGCAAGGCACCGGCGATGGCGATCACCACGCGATCTCCGGGCACCGCATGGGCCGAAAGCGGCGGGCCGTCGGGCGGCGCGGCGGTGGCCGCAGCCACCAGTCGGGCGGCGTCGTCTCCTGTCGAGCCCGATGGGCCCGCGAGGTTCGCCACGAGCGCCGTGGGGTCGACGTCGAGAAGGAGTGGTTCGGGGGCCCCATAGCAGAGTGCGACGCGGTGCATGCCGCAATCGTAGGGAGATCGCGAGCGAAACGGCACTCCCATCGCTACGACCGGCATTTTTCCACCGTTTTACACAGTCGATGAACCTTGCCGGCCCGCTCCGCCGAATACCTGTCGTGGGTCGGATGGCCAGCCGCCACCGTCGCCCTCGGGAAAGAGGAAGTCATCAGTCATGCGATCGCTGCCTGCCGTCGTGCTCGTCGCCACCTTGCTGCCGTTGTGGAACTCCACCATCGTGCCCGCAGCCGAGACGATCATCGTCACGGAAGATGCCGGTGCGGCCGGCCTCGAGATGGGATCCGCCGAAGGATGTGGCTGTCGTGATGCGCAGCGTCCCCCATGGCATGGCAACGTGCATGGCTCGGCGTGCGGCCCTGTCTGTGGCCAGGCACCCCATGGTGTGTTCCATGCCAATCCCTGCGGGCAGCTGCACCTCCGCCGCTACGCCCGGGAGCATTGCATGACGATGCCGCCGTGCTTCCCCCGGCTCCATGGCCTGTTCGCCGAGGGGCAGATGCCGACGCCCCCGCCACCGGCCATGCCCCGGTGCCACCAGTGCGGCGCGGTCATCGAGGGAGGACTCTGAGCCCGCGGCGAGATCTGGATCACGGAGCGGTCCAGACTCTGCCAGCGATCAGCATGGCCGCCGTGACGACGAGCGCGCCAGCCACGTCGATGACCGCGCCGCTCGCCATCATGGCCTTGAGCGGCACGCGGCCCGAGCCGTAGACGAGCGCGTTGCAGGGCGTGCTCACCGGCATCATGAAGCCCAGGCTTGCCGCAAAGGTGGCGGCGAGGGCCGCTGGAAGTGGCTCGTTGCCGGTGGCCCGCGCCAGCGCGATCACGACCGGCACGACCATGTTTGCGCTGGCCGTGTTGCTCGTGAACTCACTCGTGACGACCGCCACCACGGCCGCCACCGCCACGAGCACGGTGCCGCTCCAGTCGCCTGCCGGAATCAGCGTGGTGATCGACTGCCCGAGGGCCGCGGCCAGGCCTGTCGAGAAGCAGAGTTCACCGAGGGCCATACCCCCGCCGTAGAGCAGCACGATGTCCCAATCGATCCGCGTCTCACGCCAGGAGAGCGCCCGTTGCCGGAGGCCGGTCGCCGCCGCACGGTCGCCGGGCAGCAAAAAGAGCAGGATCGCCCCGATGAGCGCCGCGACGCCTTCGGGAAGCCGTTGCGCGAGCCAGCGGCACAGCGGATGCTCGGCCCCGAGGGCCACGAGCAGCATGCCGGGCAGGACCCACAGCGCGACCGTGATCGCGAAGGCCGCCGCCGTCGAATACTGCCCCGTCGTCCAGGGGCCCAATCGTGCCCGCTCGAATGCCACGTGGCCGGCGACTCCTTCGAGCCGTTCGACCCCCGCCGGAAACAGCCAGGCGAGCACCCGTACCGCCACCGTGGCCATCACGACGACGAGCGGGATGCCGATCGCACACCAGCCGAGAAACGACACCGCCACCCCCGCCTGATCGCGGATGAAGGCCAGGCCGATGAGATTAGGAGGCGTGCCGATCGGAGTCGCGAGGCCGCCGATCGAGGCGGCGAACGCCACGCATAGGAACAGGCTCGTGGCAAACCCGCGGTTCGGCCAGCGGCCAGACGTGCTAGCCGCCGTTTCGACCGTACCGAGGATCCCCGCTACGATCGCGAGCATCATGGCTGCCGTGCACGTGTTGGAAATGAAGGCACTGATCAGCACCGACACGAACGCCACCGCGGCCAGGATCCTGCGCGGCCGTTCGTCGACCCACGGCACCGAGAGCACGCCATAGGCCAGCCGCCGGTCGAGCCCGTGCCGCTTGATCGCCTCGGCGAGGATGAACGACCCGATAAAGAGAAAGATGAGCGGATCGGCGAACGGGCGAAACACCTCCTTCGCCGGCGCCACCCCCGCCACGACGCAGGCCACCGCCCCGAGGAGCGCCGTCACGGCCAAGGGCAACGCCTCGGTGACCCACAGCACGACCACCGCGACGAGAATCGGCGCCAGCGCCTGTGCTTCTGGGGAGAGCTCCATGGCGACACTCTATCGCGCCGTGGGGGTGCGCGCCGGCTTCGGGCTCCCCAAATCCAGTCGTGGGGCAAGCGTCCCGCTTGCCAGTCAACTCGCCCAATCCGGCTCGGGGTTACCCCGTACCGTCTCGCCGGACGTTCGCCTCCGCCCTCCAGGCTTCGGCTCACTCGGATG
>Ga0208856_1000451_pt1 | contig 15879 bp, 14 predicted proteins | sample LakMenEpi13Jul12_FD_150690 | JGI IMG/M metagenome (GOLD analysis project Ga0208856, IMG submission 150690) | Freshwater microbial communities from Lake Mendota, WI - 13JUL2012 deep hole epilimnion (SPAdes) | ecosystem: Environmental > Aquatic > Freshwater > Lentic | place: Lake Mendota, Madison...
CGGCGACGTCGGCGTTGAACGTCGCCGTGCGTGCGTAGATCTGGGCATCGCCCATCCAGCCGAGCCGCTCGTCGCGCTGCGGGCAGTCGGTTGGCACCTCCAGGAAATTCGCCCGCTGCGTCCAGCGTGCATTGCTGGCAAACCGCGTCAGCACATCGTCGCTGCAGGCGAAGCCGCCCGCAAACGGCATGTCGTTGTGGAGCACGAGCCCGGTGAGCGTATCGAGCGGCGGCTCAGCGCCCCCGGGCAGCCCCGAGACTTCGACGAACTGAAACCCGTGATATGTGAACCGCGGCCGCCACGTCTCGGCGGTGCCCGGCCCCTCGTCGCCGCCGCCCTTGCACACATACGTGTCGGTGGCCCGGGCCTTGCGCAGGTTCTCCGTCATCAGCCGGCCATCGGCGTGGAGCATCTCGCCGTACTGCAGCGCGATCGTGGTGCCCGCGGGGGCAGTCACCTTCAGTTCGACGATCCCGGCGAAGTTTTGCCCCATGTCGAAGATGAACACGCCCGGGCAGATCTCCTTCACCGACTTCGCCGCGAGCGCCATCGTCACCCGCACCGGCTGTGCCGCATAGCCGTCGATCACCTTCGGCTTCACGAAGCCAAACTCACGTTCCTCCTGCACACCCGGCTCGAAGAAGGGCGCCTTCACGGAGCCGGTGTCAGCCGCGAGCACGGCGTTGTTCCACACGGCGGCGTCGGGCTCGAATGCGGCCGTGTCCCACCCCGGCAGTTCGCGGCGGGCGTCGTGCACCTCGCCCATGAGGAAGTCAGCCTCACGGATCGGCCCCTGGTCGGTCACCTGCCACGACGCATCGGTGACCACGCTCTCCCGCGAGCCGTCGGCATATTCGATGTCGAGTTGGCCGAGGAGCGCGGGCGTCTTGCCGTAGATGTTCCGCCCGGTCTTGTGCGGACCGTAGCCCACAAGGAGGCCGTAGCCCACGTAGCCTGCATACCAGCCGTCGGCCACGGTCGCGCCGAGGCAATGCTGCGCCCCAGGCTCGGCTTTCTGGAACGCCGCCGTCACGTCGTGCGTCCGCGAGGGCACCCGCTCACGGTAGTCGGTCCACCCGGGCTCGAACTCATGGTCGCCGACCCGCCGCCCATCGAGCGACCACGCCACGAGCCCCAGGGCAGTGCCGTGGAGCACGGCGCGCTTCACCGGCTTCGCGGTGGAAAACGTCTTCCGGTAGTGGCGTGCAGGGGGCAGGTGGAGCCGCGTCGGATCGGTGTGCAGCGGCGCGGGATCGGCCGCGCTGATCCACGTGCCCTTCCACTCCGCCTGGTCGAAGAGGCCGGTCACCCACGAGGCGACATCGCTCCAGGGCGATTCCTTTCCGTCCTTGCTCCACACCATCGCTTTCCAGAACACGCGCTGCCCGCTCGCGAGTGGCTTCCCCGCATACTCGACGCCGAGCGTTTCGCCTGATTCCACGCGGCCGGTGTCCCAGAGATCGGCCTTGCCGGGCGCGAGCAGCTCGGGGCTCGACGCGGCGAGAATCCGATAGGCCGTCTGCCACTGGCCGCGTTCCCCGGAGAAGATCACCCACGAGAGCCGTGGCGTTCGCGTCACGAGCCCCTCCGGCTCCTCGCACCACTCGCAGCGGAGACCAGTGGCCACGATCCCCGGCTGCGGCCGGCCGTCGGGCGTGAGTGGCCCCGTCCACGTGTCGTCAGCCACAGCGCCCACGGCGCATGCGAAAAGCCAGGCGAAGAGCGTTCCGCAACGCCGCATCACTCCACCTTCATCCAGAAGGGAGCCGCGGCGAACCACACGATCGTCGAGACGAGCATGATCTGCTTCACGGCCTCGAGGGGCAGCGCCTTCGCCAGGAACAGAGCCGGCGGCACGATCGTGCCGGCCAGGGCGGCGAGGCCGCAGATGCAGGCGATGGTCTTCATGCTCTCCCTCCGATCGCGGCTGTCTGGCGTTTCGAGAGCACCACATAGAGCAGTCCGCACGCCACCGCGCACGGCAGAGGCAGATACGACGCAAATACGCCGTGGACCCGGTAAAGATACATCGCGACGGCCACCGGCACGAGCCACGCCACGAGCACGTTGGTATTGAACGACCAGCCGTGATGCTCGGCCGGATCGCGTTCGATGCCGAGCCGGTCGGCGAGGAAGTGATCGACGACGATGATCGCCCCGATCGGCGCGAGCACGGTGCCGTAGAGCCCCACGAACGAAAGCAGATTCATCGCGAAGGCCGGGAAGATGCCCGCCGCAATGCAGAGCCCACCGGCGAGCAGCGTGGCCGCCGTCCGCGGAAGGCCCGGGATCATCCCCTGGAAGGCGAGCCCGGCCCGGTAGATCGTGGGATTCGCCGTCGTCCAGCCGGCGATGATCACGCAGATCAGGCCCGCGTGGCCGACGGCATCGTTCACCATCGTGCCGGGATCCTTCCCCACGGTCGGATCGACCCCATGCACCCGCACCCAGTAGATGAGCAGGAGCGCCGCGCAGATCCAGGCGACGTAATGCCCGAGGAACATCCCGGCGGCGCTCGCCCAGCCCGCGCTCGGCTTCTTGGCGAACCGGAGCACGGAGAGATCGGCCATCCCGAGGTGCATCGCTGCGTTGCAGAACCACGAGAAGCACACGACGCCCAGGAAACTGATCTTCTGCTCGGTGCCGGCGGGCGGCGTGAGCAGCGCCCAGACGTCGGTCGTGCCGAGTTTGCCGAGCGTCACGAGCGCACATGCGAGAAACACGAGGAACATCCACGGGGCCGAGTAGTGCCCCACCTGGGCGACGACGCCGTAGCCCTTGAGTGCCACGAGCGTCATCGCCGCGCCGATCATGACGCACGACGCGATCCAGGCCGCCCCCGTGGGCATCGTCGATTCGAACGTCGGCATCGTGATCGTGCCGGGCGGAAAGAACGGCCCCACGGCCGTCGCCGACACCGTGATCATCGAGCCGGCGAGGAAGCAGAAGAGCAGGCCGTTGGCGAGGTTGTAGAGCGTCACGAGCCCCCGGCCGGCGATCTTCTCCATCTTGTAGTAGAGGGTGATCCGCTCGCTGCAGGCGATCGTCGCAGTGAGATACCGCCACGTGAGCACGGCGAGCAGGTTCCCGATGAGGAGGCCGAAGATCAGGCTCACCGCGTCGGCGCCCCACGCCACGAACAAGGGTCCGATCATGAATTCCGTGCCGGCCGTATGCTCGCCGGCATACATCCCCCAGAAGGCGCTCGGCCCCTTGAGGGCGGAGTCGGGCACCCGCTCGCGCTCGTATTCACTCGCAGCCCGCGAGGTGGTCGTGTCGATGTCGTCGAGGGCGGCTGTTGCACTCATGTCCGTTTCCCCGTCACGTTGCGTTCATACGCTTTCACGTCGTCGAGCCACGCCGCCCCCACGGGCACGCCGTGCGACGCACAGTAGAAATCCCACACGGCGTTCCAGGGAAGAGCCTTCGCCTCCTCCTGGAGCGCGAGCCGGGCCGTGAAGTCGCCCGCCGCCTCCGCCTCGCGAATCCGGCACGGCTCGAGCAGGCCGACGAGCAGTGCCTTGAGCAGGTTGCGCGTGCCGATCGCCCAGGCGGCGATGCGGTTGATGCTGGCGTCGAAGTAGTCGAGGCCGATGTGCACCCGCTCGGGCTCGCCCGTGGCCACGATCTCCCGGGCGATCGCCAGGAGATCGTCGCCGAGCGTCACGACGTGGTCGGAATCCCAGCGCACGCCGCGGCTCACGTGGAGCAGGATCTCGGGCAGGAAGAGGAGCACGCTCGAGATCTTGTCGCTGATCGTCTCGGTGGGATGGAAGTGGCCGGAATCGAGGCAGAGCAGCTTCTTCCGCGTGATGCAGTAGCCGAGATAAAACTCCGCCGATCCCACCGTGCAGCTCTCGCTGCCGATGCCGAACAGTTTCGGCTCCACGGCGTCAAGCACATGCTCGGGCGGAAGCGGCGTCTTGAACACCTCGTCGAGCGACTCGGCCAGTCGCTTGCGGGGGGCCATCCGGTCGGCGGGTGTGTCTTTGAAGCCGTCGGGCACCCAGACGTTCGTCACGCACGGTGTGCCAAGGGCCTTCCCCATCGCAGCGCCGATCTCGCGGCTCCGTCGGCAGTGCTCGATCCAGAAGTTCCGGACGCCCTTGTCAGCGTGCGAGAGCGTGAAGCCTTCGGCAGCCTTGGGATGCGCGAAGCAGGTGGGATTGAAATCGAGGCCGATCTTCTGGCCCGCGGCCCAGTCGATCCAGCATTTGAAGTGCGCCGGCTCGATCGCGTCACGGTCCACCTTCTTGCCGCCAAACTCACCGTAGAAGGCGTGCAGGTTCACCCGGTGCCGGCCCGGAATCAGCGAGAGGGCCTTGGCGAGGTCGGCCCGCAGTTCGTCGGGCGTGCGGGCGCGGCCGGGATAGTTGCCCGTCACTGCCAGGCCGCCGCCGAGCGACCCGCCGTCGTGCTCGAAGCCGCCCACGTCGTCTCCCTGCCAGCAGTGGAGCGAGACGGGAATCTTCGCGAGCGCCTCGAGCGCCGCGGCCGTGCTGACCCCGAGCGCATCGTACTGGTCTTGGGCGAGCCGGTACGCGTCTTCAATCGATTTCTTCATGCTTCTCGACACAGCCTCTTATCGCACGACGCTTCTCCGGGCGGCCCGTGCCACCCTCCAGGTGTTTCAAGTGTCGTTTCGCACGGCGGCGGCGCCTACCGGTGCAGACGACCAAAAAATCCGCACTTCGCGACAGACTGGGCATCCTCTCGGCTCACGCCTCGGGCTTCCCGGAACGCCGGTGCGCGATCATTCCCAGGAAGCCCGAGGCGTGAGCCGAAGGGATGCACGACAGGCTGAAGCCTGTCCTACAACTCTCCCTTCACGGCGAGTTCGTGGAAGTAGTGCCCCACCTTCTTCTGGTTCTTGAGGAGCCAGTCGATCGAGGGCTCGTTGGTCATCGCCTTGCGGATGGCGCTCAACGTGGCCTCGCGGTGCGTCTTGAAGAGCACCTCGTGGTCGATCTTCGTCTTCGCGTCGGCCGCCGAGGGATCGAGCCACACCGCCACGATGATCCCGATGTCGTTGACCTTGTTCTTCGGGATGTATCCCTCGCGCACGCTGTCGAGCACGGCGTTGGCGATCGCCGCCTGCACGGTGCCCATGAGGATGTTCGTATAGCGGGCATTGGGGGCGGTGTATTTGCTCACCATCAGCGTGGCCGGCCGCACCTGCACGTCGCTATTCAGGATCGCCCACACGCGGGTGTGGCCCTTCACCTGGTCGCCGATGAGGTTCGCGATCGCGTAGCCCACAGGCCCGTCGAGCTCGCCGATCACCACCTCCGGCTCCGCCGCGCTCCACGCCTCGTCGGCCTCCGCGAGCGCTTCGCCTGTTTTCATCACGATCTTCTTGCCGGCCATGCAGCTTCTCCTGGGGTTGATGCCGAAGTGTAGCCGCAGAGTGGCACTCTGCGGAATGTGGCCGTGTGCAGACTGCCAGTCTGCACCTACAGAGGAGAGGTGGCTCGGCCTTCGCTAGGGCAGGCGGGCGACGATCCGCAGCGGGCCGCCGCTACCGCCGGCAATTTTCATCGGGAGCGCTGCCACAAACGCCCCCGCGTCGGGCAGCCGGTCGAGGGCCGCCACGTTTTCGAAGATCGGAATGTTCGCCCCGCAGAACGCGACGTGGGCACCAAAGAGCGTCGAGGGGCCGTGGTCGATGCTCGCGGTGTCGATGCCGATCGCCTTGATCCGCCGGTGCTCGACGAGCCATTTCGCCGCCAGAGGCGACACGCCTGGAAAGCGGAGTTTCGCGACAGCGGCGGGGCCGGTCTCGCCCGTGCCGAGATATGCGGTGCGATCGCCCCACTTCGACGCCCAGCCGGTGCGCACGAGCACGATCACGTCGACGAGCTGCCGGCCGTGGGCGGCCTCCCAGGCCACGAAGTCGTCGGGCGTCACTTCATACGCCGGATCGGCGGCGCATTGCTTCGCCACGTCGATCACGACGGCGTTGCCCACGAGCCGCTCCACAGGGATCGCGTCGCTCGTCTGCCCCGTCGCGGAAAAGTGCCGCGGGGCGTCGAGGTGCGTGCCGCCATGCTCGGCGGTCGTGAACCGGTTGGCGGCGTAGTAGTAGCCTTTCGCCGTGGGGCCATTGGCTCCCGCGTCGAACTGGAAGCCCTTTTCGGTCGGCCAGTAGATCGTGGCCGCGTCGAACGCATGCGTGAGGTCGATCCACGTGCCGGGCTCGGCTGCCGCGGCTGCGGCGAAGAGGAGAAGAAGTGGGGCAAGCGTCCCGCTTGCCATGCTCCGGCAACCGGGACGGTTGCCCCACATGCTTCCGCAACCGGGACGGTTGCCCCACACCTGGCCGACGATCCTCACGAAGCGTCACCGTCGACGTCGGTCTTGGCGTCGGGCTTGGCGTCGCCCTTGCCGGCCTTGTCGTCGACGCGCACGAGCACCATCTGTTCCACCTTGCCGTCGCCCGCCTTGCCGTCGTCGCGGTGGACGAGAATCGTCGTCTGCTGGCCGAGCAGGTTCGTGAGCCCTGCTTCATACACAGGCGTCTTCTTGTCGCCGATCGTCCACGCCGCCTTCTGCGTCTTCTTGTCGACCTTGCCGGTGATGTTTTGCGTGGAATCGGAAACGGCGTCGTAATACGTGCCGCGCAGGAGGCCGTTCTTGTCGATCGCGAGGCTCAGAAACGTGCTCGGATTCGTCTCCTCCGAACGGGCCATCGCAAACACGCCCAGCGGCCGCCACTGGTCGTCGGCCGCGATCTTCGCGTCGCCGCCGCCCTGGGCGGCAAGCGTGGCGGCCTGCTGCGCATAGTCGGCCGCGGTGCCCACCCGTTCGCCCTGCACGTAGACGCCGTCGTCTTGGTAGCAGACGTTCGTGCCGTAGTTGTAGGAGACAGGAGCGCCGTAGCCGCCCCAGCCGGCGAGGTCGCTCCAGGCCAGGCCCGTGAGCAGGCCCGCGCCCATGCCCCAGCCGAAGCCGCCCCACCATCCGCCCGGCCACCAGGCGCCGAAGTGATTGCCATACCAGCCGCGGCCGCCATACCAGCCGCCGTTGTAGAAGTTGTTGCGGACGATGTTGCCGCGGTTCACGAGGTTGTTCATCGTGTATGGACGCACGGCGCCGCGGGCAAGCCCGTCGCGGCCGAGCGCGTCTTTGCCGATGCCGCGGTCGAGGCCCTGGTTTGCTATCCGCTGGAAGTCGGCCTTCGAAAGCGTGTGCTCGCCGGCGAAGTGGCCGCCGTCGAGGCCGCCGAGGTCGCGGGCACCATCGAGCGCTCGACCGCCGTCCAGCGCCCGTCCGCCATCGAGCGAGCGGCCTCCGTCCAGCGATCGGCCTCCGTCAAACGACCGGCCGCCGTCGAAGTCGCGCATCCCGCCGCCGTCGAAACTGCGCCCGCCATCGAAACCACGGCCGCCGCCATCGAAGTCGCGGCCCCCGCCCGAGAAGCCGCCGCCCATTTCGTGCATGCCGCCGCCGCCGTAGCCGCCCATGTGGCCGCCGCCGCCGCCGAATCCGCCGCCGTGCCCGCCCCCGCCGCCGTGGGCTTGGGCGACGGTGGCGCCGTGATTCAAGGCGAGCGCACAGAGGGCGACGAGCGTGGTGAGGCGGCGGGGCATGTGAGGGGCTCCTGCGGTTGTCTTTTTTTGTAGGACAGGCTTCAGCCTGTCGGGAGGCATGACAGGCTGAAGCCTGTCCTACTTTTTGCGGAAATGCAGCGGGGGATTGTCGGGGAGGGGCTGGCCATTGAGCGTGCGGTCGATCGACTGCAGGGTAAACCGGCCTTCGCCGCCCGGCACGATCACCTGCGTCCAGGCCGTGCGGCCGGCGCCGTCGGCCGTCGTGCCCACGAACGTGCGGTTGAAGGTCGTGCCGTCGGACGAAAACACGCCCTCGCCGCGGGCCCCGGTCGAGTCGAAGAGCCACGACCGCACGAGCCCGGCCGCCCGGTCGGCGTGGGTCACGTCGAGCGATTCGATCGTGGTGCCCTGCTTGGGCACGATCTTCGTGCGGCCGACGAGTGCGTGGCCACCGACGGCCTTCTCGTAGGTCAGGGTGACGGTGGTGCCCTCTTTGGCGTCGGTCGCCTGCCAGCTGCCCACGAGCCAGGCGAGGTCGTCGAGCGCCGCAGCGGGGCTCGGGGCCACGAGCGATTCGGCGATCCGCCACGAGCCGTCCTCGAGCACCCGCAGGCTCTCGAACGGCGACTCAACCGGCTTCTCCCCCGGCTTCTTCGTGAAGACGAGCGTGCCGCGCACGCGGGCCAGCGGCCCGGCCACGTGGTCGACGTCGGTGACGGTCACGGCCAGCCTGGCCTGCGGGTGGCGTTCGAGCCAGCCGCGGATCGAGGCCACGATCGCGTCGCGGCCGGCGACGCGGGCCCCGCCCTCCACGAGCTCGGCCCGCTCCGTCCACTGGGCGGCGAGCGCCGGATAATCACGCTTGTTGTAGGCGTCGGCGTAGGCCGCCGTTGCCGTGCGCAGGTCGGCCTCGATGCCGTCGGCCGCCGCCGCGGAGCCCGCGATGCCCAGAAAGATCGCAGTCAGCCAAAACGCTCGTCGCATGCTCACCTCGTGGTTGCGTCACGCCGTCGCCACATCGGGCGGCGGCTCGTCGCCCAGCATACGGCAATGCTCCGGCGCGTGCAGCAAACGGGTCGTGCCGGCGATGCCGCCGAGCACTCCTCTCACGAGGGGGCAGCGCCGTGCCGACGCCCGTCCACGCATGCCGGATATGCCGTCCGTCGTGCCTCGCGCCTGTGCCACGAAAAAAAATCGGCCTGGCCGACGATCACGAAAAGAGTCCACGTACTCTCCCCCACATCACTGCCATGAGCTTCAGAGGAACACTGCTCCTTCTGCCCACCGTCGTCGCCGCGCTTGCGGTCTCCCTGCCCGAAACTGTGCACGCCGCGAGCCAGACAGGCTTCGACCCGCGCGTGGTCACGTTTGGGGCCGAGCGCGAGCAGATCAAGAGCACGCCGATCGAGAAGCGGCCATATCGGCCATTGCACGTCTACGGCAACTCGGTGCGCCGCCGGCAGACGCGCAGCCGGTAAGCCCTATGTGGGGCGACCGTCTCGGTCGCCAAATCATGGCAAGCGGGACGCTTGCCCCACAGAAGACTGCCGGCCTGGATGGCGGGCTCTCGGAAGCCGACGGATGTCGGCCAAGCGAAAACGAGCACGAAGCTCGTGTTTCGCGTGAAGCGGGACGCTTGCCCCACGCTACACAACGCGCTCGCCGCAGTTCAGGCCGGGTTCACAGTCAGGCCCGTGGCCTTGTTGATCACGTTTACCACGTTGGTCGACCACGACGTCGCGAGCACCACGCTGCCCGTGCACGCGCCGCCCGCCTCGAGCCCTGCGAAGGTCGATCCGGAGATCGTGTTGCCGGTGCCCACCCGCCCAAACTCGAGTGCCGTGGCGGCGGCCAGATGCAGCCCCACCACATTTCTGGCGAGCGTGTTTGAGATGAACGTCGTGCCCGTGCTCGTCCCGGTGGCATAGACGCCAAACGTGGTTCCGGTCGCCCCGAAACTGTTGCCTTGGAACGCGGCCCCGGTGGTGCGATAGAGGCCGGCCGCCACTCCGCCACCCGCCGCGGTGAACGTGCTCGTGAGGAATCGCGTACCCGTCAGGCTACCCGTGGTCACCAGGCCGTAGGAACCACCATTCGCCGTGGTTGCTTCGAGGGTGAGCCCGGTGGCGGTGTAGGCGTTGAGCCCGACGCCCATGCCCACGAGCTTCGAGCCCGTGATCGCCGTGCCGGTCGAGGTGCCAAACACATACGCCCCCCAGCCGTCGCCGGAGACGTCGGCATTTTGCACCGTGAGCCCCTCGGCATTCATGAGCACGGCACTCACGCCCGTCGTCACTGCGGTCGTCCGCGACACGACGAGGCCGTCGAGCACCGTGCCCGCCAGCGCGCCCTTGGCCCACAGGGCGTGGCTCTGGGTGTTCGACACCGCCACTTGGTCGATGGTGAGCGACTGTGCCGAGTCGAGCACGAGGCCGCATGCGGCGTTCGTGATCGTGGTGCCCACGACGGTCGTTCCATTGAGACTGCCGGTCGCGTAGATGCCGTCGCGATACTGCCCGCCGCCGGCGTTGCCACCGCCCACGATCGTATTGCCTTGGCCAGCATCGGCGCCCCCGATCGCGAGGTTCCGGGCCCCCACGAGCACGATCCCGAATCGATTGCCCTCGATCGTGTTGCCCTGCACCGTGGTGCCGGAGTGGTCTCCCTCGTCGGCCCTGAGGCCGGCGGCCACGTTGTCGGCCAGCGTGTTGCCCGTGATCGACAGGCCCCCGACCCCGCCCGCCGCGACGATGAAGTCGTAGAAGAGATAGCTATCTTGCGGCTCGGCTCCAGGCGGGCTGGCGGGCACCACGCCGCTCGTGGCCGCATCGTAGACGGCAAGGCCGTCGAAGCCGTTGGTGGGGAGCGCCGGATTCGTCTCGAAGGCGGTCTGTGCCGCCGCCTGATACGCGGCCCCTGGATTCGCGATGCCGCTGATACCCGGCGCGATCTCGCCGGATGGCACGAGCGTGGTCGGCGGCGTGCTGGAAAACGACGCTCCGAGCGACTGCAGAGACGGCATGACGGTGGGATAGCCCGCGTTTGCGATCGCCTGGATGCTCGACGACTGCGGATTCAGCGGCTTCTGTAGTTGCGCTGCGGAACTGCCCGTGAGCGGCGAGCCGCTGAGGCCAGGCGTGGTAATCACGATCCGACCGATGCTCGTGCTGCCCTCACCGGCAAGAAAGATGCCATGACGACCGTTGGTCTCGATCGTGTTGCCCTCGATGACGGTACCGGCGTAGTCGCCCCCGTTGACAGAGATGCCGCTCCCCCCGTTAGTCGTGATCGAGACGCCCGAGATGGTCGAGTTCTTGGAGTCGCCCCCAAACACGATGCCATCGCTGGTGAAATTCCTGATTTTGCTGCCCGGTGTATTCAGCGTGACGTCGTTCACGCCGGGGGAGATCGACAGGCCGTTACTGACGGCACCCCCTGCTCCATCGAGGCTCAGCGTGGATGCGAATGTCGTGCTCGTGGCACTGAGCAGCTTCAGCCCTCTCAGCGGAGTACCGTTGCCGACCTTGTTGGCGAACGAGATTGCTCCCGATCCGGCTGCCAGCTCCAGCGTCTGGGCGCCGTCGAGTGTGCTTTGGAACTTGATGTCGCCGGCACCCGCGCCGGTGTTCACCGCCACCGGGCCCGACAGCGTCGTCTTCGATGCAAACGTCACGTTGTCGTCGGTCGTCGTCACGTCGCCGGCGGTGGTGATCCCGCCTGTGGCGGTGAGGCTCACCGCACCGTCGGCCAAGATGTCGCCGGCGGCGGCGACGGCGATCGTTCCGGACTGGTTGAACGTCACCGTGCCGCTATTCGTCGTCGTCATCGCACCATTGGCCGCCAGGTTCGTGCCGGTAAGCCAGATGCCCGCAGCGAGGCTCGTCCGCACGGCCTCGGTGCCGGCGGGGGCCGATGTGAATCCGCCGCCATTCAGCGTCGTCGTGCCACTGCCGGCAACCTGCGTCAGGCTATCCGCACGGATGCCGTTGGCGGTGACGTTGGCCGCAGAGTTGATGGTGATCGCACCCAGCGGAGTCGTGTCACCCACGAGACCGGTGAAGGTCACGCTGCCCGTCCCGGCCGTCAGCCCGAGCGGCTGGGCGCCGTTGCCGTCGAGCGTGCCGCCGAACGTGATGTTTCCGCCACCCGAGCCGGTCGAGAGGCTCACGCTACCGCTGAGCGTGGTGGCACCGGAAAGCACAATGGCGGCGTTTGTCGCCGCGGTCGAGATTTCCTTGCCGAGCGATATCGCCGATGAGCCGATGAGCACGTCTCCAGCCGTGGCGGTCGTGATGCCAGCGATGATTCTCGTGGACTCGACGCTGGCATTCACCTGCAGGGCGTTGGCAAGCGCAATACCGTCATTCACACTGAACTGCTGTCCGAAGATCGCTGCGTCGTCTCGCACGGTGATCACGCCGGTGACGTCCGCGACGTTGAATTGCTGCGACACAAGTCCGGATCCCGTGACCGTGTACTTCGTACCGTCGCTCGTGATGTCAGCGATCAGATCTCCCGCTTGGTTGTAGGCGATCACGAGGTCGCCCCCCACGAGCGTCGCCGTCACGGCCAGCAACGCCCGTGATTCGAGCGGTTCGAGCGCCACCGGCCGACCAGTGCCGGACCGCCGGCGGGTGGGGCGGATCTTCGGTCCGCGGATGCGGCGGCTGGGGACAAGTGGCAGGCAGATCATGGCGGGCTGGCTCCGGAACTGGGCGAGGGCCGGCGCGCACCGCTAGCCTCTTCAGGAGAGAAGGCGTATTCCGCGGCGGAAAGCGGACGCGCAGCGGTTTTGCGGCCGAAAACTGCGATCATGGTCCGCGTCCATGACAGACTGAAGCCTGTCTTACACCACGCGCACGACGCGGCTCAGGCCGTGCACGCGGTATTCCTGTCCACTCCGTTCTTCGAAGCACTGGTAGCGGCTGCGGAGCTTGGGCCCCAGCCGGAACACCTGCCCCGTCTCCACGCGAAACACGCTGCCCGGCGGCAGGTCTTCGACTCGATGCCGTCCGGCGTCCGGGCGGTCGTACTTCGCGAGCGCGAGCACGAGCCCGCGATCGCTGCAGCTCGCCGCGGCGGGGTTGCGCATGAACGTGGCCAGGGCCGTCGCGATGTCGTCAGGCAGAAGCTCGGCAGCCACGAACGGCTCGAGGATCGTGCCAAATTCCCGCTTCCACTCGCGGCCGTGCGGCGGATAGCGGCGCACCCGGTGCCGCAGCTTCTCCCACGTCGTCAGGTGGGCCACTTCATGGAGCAGCGTGGTGAGAAACGCATACGGATTGAGGTCGTCGTTGACAGTGATCCGGTGATGGGTGCGGCCGCGGCCGGGCGGGCGATGATCGCCGAGCTTCGTGCGCCGCGGCCGTGAGAGCCGCACCACGACCCGCCGGCCCACGAGCAGCTCATGCACGCGGCCCGCCGTGCCCTCCGGCACCTTCGTGATCCACCCATCCGTGGGCGTGGTCTGCATGCGTCACCGCGCTAGCTGCGTTTCCGAAACAGCATGAATTCATTCCCGTCGGGATCGACGCACATCGCCAGATGCGGCGGCTCGCCGTTTTCGGGCTCCGGCTCGCGTGAGAGCGTGCCGCCGGCGGCGACCACATCATGGGCCGCCGCCACCACGTCGGGCACCTGGAAGCTGATGCCCGTCCAGGTGCGCTTCCCTTCGCCACCCGAGTGGATGCCGATCACGGAGCCGAGGATCTCCACCTCGGCGATCACGCTGTTCTGCTTGAGCACGCGGCCCCCGCAGAGGTCGCGGTAAAACCGCACCGCCCGATCCATGTCGGCTGCCCAGATCACATATTTCACACGCTCGATGTGCATGGCCTGAAGTATACGCTCAACCACGAAATTCGACCGCGCCGGCGCTGGCCTGGCCGCCGCCGGGTGATGCGACGCGCGGTCAGCGGATCTCGAGCGTGGGGATCTCAGCCGCGTCGACGTCGTGGGTTTGAAACCACGCCTCGATCGCGGCCGCCTCGCGGGCCGTGGGCGGGGGTGGCGTTTCGTCGCGAAGGGTGCGGCCGTCGAGCCGCCAGCGCGGGCCGAAGTGATAGACGGCATAGTACATCGTCTTGGCTTTCACGACGTTCACCCGGCCGCAGCGGCAGGCTTCGTAAAACATCCGGTGCACCTGCCGCCAGGGCCGGCCGCGCTCCACGCAGGCCACGTCGTGCACGACCGATGCGTTGCGGAAGCGGCCCTCGAACGGCCCGCCGATCACCGACCAGAACGGCCGCGGGATGCTCGCCCCGTTCACGACTGCCCCGGCCGGGGCATCCCAGCGCACCGCGGCTGCGTCGACGTAGGCGAACGGCTCGACGAGCGTCATGTCACGACCGTCATCGTGCCAGCGCGCGACGACGTGGCCGTCGAAGTGTCCCCAAGAGGGCATGTGTGTTTCGTTGTAGGACAGGCTTTAGCCTGTCGGTAGTCATGACAGGCTGAAGCCTGTCCTACATTAGGTCATGACAGGCTGAAGCCTGTCCTACACGGCGCGGTCCTTCAAATACGCCACGAGCGGCCGGGCCTCCGGGGGCACGCACGAATCGTCGCACGTCACGTGCACGGTCGTCTCACGCTCGATCGCAATCTCATACTGAAAGCGGTCGCGGCCGTCGGAAAACTTTTCCCACGACACCTCCCAGCCGGCCGCGACGACGAGCGCCTCCACCTGCGTGCGTTCTTCGGGCTCGAGCGCGGTGGTATCCACGCGGCAGTGCTTCAGGAGCCCCGCAAACCCGCCCGACTGTGTGAATGTGATCCGCATCGCTTGATGATTCCGCACCGATCAGGGAAGCCCGAGGCGTAAGCCGAGAGGATGCCGGCGGTGGCGCTCCGTTGCAACGCGGATTCCCTTCGGCTCGCGCCTCGGGCTTCCTGAAGGACCGCTCATAGCCCCACTTTCTTCCACGCCGCCTTCACGGCTTTCTTCGCCGCTGCCCCGAGCGTGTCGCCGGCGATCTGGGCCGTGATCCGGGCCAGGTCGGCAAACTGGCTCGTGCGCGAGAGCTGCAGCATCGCGTCATACCACACGCGGCCGGCCTGCTCCCACGCCGGCCCGCCGAGCGCCTGCGCGGCGAGCACGAACGCCCGGTTCGGAATCCCCGAGTTGATGTGCACGCCGCCGGAGTCGGAGGGCCCGGTGTAGATCTTCTTCATGTGGTCGGGCTGTGGGTCGCTGCCGAGCGCAGGGTCGTCGGTGAACGCCGTGCCGGGGTGCTGCATGTCGCGGATCGCCCGGCGCGTGGGGGCCGGCACGAGCACCTCCGCCCCCACGAGCCAGCTCGCCTTGTCGGCCGATTCGCCCGTCCGCCACTGTCGCACGAGCACGCCAAACACGTCGGAAAAGTGCTCGTTGAGCGCGCCCGACTGGCCGCGGTAGATGAGGTTGCTCGTAAACGCCTGCACGCCGTGCGTGAGTTCGTGGGCCACCACGTCGAGCGACCGCGTGAACCGGCGAAACACCGCGCCGTCGCCGTCGCCATACGCCATCTGCGCCCCATCCCAGAAGGCATTGCTCATCGGCTGATAGCCACGGCCGTCGGCCTCCGCCACGTGCACGCTCGAGATCAGCGACATCCCGGCGTCGTCGAGCGAGTTGCGGCCGAAGAGCGAGTGGAAGAAGTCGAACGTGTCGCCGGAGAAGTCGTAGGCCTCGTTCACGGCCGCATCGGCCGTCTTCTTCTCCCCCTCGCTGCGAACGAGCTTGCCAGGAAGCTCATCGCGGCCGCGGGCGTCATACACGAGCCGGTGGCGACGGCCGGCGGGCGAGGCCTCCACGAGCATCGTGGGCATTCGCTGGGTGAAGGCCCTCACGGCACGCACGGCCGACGCGGCGGCGAGGGCCACGAGCGCCATCTCGCGCAAGGCAGGGTCGGCCGAGTGGGCCATGTGCTCGATGATGTAGGGCGGGATGATGCACTGCACGGGGTGGCGACACGATTCGTGGGGCGACCGTCCCGGTCGCCGAAGACGGCAAGCGGGACGCTTGCCCCACATAGCGGGACGCTTGCCCCACGATCGGCCGTCCACAGTGCGGACGTTCATGCTGGAGGCTCCTGGTAAGGCGGGCAACGCAGCCCGAGATCGCCGGTGACGACGGTTCTGATCAATCGACCGATTCGGCCGTCCGATCCTTGGGGGGTAGTGTCCCCCTAATTGGTCTCGCTCGCAAGGAGGATTGGCGGTGAAGAAGCGTGGTTTCGTCGCGATCGCCGTGGCCTGCATGCTGCCCGGCCTCTCTCCCCTGCCCGCCCGCTCCGTGCAGGCCGGCGATCTCGGCCGGCTCGTCGACGGCCTCGCCGCCCCGTTCAAGGCG